>Ga0181344_1000753_pt1 | contig 12540 bp, 4 predicted proteins | sample Su13VDMLBDD_FD_130098 | JGI IMG/M metagenome (GOLD analysis project Ga0181344, IMG submission 130098) | Freshwater viral communities from Lake Michigan, USA - Su13.VD.MLB.D.D | ecosystem: Environmental > Aquatic > Freshwater > Lake | place: USA: Michigan | collected 2013-07-15
AAGCAGTTTGCTTCTGATACCCATAAAACATATGGTGGAGGAACAGCTGCACCTAATGCAACTAAACCTGGTGTAGCAGCTTCAGCAACTACTACTACTGCTGCTCCTTCTGCTGGTATAAACTGGGCAGACAGAGCAAAAGCAGCTAAACAAGCAAAAGCAAAAGTTAAAAAATAAAAATCACTTTAATGCAAGATAAAATAGTTATTAATGGCGTTGTATTAAATGACGATGACCAAGATTTAATAAATCAGGCATACATTGACCAATATGGCAAGTTAGATTACGAGAGCCCAGACTTTAACAATAGAATGGACGCTCTTGCTAAGGACTATTCTAGTTGGAAGAAAGGTGATTTAGATGAGAAAGCTTCTAAATTAGTTAATAGTTCATGGACAAACCTTAGAGCACAAACAACTCCACAATATCATAATGCATTAAAGCATTTGGCAGGTATGCCTTTGTCTTCATTAGATGAACCATATGCATATCCATTACCAGAAGTAAAAGTTACAGCAGAAAAGAAAAAACCATTTATTGGTCCTAAGCAAGGTGAGTATGAGTATGACCCTACTACGGAAAGTTTTACAAATGTATCTGGATATGATACACCAGAAGAAAAAGAGAAAAGAAGATTAGCTTTAAAAGAAACTCCTGTTATTTCTGATATAAGTGATGCTCTTTCTAAAGCAGTTGGTGGAACTTGGCAAGCAATAGGTTCTTTATTTAGCGATATTAAAAGATTTGCTGTAGAGTCAAGAAAGTTTCAAGAAGAGTATCAAGACGAAGAGGGCAACTTAATATTTGATCCTGAAAAAGAAACTAAACAAATTGCTCAAACCCAAAGAAAAGTATTTACAGAACCTGGTTCTAAAATAAAACAATCAGTTATTAAAGATACTGAGCAAGTTCCATGGAGAAACCCTAAAACTGGTGAGGTAAGTTCTGAAGGGATTAGGCAAGGAGTTAGTGGTCTTGTTGGTGGTTTAGCACCGTATTTAATACCACTTGGTGGTGAAGAAATGGCTGCTGAAAAAACAGCTAATATAGTTAAAGGAGTATTACCTAAGCTATCTAGGTTTGGCGCAAGAACAATGGAAAACTTCGTTACTCAGTTTCCAAAGGTATATAACTTAACTAAAGGAACTGCTGTAGAAGAAGCTGATAAAATGGGTTTAAGTGATGAAGATGCACAGAAATTTGCAACTGCTAGTGGTATTATGACTACATTAGCATTTTCAATACCTGGTGCTATATTTACTAAAACTCCTAATCAATCAGTTGCTAAGTTTGTTCTTAACCCAAAGAACTTTTCTACAGCATCTAAATTAGTAGAATACGGTACTGGGTTAGCAAGTTCAGCATCTGCTGGTGTGCTTGCAAATGTAGGAGAAAGAATAAGTAAGAATGAATTTGCAGGTAATAGAATACCTCAACAAAACGACGTAGTAACTGTAGTTTCTGAGAGTGGTAAACCAATTAAAGAAAACGTAAAAGTACTTGGTGCGTATGATGATGGTACTTATCAAGTAGAAGGCATATCTGAGCCATTAACAAAAGAAAGCTTACAAATACAGCCTGAGAGTTTATTATCCCAAGAAGCACTACAAAGTTATGGTCAAAGTGCGCTTACTATGATGGCACTCCATAGCTTCATGGATTATAAAACTACAACTAATTTATTCAAGAACGGAAATAAACAATATACAAACACAATGGTAGGGTTAGCCCAACCATTAGAGATTAATAAGTCTTTAGAAGCTATAGATAATGAAATTAGAAGCGGTGCAGTTACTCCAGAACAAGGAGCAAAAGCTAAAGCTGTAATAACTAAGATATCCCCATACGTTAACGATGCACTTATACAAACTGCAACTAACAAGAAGTTTAATAAAAAGTACATTGGTAACTATGTATTTGCTTCTGCTGAAAGAGGTGATTTAATTAATAGAAGAAATGAGTTAGCAAAAGAAGTATCTTCTACTTTAACTCCAGGTGAGTCTGTTACAGTTAGAGATGGGAATAACAATGTAATTAATAATAATGCTACATTAACATCAGTAGATGTTACTCCAGAAGGAGAAATTATGGCTACTGTAGAAGGTGTTGCACAACCTGTTTCTATTGATAATATTACACCTAATAGAAATAGTAAAGCTGTAGACCAAATGAATATCTTATCACAAAAGATAAAAGATGTCAATGGTAAAATAAAACAAATTACAGATGGCAAAGCATTTAAAGGCAGATTAGTTCAGTCAGAAGAAGTTGTAAACGCTGCTTCAGATGTTAGCCCTAACGGAAGATTAAGACCTTCTCAAGAAAAGGTTATTGCTAATATCCCTGGTGGCTTCTATTCAGATAGTGCTAACCCTTTTTTATTTGAAAATCAACCTTTAGTTAAAAAAGAATTAGAGAGATTAAGAAAGGGTAATGCTGGTCCTACTCCAGAACAATCAACTATGCCTGTTATTATAGACGCTGAAGGCAATGTTATTGATGGGGCTAAAAGAGTTGCAAGAGCTATATACGATTTTGAGAATAACAACTTAGGTGCTTATGGTTCAGAGTTTGAAGTGTTGCGTCCAATCACATTAGGAGAAATGGCTAAAAACATTTCTGACTTAAGTGAGGCAGACCCAGAAACGCAAAGAAAAGCTTGGGACCAAACTAAAGTGCCAACAAGCCCAGAAGCTGCTAAAGACATAGGCATTGAAGAAATACCAGAAGATTATACTTTAGAAGAAGCTGCTAGAAAAATATTTGGTGATACTAAAGAAAAGACTGCTGCTTCACAAAAAGGTATTACTGCTAAAGATGTATTAGATGATAACGTGTATGGTGATGAGTTTGACCCAACTACTAATACTACTATAAGCGCTAAAGATAAAGTAAAAGCATTTATTGAAGAGTATAACAATACTCCTGACGCTAACAAAGAAAAGAAACTACAACAATTTGTAGATGAGTTAAATAGTACCGTTGATGAAAATGGTAATAAAGTATTTGGTAAAAACCCTGACTTAGAAGCATTAAGAACAACTGTTGACTTCTTAAGAAAGATGGGTGTTCCTAAAGACCAATTAGCTACTGCACTCCATAACTCGGTAGCACCTAGCTATCAAGGTAAGTCTGTTAGAGGTATGATTGAAGGGTTCTTAAAATATCTTGATAAGAAAGGGTATATACCTGAGCAAGTTAAAACCTATGCAGATGTTGAGGCTAAAAGAAAGAAAAAAGCAGAAGAAGCACAACAAGCTACTGAAAGAAAAGATAAAAGAGCTCAATCAAGAGACATTAAACTTAATCAGTTTGCTGAAAGAGTAGCTAGCAACGGTAGATTAGCATTTGCTAAAAACAAAGCAGACCAAGCGTTTTATGAGAGAAACAAAGAAGAGATAGATAGAAGAGCAGAGAATGTTAAATTAGCTAAGAAACAACAAGCTGAAAAAGAAGCTAGAACTGAAGAAGGTTTCCAAGTTGTAGGTCAAGTAGAAGGTAAGCCTACTGCTCAAGTAGAACCTACAGCAGAAACTAAACCTGCTGAAAAAGAAACAGAGGTAATAGATTATAAAGGTGCTGATGAAGAGCAAGTTAAAAAATTTAACGAGTTAAATGCAAATAAAACACCAGAAAGCTCTCCATATACTTTATCACCAATAGGAATTAAATTTTCAAATAAATTTGTAAGTGATGCTTTATTAAGTATATTAAACAAACTTGGACCTAAAGAATTTGCAAAACAATATAGAAAATATATTGACCCTTCATTTAAAGCAAAAGATATAAGAATTGGAGCTGTAGAAAACTACGAAGATGCAATAAGACAGCTTATAGAAAACGATGGGTTATATGATGCTTATAATCAAAATTTCAATACAAGTGGCTTTGCTGAATTTTTAAAAGCAAATGGGGTTGACATACCAGAAGTATCAAAAGATAATACATTTGTAATGTATCCTGATATGGTATCTGCTAAGTACAGCCAAGCTAAAAACAAAGGAGAAACAAACCAACTTACAGGAGACGTAGATTTATTATTAGGTGCTGAAAAAGAAACAATAGTTGGTGCTAACGTATTAGGTAAGGACACTACAGGTGCTGAAGTAGTAGGAGAAGTGATAAATGAGATGGCTAATGGTGATGTCATTGTTAGAACTGAAGAAGGTAATGTAGTAGTTAAAGCTGAAGATATAATAGATATTGGTGGTAAAACTGCTGTAATACCTGAAGTATTAACCGAGGCTACAGAATTTGACCCATTTGCTTTTGAGTCAGAAGAAGAATACACACCTACTGAAGAAGAAGGAACTAAGTTTGAGCATACACAAAAATCTAAAGAAGCTGAATTTACAAGAGAAGAAAACAGAGAAGACGTAAAAGACTTGTTTGACCAACTTAGAAAGCTAGGTTTGTTAGAGTCTAAAGGTAAAGATTGTTTATAATAAAAACTATATAAAATGTTAAAACCAGTACAACTACCTAAAGAAGTAGTATCCGAATTAACCCCTAGAATTGGGGACGAGCATAAAGCCTTTTATTTCTATAAAGCAGCAGCTAACTGGTGTTTTGAAAAGGGTTATAATAAAGCAGGTAAATTCTTCCAAGAAGAGTCAGCTGATGAATTATCCCATGCAGAAATATTAGAAAAATTTATTAGGGATTGGAATGTTATTCCAGAATTAGACCCTATCAAAGCGCCACCTGTTGAGTTTGAAGATTTAGTAGATATTCTTGAACAAGCATATGAAATGGAATATAAACTATACGAAGACTATGAAGATAGTAGTAAGGCTGTATTCAAAATAGGTGATTTGTGTGCATTTGATTTATTGCAACAATTTAGGACAATTCAAAAAGATAGCGTAGCTTTGTATAGCGACTATTTGAATAAACTTGAATTAATTGACCCATCTAACAAATTAGACTTACTTTACTTCGAAAACAAATTCTTTAAATAATGGATTGTATTTATACCTACAACGGAAAGGATTATAATTTTAATGATTTAGTTAAACTTTTAGCTGAGAAAGATTTATCTTCCTTGGCTAAAAGAAAATTGATTAATATAGACCCAAAAGTATTTGAGGGTGCACTATCTTCAAGAACTGTATTCAATGACGTTGAAGATGCAGTTGGTGGTGATAACCACGCTGTATTGACTACCGATAAAGACGGTAATGTAACAAGTTCCAATGAAGTTGTAGGTAAAAATGGTACATTTGATGTAGATGGCGTTAGACAATTTGCTGATAATGTAAACGACATATTTAGAGGTGCTGATAATAAAGAACCTGGTATTAAAATTGTAGCAAGCGATTATAAAACATATAACAATGTTCATAAAGAGTTTTTTGATGGAGAAGAAGCTCCTGATAATAGCGAAGCTTTCTATGATAAGAATACCAAAACAATGTATATCAATGGTGATGCTGCTACTTTAAATGCATTACACCATGAGACATCTCACATTTGGTTTCCATTTGCAGAGAAGTTAAGCCCTACTATATTTAATAAAGGTGTAGATTTAGTTAAAGGTTCTAAAGAATTTAAAAACTTTTTAGCTTATAAAAAAGCTGTTAATGATTTTGTCAAAGCTGGGAAGAAAAGAGTTGAAGCTCTTGAACAAGCTAAAAACATCGTCATATTAGATAAGAAAGAACAGTATTTGTATGACTACTATAGACAATATTTTTATGCTGACAATGAAGTTGCTAATGAAATATTAGCTCGTAAGGTAGAAGAGTCATTCAAGGAAGGTGCTAAATCTGGTAATAAATATTATGATTGGTATAATAAATTAATTAAATCTATTGTACAAAAAGCACCTAAAGGGTTTGAAGGATTAGACGAAGAAGCTATAAACAAATTAACCCTTAAAGAATTTGTAGATAGATTATCTGCTGAGCTATCAGGTGGTATTAAAGCAACAGGTAGTGCAAGAGCAAGAAAAGCTACTACTGAAAAAGCAAAAGAAGTTAAGACTGCTACTGAAATAGCAAAAGAACAAGAGATTAAACAAGCAGAAGTTCCAAGAGGTGGAAGAGGTAAAGCTAAAACAGAACAAACAAGAGAACCTATATATAGTACCGACGTATCAGATATGTTGGGTAAAACTAAAAATGGTAAAGCTATTTTAGAAAAAGCTGAAGGATTATTTGAAGCATCTGGTTTATTAGAACAATACGCCAATGATTTAGGTAAAACTTTAGACCAATTAAGTGAAGCTGAAAGAAAAGATATATCTGAGCAAATCTTAGGCGATATAATGGTAGGAAACTTAAGAGTGCCTAGTGAATACACCAAGAAAGATTTAATAGGAACTACAAGCGAAAGAAGGGGCAGTACGCCTTCTGGTTTAGTAGGTGAGGCATTTACTGAGATATCTAACTTCCTATCTACTGCGTCTGGTAAAGATGTAGGTATTAAACAAATCAAGACTAGATTAACAAGAGAGATTAAACCTTCAACCCCTGAGCAGATAGCATTTGAAAAGGCAAGAACTACGGTAAAAGAAGAACCAGTAAAAGAAGCTGTTAAATCTGAAGAAGAACAAATAATTCAAAAGATTGCTGACTTGCAAAACTTATTGAAAGTTGAAAACCTTTCTGCTGAGAATGCAAAAGCTATCAAAAAAGAAATAGAAGACTTAGTTAAAAAACAACAAGGCATTTCTGAAAAACAAACTAAAGTGTATGGAGGTGGAGAAGGTATTGAACTTGTTTCAACTCAAGCTGGTGCAGAACCTACAAGTGGAGCAACTGGTGCGACAACAGTAAAAGCAGTTAAAACTAAAACCCCTGCAAAAACAAAAGTTGAAAAATTACAAGAAGAAATAGCTTCTCATGAAAATGAAATTGAATATTCTCAAAGAAGAATAGAGGATATTGAATTAGATATAGAAACACTTAAGTCAGATACAAAAGAAGAATTAGAAAAACTTAAAGAAAAATTAGCTCGTGCAAGGAATACAAAATTACCTAAAGATGAAAAAGAAGAGTTAATTGAAGGTATTAAATGGGAAATAGAAAATCTTAAAGATGAAGAAGAGTCAACTCTTGAAACTTATAAAGATGATTTAAAATTAGAAAAAGACGATATAAAAACAGCTGAAAAAGCTATAAAAAAATTAAATGAAAAAATAGCTGCTGAAACTAAAGAAGGACCTTCAGCTGAAAAGCCAATTAAAAAAGAAGGTGGTGAGATTGAAGAAGAGGAAGAAGAGATGATAGTGGAAGAAGAAGAAGATACAGATGAGACAAAAGTTGAGGAAGCTGTTGTGCAAATTCCAACTGACTCAAAAAAATTAGCACGCAGAAACATCAATTTAAAAAACTGGTTGCTACCTAGTGATAGAAAAATACCTATACCTGCTTTGTCTGAAATGGAGAAAGCTTTAGGTATGAAAGCTTACAATGAGCACGTTACTGGTGAGTTACTTGACAATATAGCTAAACAATCTAATGAGTATTTAAAACAACTTAATCAAGGCGTTACTGACAAAGCTAAAATGCAAACAGCAGAAGGTTTATCTACAATAATGAATAACGCTCTTAAAGGAGATAAGGCTGCTTTTGATTTATTAAGTGGAGACTTGAAGAACTCAGTAGATTTAATGAGAGCTAATCTTGATAATTCAGCTGAACAAGTTATGTCATCTGGTTGGTTATCCCCTTCTGAAATATCTACATACCAAGAGAACCTAGGTACTTATGTGGCTAGAATATATGAGAAATATACAACCCCAGAAGTTACTGCTAAAACAAAACTATTAAAACTATTAAGACCTTTTGTTAAAGATAAAGCTATTGCTAATGCTGAATGGGTTAAAAACTTATCACGCGAACAAGTTAAAAATGCTTTAGAAGGATTTAAAGTTTGGGTAGATAATGGCTGGGCTGATACACAAGCAGACATATCTGCTGGTACAGGTTTTAGACAAAGAAAGAAAGCTATTGAAAGAAATCAAAAAGAATTAGGTGATATGTTGTCTGAAAGACAAACAAAAATAAATGAAAAACCAGAAGTAACAGATAAGGGTTATAAAAAATGGAAAAATGGACTTGACAAACTACAGGAAAATATAGACAATCTTAGTAAAACAATAGCATCTGAACAACAACAATATAATAAAGATAGAGAAGCAGAAGTAACTAGACTATATGAAGATGCTATTCAGCACGTAGAGAAAGGTCAATTTATGGAAACGGCTAATGGCTCTATTAATATGAAAAACTTTTCTAAAAGAAAAGACTTACCAGATTGGTATAGAGAACTAATAGGTGAAAGCAATAACGTATATAAAAACTATTACTACACTATTGGTAAACTACAAAACTTAGGCAATAAACTAGTTCTCCATAACAACATATTAGAAATGGGGTTAGAAGCTGGTTATGTAGTTAAAGGTAATAACAAAGACCCAAGATATAAAAACTATGTATTGGTAGGTGGCGAAACTGCATACCCTGGTTCTTATAAGAAAATGCAAGGTCCTTTGTATGGGTATAAAATGGACCCATTAGTTTATAAGGCAATGTTTGAAATGCCTTCATTTACTATTGGTGATGAGACATTACAATCAACTGCTGCTCAAAAACTAGGTAATGTTTATATGGGCTCTGTTGACCTTATTAATGGAATTAAAGTAACCAAGAACTTATCTTCTATTATTAGAAACTTTGAGTCTTACTTTAAAGGAGCATTTATGCTTTCTGGTACATATAGTGACTTATTAAGAACCTCTATATCAAGCGCTAAATCAGGTAAAAACTTTTTAGTTGATGGGGCTTCATATTATCAAACCAGAGGTATTAGAGAAAACGATAAAGCTACTGGGTATATTAAAGGTTTAATGGAAGATGCTGTTCAAGATAATGCTGTATCTTCTATATCTGAAGAAGCGTTTAGAGCTTGGGCTGATTTATTAGGAAAAGACAAATCATTTAATGACGCTATCAGCGGTAAAGGCAACCCAAATGATGCTTACAAAGCTATATACAAGTCAATGGAAAGAATGGTTAAATTTATACCTAAATCAATGACTAAGTTGTTTATATTAGGGGACGTTGCACCTAAAGCTCTCCAGTATGAATTGAGAAGAAATACCATATCTTATGATGCTTTTGGTAAAAGCTTTTATGAGTTAGAAGATTATCAAATGAAAGCTGTAAGAGAAGCTGCTGCATTAGACGTTAAAGAAGATTTTGCAACCCCTTCTCGTGCTGCTGAATTTGGTAAGTTTAGAGGTGTTGGTACATTTGCTAGATACAAATATGAGATGTATAGAACATTCTATAATTCTTATAGACATGCAGTAAGAGGTAAAGATTTAGATAGAAGCTATAAGCATTTAAAATGGTCTAATGACAAATTAGAAAATCAAGATATTATTAATAGACTTGCTAGAAACAAAAGAAGAACCAAGATGATTGGTATTGTTTTATGGTCTGGAGCTTTACAAGGTTCTTATGCATTAATGAATGGTGCATTCAATTCAAGTAAAAAAGAAGACCAAGCAAGAGGCAATAGCGGTGTTATTACTAATGGTACTGTTGGTGGTTCTAACTTAGCTGTAGAAGCATATTTGAATAAACAGGCAATGTCTAAAGGTGAGCCTTCAATGAGACAAGTAGTTCAGTATATTTTACCTGATTACTTGTATGATAAAAATGTAGAATATTCATATGACCCTGCTACTAAAAAACTTAAAGTATTAAATTTAAGTCAGAACGACCAATACTCTCCAATTACAGATTGGTGTAGAGGTCTTATGTATGATAAATCTCCTTCTGATAGACCATATGCAAACTACCAAAACTTTGGTAATAGAGCTATAGATGTGGCATCTGACCAATTATTAAACTTTGTTGGTATGCCTGTAATTATGTTACAAGCTGTTAAAACAGCAAACAATAAAGATATTTCTTTAGAAGCTGAGTCAAAAGGTTTAGGGAATAAATTTTCAACTTACTTAGGAGATTTCTTTCAAGGGTTAGCTCCTGGTGACTATAATACATTTACAAAGAATAAAGAGATGGCTGATTATGCCCATGAAGAGTATGTAGACGCTGCAGGTAAAACTTTAAAAGATATTATGATTAGTGGGTTTAAAGGTAAGCAGATGGATATAAATGTATATAGCGCATTAAATTCTAGGATTATTAAAGAACATAATAAGTCTAGCGATATTATAATGGAAATGAATAATGAAATGCAATTCATATTAAATAAAGCTTCTAGGAAGTATAAAGATGAAGATGGCAAAGAAGTGTATTCATATCAAAAATTAACATTTGACCAAAGAGAAGAAATAATGAATGACCCTTTTATTAAAGAAAAAATAAAAGAAAAAATGGAAGTTCTAAATAATCAAATGAGAGCCACTATTAAAGCTAATAAAAAGTATTATATAGCTGCTAAAAAGTTTGGTTTTACCCAAGACGAAATTGACAGATTGTTTAATGATAGCAGAACTAATAAGGTAGAAGTATCTAGTTTAAGAAGTGATGTTTTATCCCTTGAAGATTATACTAATTTGTTACAATTGTCTGATGCTGAGATAGATAAATTAGACTTCTCAGAGAATGTCTATGTGAATGATTAAACGTATTATATACCATATAAAGAAAACAAAATGGAATTAGATGATTTAATAAAAAGTCTAACTGGTGCTGGAACTAGCGCTTTAACACCTATAGGTGCTATATCTAGTGGTATTCAAGGAATAGCTGGTATAGTAGGCAATATTCAAGCAAAAAAAAGATATAATAAAGCTGAAGAAGCTTTTAAATTAGCCCAAGGTGGTAGACCATCATTTCAAATTAGCCCAGAAATTAAACAACAATTGGCTATGCAGCAAGCTCAGTATAATGCTGAAGACGAGTCTATTAAGCAAGCAAAAGCTGCTCAAGATCAGTCATTAGCTAACTACATGGGTACAGCTCAAAGAAATGCTTCTTCTGGGGCGCAAGCTTTAGCAACTGCTGGTGAAGTAGCTGGTAATACACAACAGAATGCAGCAAGGTTAGCAGGTCAACAATTTCAAAATCAAATGCAAAAAGGGCAATCATTAGCAGGAGCACAAGGAGCTATGGCGCAACAAAGAGCATTGCAGTTCCAAGACGCTTTATCTGCTAATCAAGAAAGACAATCATTTGAGTTAGGGAAAATGCAAGCAGAAAGAGGAAACATTAATGAGTCTAATAAAAATATATTTAATGCTATTCCAGGAATGGTAGGAGGGTTAGGTATGGCTTATAAAGGTTTAAAAGGTTTGGGTGGAACTAATAGTTCTGACTTACCAATGGCAAATCAACAATCTTTCTTTAAAAAGGGTGGAACTCAATCACAATGGGACGCCTTAAATAACCCAGGTCTAATGGGAGTTTTCAAATATATGTAAAATAAATAACCCCTCTTTTGAGGGGTTTTTCTTTTAGTGTCCAGAGCTCTGCTTAACTTCTAGTCTTATACCTTGTAGGTTAATTTGTTGATTTGTAGGGAAGTTAACTTGTACCCAAGGAGTCTTGCTTCTTATTCTATCTCCTGCTATATTTTGAATATCATATTCTGTATTGGTAGTAGCGTTATTACTTAATCTGTTTCTATATACAGAACTAAACATTTCTCCTTCTCTCATAGCATAGTTCCCATCGCTTATCAAACTAATTTGGGTTAAGTCATTGTTTACCAATGTAGAGTTATCTCTTGCGTATACAACAGTACTTGTAGTTGTTAATTGACCCATAAGAATTGTAGCTAAAGGCTCTACTGTTGCAGGGTAACCTTCAGCAAATGGCGCACATATTGAAGCTCCTGTTGTAGTTTGGTTAAATAAACCTGTAGTGTTATCAAACTCTTTATATAGTTTTAACCCTGTCGCTGGAGTATATTGAGAGCCAATAGAGAACACATCATCACCAACTCTAATCCATTGGTCAGGATTATCTTCATAACCACCTATCCAACAATTAGCTTGCCAGTTATAAACATATGATACATTTTTGTCTCCTATGTATTGGTTTAATTTATTTGTACCACAATTACCTGGAAATTGTTTGCTAGTTATATTAGGGTTAGGACAAGTAACAAATAACTCATAAGTGTATGGATTAATACCACATTTGATATTAATTGCGCTATTTGAACTTTCATCAAAAGGTAAGTTTCTAAATACTTGATTCCATAAGAAGCCAGCTTTCTGTTGGCTAATAGGAGATGCTCCATCGCCAGCAAACTGTATTATCTCCCTATTAAGAGCATCTGCCCAGAAAACAATACCTTTGTACCCTACAACACTTTGAGGGCTAATACAACCCCAAAGATTAGTAAGAGGGAGTATTGTACCAAGTACACCTGCAGATGATGTTAACGCAGGGGTTTGGTCAGCAGAATATATTTGTTGTTGACCTATTAATGCTATATAGCTACCAGAGTTACATAACACTAACATACGACCACCTTGGTTAGCTTCTTTGCTAGACAAGAATATAGTAGTGATTGGACCTGATGATTGGTCTACAGATGTTTCATCTAATG
>Ga0181344_1000754_pt1 | contig 12538 bp, 3 predicted proteins | sample Su13VDMLBDD_FD_130098 | JGI IMG/M metagenome (GOLD analysis project Ga0181344, IMG submission 130098) | Freshwater viral communities from Lake Michigan, USA - Su13.VD.MLB.D.D | ecosystem: Environmental > Aquatic > Freshwater > Lake | place: USA: Michigan | collected 2013-07-15
CATCGGGGCGCTGGGTGGCGCTGCTCTTGGCTCTGGCCTTGGCGGGTACGCCCAGACAGGTGACATCGAGACTGGTATCTTGACAGGCCTTGGTGCCTTCGCTGGCGGTGCCCTGCTTGGGCCGATGATGGGCGGTGCTGGGAGTGCTGGAGCTGCCGCTGCAAACGCCCCCGCCGTGGGTGCCGGACTCGGGCCTGCTGCCATCCCCGGAGCCGCTGGCGCTGCTTCTCTTCCCATGTCCGCAACTCTCGGAACCACTGGCGCTGGATCGGCGGCCATGAATGTCGCCCCTAGCCTTGGCATTAAGGGGCTCGGTCAGGGCGCGATGAACTTTGCAAAGAGCGGAATGGGAATCGGCTCTGGGGTCGGCGCAAGTGTTGGTGCAGCGCTCGCTCCACCTCCCGGCGGTGACGACGACAAGAAGAGCAAGAGCAAGTATGCCGACACACCCGGCCCGTCGCTGTACAAGACCCCTACATTCCCCGGACCCGGAGGCTCCCCGGGAAGCAGTGAGTTTGATTACGGTGTCGGAGGTCTTCCGACTGTTGATCAAATCATGGACTACAGGACCACTGGAACCAGACCAACTGGATACTATGGTGGCGGCATGATCCGCAGCCTAGAGGACGCCTTCGGGCCAATCCGTCTGGCTGAGGGCGGCATTGCGACCCTCATGCAGGATGAGCCAGCGCCATCAGGCGGAAACGAGAAGGATGTGGTCAACGAGGCGGTGAGGGCCATCAAGGGTGAAAGCTCGAGTCCAGAGATCGCACTCGCCACGTTCCTGACCGCATACGGTGAGGACGCGCTGCGTGACCTCGTTGACAAGGTGCAGTCTGGAGAGATGGACGAGACCGCAGCCGTGAGCGAGGGGCAGCTTCGCGGGCCCGGTGACGGCATGGATGATCTTATTCCAGCCACCATTGAGGGTGAGCAAGACGTACTCCTGAGCGATGGCGAGTTCATTGTGCCTGCGGATGTGGTGTCAGGCCTCGGGAACGGCTCCTCTGATGCTGGTGCCCGCGCCCTCGAGGAAATGATGGGCCGCGTCCGCTCGTCGCGCAATGGCTCCTCTGAGCAGCCTCCGCAGGTTCCGCAAGAAGAGGTTATGCCAGCGTGAGCGACCTCGTCTTCACACCAGTACCGAAGCACCTTCTCGGCCTGATCTGGCCAAAGGTGGAGGAGTACCTCGCCAAGGCGGTGGACACCGCCAAGGGGAAGCTCACAGTGGACGACGTGAGGTCTGGCATCGAGTCAGACCTTTACCTTCTGTGGGTTGTGGTGGATGGAGAAGACATCATCGCGGCTGTAACCACCCGGGTCATCAACTACCCGACGTGCAGCGGAATGGCGCTTGACTGGATTGGCGGCAAGCGCATCAAGGAGTGGATGCCAATGGCGAACAAAGTCGTCATGGACCACGCAAAGAGCAATGGTTGCTCCCACCTAGAGGGCTATGGTCGAGCGGCTTGGACCCGCATGATTGAGCGCCACGGTTGGAAGCAAGACTACGTCGCATTTAGGCTGGAGGTATAATATGGGCAGCGGTGGCAACACGACCTCGACGGTCACTCAGCAGAACATTCCAAAAGAGTTCTTCCCATACTTCGACAGGCTTCTCGCTCAGTCTGAGAATGAGATGGGCAAGCCGTATCAGCCGTATCAGGGCGAGCGCCTTGCGGGCACATCGGCTGACACCACTGGCTCGTACAACCTTGTGCGTGACGTTGCATATCGCGACACTCCCGGTCGAGACCTCGCCTCGAACGTGGCCGCGGCAAACGTGGGCCGCACGGGTCAGATCATGGGTGGCGCTGGCCCGTATCAGTTCTCTGAGTATGGTGGCTTCACCGCTGGTGAGGCGCAGCCATATGCGGGGTTCTCTGAAACTCAGGTGCAGCCGTACTCTGATTTCTCTGCATTTGGCGCTGACCCCTACGTCAACTTCCGCGAGGCGAACTTCACGGGGTACGAGTTCGGCCCCGCAGAGACCATGACGGCGCAGACCGCCCAAGAGTACATGGACCCATACCTTCGCAGTGTCGTGGACATTGAGAAGGAGAAGGCCAGAGAAGACTACGAGATTGCAAAGGCTGGACGCAGCTCCACGGCTGTTGGTGCTGGGGCGTTCGGTGGCTCCAGAGCACAGATTGCTGAGTCAATGGCTGAGCGCGATCTGGCTAACCGCATGCGTGACATTGAGGCGACTGGCCTCAAGAGCGCATACGGAGAGGCCACGCGTCGCTTCGAGGCTGATCGCGCAGCTCGTGCTGATGTTGAGGCGAAGAGGGCGGCTGAGGCTGCCCGGGTTCAGACCGGGAAGGCCGGAGAAGCTGGGCGCGTACAGGGCGCTGAGGCTGCAGAGCTTGGTCGCATTCAGGGTCTTTCGGCCAGCGAGTTCGCTCGCGTTCAAGAATCTCAGGCTGCAGAGCTTGCTCGGGTTCAGGGCATCAGTGTCCAAGAGGCATCGCGCATTCAGGCAGCAGAAGCTGCCGAGATTGCAAGGACGCAGGGCATCAGCATTGATGAGGCTGCCCGCATCCAGTCGGCGCAGGCATCAGAGCGCGCCCGTGTTCAGGCTGGTCAGGCCTCTGAGAACCGCGCTGCCATCCAAGACCAGCTCACCATGATGGGCTTCTCTGCAGAGCAGGCATCCCTCGTTGCGGACCTAGAAGAGCAGGCTCGTACCGGAGACATCCAAGCGGCACAGCTCCTTGAGACCATCGGCAGGGCGCAGGAGGCCAAGACGCAGGCAGGCCTCGATATCGACCATGAGGACTATCTCCGCCAGCAGGGCTACAACAAGGAGCAGATCGGCTTCATGAGCAGCATCTTGCAGGGCTTGCCGATTGCAAACGCTGGAGAGACTGTGCAGCAGACCCCATACAACCCCGTCCAGCAAGCGCTCGGCGCTGGGCTCGCAGGTCTTAGCCTCTACAAAGGGTTCCAATAATGAACATGCTCGACGTTCAGGACAAGCTGAAGGGTCTCTCTGAGCAGCAGCTTGTGCAGGAGATGCAGATGCCCTCTGGCAATGCGCCTCAGTTCCTTGTGTTGTCGGAGATCACCCGCCGCAAGCGGATGCGTGACAGCATGCAGCAGCAGCCGGACAACAGCACCGTGGCGCAGGAGGCGGTGGCTGCGGCTGGCGTCCCTCAGGGTGGCATTGCCGACATGGCTATGGCTCTGGCACCCAAGACCGACATGGTCCAGAACACCGGAGCATCCCCAGTGCAGGGCATGTATGGCGGTGGGTATGTGCAGAAGATGCAGGCTGGAGCCCTTGTGGACAGCAAGTCTCTGGTCCCGTACTCGCAGCAGAACTTCCCGAGCGCCCTTGCCAGCGACCCCGCAGTGATCGCCATGGCTCAGCGCTTGGGCATCCCTGTCGAGGAGTACATCGCCTCCCTGTCGCCCGATACGAGAGCTAAGAACCTCCAGAGGGTTGTGGATGGCCGCATCACTCAAGGCCCGCGATCTGATGTGTTTGATCCGACTGTCCCTGCGCTTTCTCAGGTGGCTATTGGTGCTGGAGAGTTCAGGCCGGATAGCTCTGCGATCACGCCAAACGACCTAGTCCCTACACAAGCCGATCTGGACGCAAGATATAGAGCGTCTCTGGCCGAGGAGCCTAGGTTCGTCGGGGTTCCTCTTGCGCCGGAGGCTGGAGGAACTGGCCCATCAGTGCTCAACTTGGCATCTCCGCCACAGCCACTGTACCCCGAGGTGCCAGTGGGTAATCCCATCCCCGGCGAGGAGCCCTCGTACTACACGCCGCCTGAGCGCCTGCAGCCCATGAGCCCCATGGAGCGTCTTCGTGCGGGGACGGACTACATGCGCTCTGGCGAGGGCCTCCCCGCATACAATGAGTTCCGTGGTGTGTTTGATGCCCGCGAGAACCCAATGCTCACAGCTGCCGAGGAGTCCGCAAAGGAGGCCGCAGCGTTGCGAGATAGCGCTGGGATCACTCAGTCTCTCCGAGACCCAAGGGAGGTCGCCGCAGCCGCTGCTGCCGCCAAGCAGGTGGCGGCGGCTGATGCCGAGGCAGAGGATTCCATGACTCAAGTGCCGTCCCCGCTTGAACTGACCGAGCCGCCCGGACTTAGCGATCTGCTTGCGGGAGACACCACCACTGGCGGCACCAGAACTTCCGGTGGTGTCGGAAGCGCAAGCGGTGCCACCTCCTATGAGCAAGAGCTCATCAACGCCATGCAGCGCGCAGAGCGTCGTGCACAGCAGGACAAATGGCTCGCCTTGGCTCAGGTGGGTCTCGGCCTCATGTCGTCCACGCAGCCCACCATTGGTGGCGCTCTTGGCGAGGCTGGCCTTGCTGGCCTTCAGTCCTATCAGGGTGCTCGCGATGAGTACGAGACTGAACGTCTCGGCCTGAGCAAGGAGCTGGCTGGCATCGAGGCCGCACGGGCAGCGCAGCAGGCTGCGGCGGCAAAGGCTCGCTCTGGCCCGACACTGCAGCAGACCTTGAACTCCATCAATGAAGAGCTGTCAAACCTGACGATAGAGTCAGAAGACTTGGCTAACATGGGACAGAAGACCCTGACTGCGGCGTACCCGCAGGATCAAGTCCGTGTGAACCAGCTCGTGGACACCAGAGGTCGGATAATCGATCAGCTGTATGCCCCCAGCATGAGCCAGTAACATCTAGAGATAGCCGCGGAATGCGGCTATACTCCCTCTCGCATCAGGGAGTTTGCAGATGGCAGTGATTTCCGTACCCTCTTCCGCAACGGGCGCGACGTACTCTGTTCGCATCGCGGGCGACGCTCCAACTGCAGCAGAGCAGGCTCGCATAGATGCCTATGTCGCGCAGATGGATGCCACAATAGCACCAGTCGCTCCGGTAGGTGTGGCCCCAGAAGACACCGACCGCACCGCATTCGGTCGCGGCTTTGTCCGTGAGCCATTCCAGAGGGCTCGCTCGTTTGGGGTTGCTGAGGAGGCGCTTGCTGACACGGCCTTTGGGAAATTCTTCGGGTTCAGCGCGGAAGAAGCTAGGGCGAAGCAGGAGGCCGCTGAGGCGGAGCTTCGCAGGCTGGAGTCTGAAGACCCGTCCGTTCAGTTCGAGGACATCCGCGGCTTGGGCACTGCGGCAAGCTTTACGGGCGAACAGCTGGGCAGTGAGGCACGGGACGCGGCCATTCAGGCTGGAGCTACCGCTACAGGCGCTGGCATTGGATCGTTTTTTGGCGGTATTGGCGCGCTGCCCGGTGCCGCCATCGGTCGTGCCACTGGTGTCGCATACACCACGGCACAGGCTGCCCCTCAAATGTTTGCTGAAGCCATTGAGGCGCAGAAGGAAGCTGGCGGTGAGATCAATCTGACCAACGCCCTTGGCGCTACAGCGGTAAACCTGCTGAGCGAAGCAGTCGCTGACTACTTTGTGGTGGGCAAACTGATACCCAAGGAAGCAAAGAGCCGGGTCGGTTCCGCGGTCAAAAATGCCATCGAGGCCGGTACCGCAGAAGGTGCAACTGAGGTTTTCCAGCAGGCCGTGATCAGAGGTCAAGCAGGTCAAGACCTCACCTCTCCCGATGCGTTGGCTGAGTATGCCGAGTCCCTGTTCTCAGGAATGACCGTCGGTGGCACCATTGGTGGTGTCGGCGGATTCCTGTCTAGCCCCGACAAGACGAAAGAGAGGGAGCTCGATAAGGCCCTCAAGGACCTCGAGGAGGACCAGAGGGAAGAGGCTGAGGACGCAGCCAAGCGCATTGCATTCGGTGATGCGGCCACGGCACCGCCTCCCGCCGAGGGGGCTTCTCCCGTTGAGCCCGTGGCGCTTCTGCCCGCTCCGACTCGAGCAGCCGCTGCTGCGCCAGTCCCCCCAGCGCCAGTCGTTCCTGCTCCAGACGCTGGAACTCAACCCGCTCAGGAGAGTTTTGTCACACCTGAGGCACCTCGCCAAGCACAGCCGTTCCGCTGGCGCGACTACACCGCAGCAACTCAAGCTGTGGTCAATGCCAAGGACGCGTCCGTCCCCGCCATTCAGAAGGCCGCAAGCGCCGACCCCAAGAAGCCTGCCTCACCTGCAGTGGCAAAGGCTATCCGAGACCGCATGGCTGCTGACGGCGTCATCGTTGCCGACAAGAAGTCCAAGGGTGGCTTCCGTGTTGTCCCGACCCGTGTGCCCGATGTCGATCAGACCGAGAGCTACCGCCGCACCCTTGATGACCTGCAGCAGGATGGACGGGACGCTACTGCAGCGCAGCAGAAGGCGCTCCTAGACGCACGTCGCGCAGACCAGACTGGCTCCAAGGCAGATGCCCGCAAGTTCAATCTGCAGGCAGATGCTGCCGCAGAGACGCTGGCCCGGGTGCAGGCAACGCGTCAGGAGGTAGAGGCTCGCTTGCCCAGAGCTGCCACTGAGGTCGCTGTGCCGCGCACTGAGGCACCTCTGTCGCCCATTGCGGAAGGCAAGGCAGCAGTCCCAATCACCGAGGCACCCCCTCGCGCTCAGGCTACCGCGGTGTCTGACCGCGCCAAGCGCCTGAAGCAGTCCATGGATTACTACCAGCGTGAGGCGGCTCGCAAGGCAGCCGAGGCACGTCGCCTTCGTGAGTCCAGCAAAAAAGTTCAATTGCCCAATTCTGATCGGCAGCGCATGGCCGATCTGGAGCGTGATGCCGCTGCGGATTCCCGCATGGCTCAGGGCATCCGCGCAGCCCTTGCACGTCCTGCATCGGACATCGAGCAGGATCGCGTACAAAAGACCGCGGCAGCCGCCAAGGAGGCGTCCGTCGCAGCCGAGGTCGCGGCACGAGCACCGATCTACACTGCAAAGGAGGGCCAACTCTTCACCGCCTTCCGTCGTCGCCTCGACAACCTCGGCCTGTCCGACGTGAAGCTTGTGGCCGAGCGCGTCATTCGTCCCGCCAACGCACCACAGAACGCCCTGATCGAGGGCATGATGGATGTGGACCGTCGCAATGGTAACCGAGTCATCTCCTTGGCTCTGGGCGTGTACGACCCCAAGATGACGCAGCAGGAGCTGTTCGACGCCATCTCCGCTGTGATGAACCACGAGGTCATCCACGCGATCCGCAGCCTAGGCCTCTTCACTGATGGCGAGTGGAAGACACTCAGCGATCTGGCGGCACGTCAGCGCTACATGAAGGTCAAGGATGGCAAGAGCACCGAGCGTGGGTACACATACCTGCAGCGGGCGCAGCAGATGTATGCCGATTCCACGCCTGAGATTCAGTCCGAAGAGGCTGTCGCGGAGATGTTCCGTGACTACGTCGCTGGTCGCTTGAAGATTGGCGGCAAGCCGAAGACCCTCATGGATCGCATCAAGGGCTTCTTCAAGGCCCTGTGGGGTGCCCATGCGGAGGCTGGCCTCACCGACCCCAACGCCATCTTCGAGGGTGTGCGCTTCGGTGACATCGGTCGTCGTGAACGCAAGGCCGTTGAGCCGGAGGGGGATGCTCGCCTCAGCATGGTTAAGCTCAGCGACAAGGATCGCAAGCTCACCGTTCTAGATCGCTACGAGCAGGGCCGCTTCCGCGACGACAGACCTCGCAACGCTAAGGGCATCCCCGTGTCAACGCGCTCCAAGGAGAGCGCCATGGTGCGCCTGCAGGCTGATCGCGGCAACAAGGTCTTCGAGCCCAGCGAGGCCAACAAGAAGGTCATCGCCCGCCTCATGGCTGCAGAGGCAGAGGCAGCCCTCAACTCAGACCGCAGTGCCATCGGGTGGTATGACGCAAAACTCCGAGCAGCGAAGTCAGTCCTCGCCCTGCTGCACCCTGAGATTGCCACCGATCCGGGCGCGAATGCAGCCATGGACTATGCCACCGCTGTCACCTCAAACGGCATGGCCGTCGTGGACAACTATCGTGCGGCCAACGAGCAGTACGAGTACTGGCAGAAGAACGGCAAGTTCTTGGTCCGCGGCTACGGCAATCAGGGCAAGTCGATGGAGAAGGCATTCTCCTTCTACAACAAGCTCAAAGATCGCGGCATGTCGGACGCTCAGATTTCTGACTATCTGAGCCAAGACACCACCGTGGCTGAGCTGCGGAAGAACGATATCATCCGAGAGCTTGGCATCGAGATCGACTCCAAGGAGTTTGCCGCAGCCAAGGTGAAGGTGTCATACGTCATTGGGCCCAAGATCGGGCAGGGCTTCTACCAGAACCTGCGCGGGAACTTTGAGCCACTGACGATGGACCGCTGGTGGATGCGTATGTTCAACCGACTGACGGGCAATCCGTTTGTCGTGGTGACCGATGAGACCTTGAAGAACAACGCTGACCGCGTCGTGCTATCTGCGAGTGAACCGCTCAGTGACTATGAACGTGAGGTCATTGAGCAGGCAAAGCTCAACAGGGACATCGACATGGTGACAGAGGGCAATGCCCTCGAGTTCGCCAAGGAGGTGGATCGCATCTTCCAGAAGGCGTATAAGGATGCCCCTGAGGACCAGCGCCCGGAGAAGACTAGGCTCTTCCTTGCTGCTGGTCGTTACAAGCTGAACTCTGCACCTCAGCTGGAGGAGAGCCCGCGTGGACCGGGTGATCGCCAGTTCATGCGCGATACCACTAACGTCGCCAGAAAGTACTTGAAGGACGCTACCGGCGTCGATATAACTCCTGCTGATCTCCAAGCGCTCTTGTGGTACGCAGAGAAGCGCCTCTGGGATTCACTCGGAATCCGCAAGGGTCAAGGCGAAGACAACGACTACGTTGACGGTGCCATCGCACTGCTCCGGAACAAGGGATATGGTGATGACTCAATCCTCGAAGCACTCCCCGCAGGTGAACGATTCCGAATCGATCCTGTCCGATATCCCGTTGGACAAGATGGATCAGTTCGTGGACCAGATGCTGAAGGCGATACCGCCCAAGCCGAGACCAGATTCAGTGCAATCCCCACCGCTGCAGGTGAAGCCGGAGCAGGACGTGGAGACCGAGGCAGAGGGCAAGAGGTACGGGGAGTTGCGCCGCTTGAAGGCGCTCCGAATGTCAGAGGCGCTACGGGGCCGGACCCGCGACTGATCTCTGTTGCCGAGAAGTACGCTTCTGACAACGGCATCGATCTTCGCCGTCAGGGCAAATACGTCGAGGTTGACGAGCCACTCGCCACAAGGATCGCCGAGGCATTTGATGCCATGGAGCATGACCCGAGCAACCCTCAGGTCAAGGCCGCATATGCAGAACTGATCAAGCAGACACGGGCACAGTACGACGCCCTTGCCAATGCAGGGTACAAGTTCTGGTTCATCGACGGCGACAACCCCGGTGAGTATGCATCCAGCCCGTGGAATGCCATGCGCGACCTGCGGGCCAACCAGAGCATGGGTGTATTCCCCACGGTCTCCGGCTTCGGAACCAGAGAAGTGGACGTGTCGAACAACCCACTCTTGGAGGAGACTGGTCTTACTTGGCCGTATGGCAGCCCGGATGGCACCCCCGTTCCGGTCCTAGCCAACGACCTGTTCCGCGCTGTGCATGATGCGTTTGGTCACGGCATCGAGGGTGCTGGCTTCCGCGCCAACGGCGAAGAGAATGCATGGCAGGCCCACATCCGCCTGTTCACCGGGTTGGCCAAGGGTGCCCTCACGACTGAGACCCGCGGCCAGAACAGCTGGTTGAACTATGGCCCCTTCGGCGAGCAGAACCGCAACGCCAAGGTCGAGGACACTATCTTCGCTGACCAGAAGGTCGGCCTCATGCCGGAGTGGACTTGGACTGAGGGTCTGGCTCCAGACGGAGAGGCGTATAGCCCCGACGCTCGCATGTCGATCCGCTATGCCGTCAGCCCCATCACTGCCAACGTGCGGCAGAACATTCAGGCCAATCAGAAGGCGCTGATGTATGCCCGCTCGTCCGACCTGATCGCGAGAATCCTCACTGGCACAAAGCTGGTCAAGAAGGACACTGCTCGTGAATTTGCCGACGGGCTGCTGCGCCGCTTCCAAGACAGCATGCTGCCGATTGGGCGCATGGTTCAGGAGCTGTCAGCCAAGGGCATGACCATCACTGACGCGATGGACCCGTACCTGCAAGAAGAGCTCATGCATGGTGTGGTTGGCGACAAGATCAACGCCAACCAGAAAGGCCTGTACGAGCCCGTTGTTCAGGCCATCAAAAAGCTGAATGTGCCGAAGGCTCGGATTGACCAGCTCATTTCCGCATCGAACGCGGCATCGAAGGACGGCAAGGGTTACGTTGCTCTGGCCATGGAGCAGAGCGACAGTCCCCGCATGGTGCTGGCAGATGCCTACCTGTACGCCAAGCATGCCCGTGAGCGGAACCGCTACATCAGAGCCAACAAGGACAAGACCAACGACTCTGGCTCCGGGATGACCGACGCAGAAGCTGAGGCAATCCTGCGTTGGTTCGAGAGCCTTGATGCTGGCAATATTCAGGCCATCAAGGACTTCACGAAGGGCATTCGCCTGATCGTGGCGAACACCAACCAGACCCGTGTTGATGGCGGTCTCATCGCTGAAGATGCCGTGGACAAAGACGGCAACACCGTCGTTCTTGGATCGCAGTACAAGTTCTATGTCCCACTGCGTGGCGTCACAGATGGCGACGTGGACACCAACGAGGATGACTTCGCTGGACCTCCGGGGACGCCCCGCTATGGCGCTCGTGGACGAGAGGATCGCAAGGCTCTGGGTCGCTATGACTATGCCGCCGATATAGTGGCAAACGTCTTCACTCAGAACCAGAACGCCATCCTCCGCGCCGAGCGCAACAAGGTGGGGCAATCCCTCCTGAGACTGCTTCGTGCGGACCCGAACAAGACGACGGCATACGCCGAGGTCCTGAAGCGAGCCCCCACCATGAGGGCATCGGTTGACGGCACCATGCGTGACGTGCCTGATCCTCGCGCATACAACGATCCGGACATCCTCGTGGTGAAGGAGGACGGCAAGGAGGTGTTTGTTCGCTTCCGCGATGAGCGTGTGGCTGGTGCCATGAACGGCAAGAACGGCTTCTCACCCACCACCGGGGCATCGCTGACCTCTGCCATGCAAACGATCAACCGCTACCTCGCCAACATCAACACCTCGTACAACCCCGAGTTCTTCATCACGAACATGTTCCGCGACCTCTCGACCGCAGGCGTGAACATCAACCAGTACGAGATGGAGGGACTGACGTCTGACGCAATCAGGAACGTGAAGTCGGCTCTGGTCGGCATCAAGCGCGTGATCCGCAACGGTGACGAGACGTCGGAGTGGGCCAAGGTCTATAAGGACTTTGTTGCCGCTGGGGGTCAGAACGCGACCAACCAGTTCAACACTTTGGCCGACGAGATGTCCAACATCCAAGGCATCCTTGGTGACATCTCGGAGTCCGGTGCCCGTGGGCAGTGGGCCGCAGTCAAGAACAGCTTCATCGGCAAGAAGACTGGGTCTCTCCTCAACCTCGTCGAGAGCTACAACACGGTCGTCGAGAACGGCATTCGTGTCGCCACCTACAAGGCGCTCATCGACCGCGGGATGTCCAAGCAACGCGCAGCTCAGGCTGCCCGCAACGTGACGGTGAACTTCGCCAAGGGTGGCGACTATCGTCAGCTCATGGGCGCTTGGTACCTGTTCTACAACGCATCGCTGCAGGGCTCGTTCGCCCTCCTGAATGCGGCTGTCCGCTCACCAAAGGTCCGCAAGATGTGGGCTGGCATCATGGTGGCTGGCCTTCTGCAGGACCAGCTCAATGCCATGCTGTCGGACGAGGACGAGGACGGGGAGAAAATCTACGACAAGATTCCCCAGTATGTGCTGGAGCACAACTTCATCCTGCCGGATGTCTTCGGCATCACCGACCGCTCCTACATCTCGATCCCCATGCCGTATGGCTTGAACATGGCGCACAACCTTGGCCGCGCCGTGAGCAGGGCTGCGCGTGGGGAGTACGATGCGGGTGAGGCCACCTCTTCTATCTTCGGAACCATCGGTGACACACTGAACCCCATCGGTGGTGCTGAGAGCTGGGCAAACCTTGTCGCCCCTACCGTCGCCGATCCGTTCATCGACATCCTTGAGAACGAGGACTTCGCCGACAAGCCCATCTACAAGGAGGGCCTGCCGTTCGACCGAACCCCGGCACCAGCCAGCCAGCTCTACTGGTCCACAACCAGTCCGTCTGCAGTCTGGATCACCAATAACCTCAACGCCATCACTGGGGGCAATGAGGTGCGTCCGGGCTTCGTTGATTGGTCGCCTGACGTCGTGGACTTCTGGTTCGAGTTTGCCACTGGCGGCGTTGGTCGCTTCGTTCAGCGCATCGCTGAGCTTCCGTTCAAGGTGGCAGACGAGGGCCTGTCCGATGAGGTTGCCCGGGACATCCCGTTCTTCCGCAAGATCGTTGGCTCTGTCTCGGAGCGCGAGGACATGGGCTCCTACATCGAGGGAGCCAAGGCTGTCCTGACTGCAGGAGAGGAGCTGAAGCGGGCTCGTGAGGTCGGTGATGCTGCGTGGGCGAAGGAGACTATCCAGCGCTACGGCAAGGAGCTTCGCCTCGTTGGCCCCATCAAGTCCTTGGAGAGCGCCCTTCGCGAGACGAGCAAG
>Ga0181344_1000755_pt1 | contig 12530 bp, 16 predicted proteins | sample Su13VDMLBDD_FD_130098 | JGI IMG/M metagenome (GOLD analysis project Ga0181344, IMG submission 130098) | Freshwater viral communities from Lake Michigan, USA - Su13.VD.MLB.D.D | ecosystem: Environmental > Aquatic > Freshwater > Lake | place: USA: Michigan | collected 2013-07-15
AGTCAATGATGACAAGGTTGCTGTGGCGACTTATGGTGTGGCCGCTGTGGGTATTAATATCCCTCGTATTTTTAATCTGGTTCTTCTGGAGCCCGGAAAGAGCTTTGTCAGAGTTATACAGAGCATTGGGCGTGGCATTAGAAGAGCTGAGGACAAAGACTTCGTCCAAATCTGGGACATAACCAGCACCTGCAAGTTCGCCAAACGCCACTTGGCCAAGCGCAAACAGTTCTACAAAGAAGCCAACTATCCATTCAGCCAGGAGAAGTTAGAGTGGATGAAGATCAAGTAGATTTGACATCGTGACCCTTGACCTGTATACTAAGAGCATGAAAATACTTACACTCGATAATCAATCGTTTGACCTGGACCACTTACCAGAAGAAGTGGATGACATGAGATTTGCTATACTGGACAATTCAAATCCAGCAGATCCCGACTATCACTACATACCTTTGATCTTCTTGGAAAGTTTCAATGCCCCTGCCTTGGTGCTGCGCATCGGAGAACATCGTGTGCGCATGCCTGTGGATTGGCAGATACTTATTGGTGAACCCGACCTAGGTGACCTTGAAGTATTGCCCCTCACCAGCATCAATGATCGTGGTTTCAAAGCATTCCAGTTCAATCCCCTGACCAGTTTCCGTCCCAGCTTTCTAGATATTGAGATCGTGGATGTATATCAAGAAGTAGCATGGTATGCACCCAAACTCAAGAATGGTCAGATGCTGTGCGTGCCTGTGAATGACGAAGAAAAGCCCGCATGTGTTTATTTCGTCAAAGACATCAGCCGCAACTGCGAGATAGTGGATTACAACCGAGCTTGGTAGTATGGGTAAACTCACCCCAGGCGCGACTCTCATTTATGAAAACAGCGAAGGTGTGATATATGCTAGAGAAGAAGGCAGCACAGAAAGGCACGTGGTGGGTATGACCTTGGAAGCCCAACAGCGTCGTGAAGGTATTTTGGAAAACGAACTCTGGCACAAAATACGACAAGAGGCCCAGACCAATCCTGCTTTACATGATACACTGGAACGTGCTAAAATGATCTACTATTTGAGCCGTAAATCATAGATGCAAAATATAAATCCCTACGACGAATCCAAATTCAAAAACAAATTTTGTCGTACAGAAATTTACAATCAACTTGTTTATAACTACGGAGAGGATGGCCTGGTTTGGACCAAAAATTTTTATCTTGATGATAGAATCAAAACAACAAATTCCTATCATCAAGGAGCCACGCCTAGATCTAGGTATCCACTTTTCTTTTCAGCCTCAGTGTTTTATTATTTGCTGCCTTTGTTGGAAATAAACTACGACACGATTTATGATTTGGGATGCGGCTCTAACATGTTTAAACCATATATTCCACGTCTTAAAGGAATTGCTGCTGAATGGAGCCATTGGGATAAAATCAAAGATCCTAGTTGGCCTGATGTCAAAAGTAGACAAGATTTTGATAGCTTGCCATACCGCATCAAACACGAATGCATGAATGTATATAAAATTTCTATCGATGACATTTTTCATGGAGACATCAAAGATTGTTTTGATGATAATTTTGTTGTAAAATACAGGGATTATTATCAAGCAATTTTTTCAATTTGTGCATTGCATTTCCACCCATTGCGCCTATTGAAAAAAATCGTAACAGATTTTTCTTCGATCATCAAAGTTGGTGGTCGTGGTTTTTTGGCATTGAATCTCCAACGTATGATAGAAAGAGAATCTCTACAATTTTTACTAGAAGAATTTGCAACATCAACCCCGACTAAACTACAATACGAACAATATGTTAGAAATGAATTGTACACTTTGGATTTAAAATTTTTAATCCTAGATGTTGATCTTGATTTGATGGATGACAGCATGGATGGTAATATACGCTTGGTATTTGAAAAATGACAGATCCCCTAGACATACGCAACGAGATGACACAGTTTGATCGTAAGAACCGCGAGTTCTACGACAGCCTCACAGATGAACAAAAGCGTAAGTTCAGCCCTTACTTGATGATCCGTTGGGGCAGTAGTGTACAAGGCAGTCGAGACCTACAAGAGTTCTATCTCATCAGCACCAATGAACGGCTCAATAAACATTTCTTTAGTATCAGCACAGCGCAACATAAGAAACTGCAATGGCTCTTGTCCAGCACAGTGAGTCCAGGCATGGGCACACAACGGCATCAATGGATAGCTCCTCGCAAGAAGGAACCCGGGGCTGGTACCATGCGTAAACAGTTATCAGAACTGTTTCCACAGCTCAAAGATGATGAGGTGGATCTGTTGGCCCAGATGACTACCAAGCAAGAACTCGATCAATACTTGAAAGACTTAGGCAACGACCGGAAATGACCTACCGCTGTCAGTATTGTAAAAAAGACTTTGCCAAAGAGAGTACCTTGGCGGTGCATGTCTGCGAGCCCAAGCGACGACGGCAGGAACAAAACGAACGCGGTGTACAACTAGGACTCCAAGCATACTTGCGCTTCTATGAAATCACACAAGGTAGCGCGAAACTCAAAACCTTTGATGACTTTGCTGACAGCCCATACTACAAGGCCTTCGTCAAGTTTGGTAGGCATTGCGTAGCTCTAAAAGCCATCAACCCTGCGAGATTTACGGAGTGGGTGGTACGGCAGAACAAGAAGCTGGATAACTGGTGCAGCGATGCCTTGTACACTGAATATCTCATTGACTACTTGCGCACCGAAGCCACAGCAGATGCATTGAGTAGGGCCATAGAGTTTGGTGTGGAATGGTCAGAAAAGTCTGGGCACCCACCACAAGATTGTTTGCGTTATGGCAACACCAATGCCATGGTATATGCGGTGAGCACAGGACGCATATCACCTTGGGTGATCTACAACTGCGAATCAGGGCAGAAGTTTTTAAACGAACTTAACACGGAACAGATCAGCATCGTTTGGCTCTACATAGATTCGGACTTTTGGCAGAAAAAGTTCCGGGACTATCCAGCAGATCAAGCCTGGGCACAACACATATTACAACAGGCAGGTTGGTGATATGATATTGTATGCCAACAGTGATAGCTATGGAGTCGAAGCCAATGGTGGCTGGGTTTATAGCCACTTCCTTGGAAAACTACTTGATTGTAATCGTGTTGTAAACAATGGGCTCAGTGGTAGCTGCAATAATCGCATCCTCAGGACCACATTAAGAGATTTGATGCAACTACGCAAAGAATATAGCGACGAACCAATCACAGCAGTTATTTGTTTAGGCTCCATGGTCAGACATGAATGGTGGGACATATCACAGCCACCAGTGGATAACGATGGGCATTTTAGAAGCTTCCAGATACACGGTGTGATGAATGATAAATCCTTGCCATATTATAAGTATGCCATGGAATGGTATCGAGTATGGGACGATGAAGCCCAGCAAACTAATCTTTTTCGAGACCTAGTGATGCTGACCGCCTGGTTGAAATTAAACAAGATAAAATATGTTATTTTTGCCGGAAACGAACTCACGTATAAAAAAATAGCCTACGATGATATGTTTATCACGCACTTCTCACAGACAATATTTGATGATCCAGGAATCATGAATTTGAATGAATTTAGTTTTATCAAGACATGTTTGGATGCGGGGTTTGTTCCCTACGATTACCAACAGTGGCAAAATTTCGGACATCATGCAGAACCAGCTCATGAATATTTTGCCACGTTTCTTAAACAAAAAATAGACCAACTACCATGAGCGCAGATATTGATATTGACTTTGCTGACCGGGATTCAATACTCAAATTGATCCAGCATGTCTCTGCAAGGCAAAGCAATGGCAGGCGCCATAACTCGGGCGTGTACGTCACACAGATACCCCGAGACCCAGTGAATGGTTGTGCTGCTATAGATTATGAAACAGCAGAACGCCGGGGATATTTTAAGATTGACTTCCTAAACATGGGCGTGTATCAGCTCATACGTGATTCTGCGCACTATCAAGAGATGTTGATAACAACACCACCTTGGCACAGACTATGGGAGGATACTGCCTGGGCTAGTCAATTGGTGCATGTGGGTAATTACACAGACTTGTTGATCAGGATGCGTCCGGACAGTATACCCAGGATGGCAGCGTTTATCAGTATCATCCGACCAGGCAAAGCTCACTTACAGGATCGTCCTTGGGCAGAAGTATTCGATTCAGTTTGGGACGGGGATGAAAGCCGGGGTTACACATTCAAGCGTAGCCACTCAATTTCTTACGCCGCATTGGTTGCACTACATATGAATCTTCTCAATCAACCCGCCGCACCAGCGTAATACTTTTTCGTTTGCTTTTCTTGCGGGCGATTTCGCTGAGGCTGCACACCGGACCGTGTAAGATTTCTAGGTCCTTGTTGGTGAATGTGCGTAGGCAAGAGCGGAATGGTTCCCAGTCTGTTTTGAGGAATATGTTGATGGGTATGCTGCGATTACTCTCCCACCACCATACGTTGGCTAATTCCAGATAACGGCGCTTCATTTCCATGTCTGAGATAGTGCCAAAGTCGTAAATGGTAGTGATGCTGTCGTCTCTGTTTTGCACTATGCCCACATATTCCGTGGAGGCGTAGAGACAGAGAGTTATAAAGGGGTATTTTTCAGCAAGCTGCGCGAAGATATCACTGCCCATAAATATTGTTGGAGATTCCTATGTATTCAACCACGGTATATTTATATCAACAAAAAACCAGAGTATTATTGATTGACACCAGTGGTGCTTACTTTACCATGAGGTACGATCCTGTGTACGCAAAACCATTGACCATAAACAAGGGCGTTGATAACGTCATACTATTTGAATTTATCAACCAAGACGAGAAGCCAGTAAACATCACGGGCAGCACCTTGATGTTCCGGGCTGTGAGCCAGAACGGCGCCGAGCTACTGCTAGAAAAGGAAATGGTGATACTGAATGCACCGTTTGGTCGTGCCAAGGTCACATTGACCACAGCAGATCTTGACCCAGTGATCAGCCAACCCGCTAGCTACAGTATCAGTCGTGCGTCGGGCAACTTAACTGAAGCGGTGTTCACTGATGCGCAAGCCGGAGCCCGCGCTCCTGTGAACATAGTGGACTCGGTGTTCCCACAGTTTGTGCCTAGCTTCGAACTCACTATACCTGATACTAATCTGGTGGCACAAGCTGGCAGCGCAGGAGCCAGCCCTACATTATATCCTGACTGGGCTTTGAATCCAGGACAACCTATCAACACCTACAGTCCTATACAGAGCACAGAGTACTATTCTAGCTTCATTGAGCCCACTGGACCTGTCACGACCATACAGATGGATTTGGTGGGCTACACAGGTACTATCAAAGCCCAAGCCGCACAGAACTATCAAAGCACCTGGCATGATGTCACAGAGAGCTTCAGTTATTACAACAAAACAGGCACGGTGTATATGAATGTGTTGGGATATCATCCTCTGCTGCGCCTGGGATTCAACAACAGCATCTATACCACAGGACTTGACTCTCCTGCTCTGGGACAACCTGCACAGGCCACTATCGCAGTAGAAGATGGTGTGGTGCAGAGCATTTCAATAACCATCAATGGTGCTGGTTATCTGGCACCGCCTTTGGTAGAAATCTTTGGTGATGGTGCCGGTGCCACAGCAGTGGCCACAGTGGTTGATGGCGAAGTCACTGCTATCGATGTGGTAACCGGCGGATCGGGATATCGTCCAAATCCACCCACAATGATCGCGGCCACGGTGGTCATATCCACGGGCCGCATTGAGAACTTGCTGTATCGCTGATCCAAACAGTTTGATTTCTTACATAGATTCCTGTATAATGTAGGAATGCTAGACATCCAAAGTTATCTGCCAGCCCGACGCAAACAAACACCTTCGGGTTGGATCAGTTTCAATTGTGCTGTGTGCCACGAAAAGCGCAGCCGCGGTGGTATCAAGATTTCAGATCAAGGCTGGAGCTTTCACTGTTTCAACTGCAACTACACGGCCAGTTTCATACTGGGTCGCAATCTCAGCATCAAAGCACGCCAGCTACTGAAACATTTCAATGTGCCCGAGCGCGATATCGAGATGCTGAATTTGGAAAGTCTCAAGCATCGCAGCATACATGGCATGCTGGAGGATCGACAGCGAGTATGGAACCAACTGGCTGCCATCACATTTGAAGAACGTGATTTACCTCCGCATGCATCGTTGTTGGCAGATGAAATACCTTACAGGGGTTATGTGCGAAGCAGAGCCGTGCCAGATGATTACCCTATAATGATACAGACAGAAAACGACAAAGTGCATTGGACCAGACCACACATCGTGATTCCATTCACCTATGACAACAGCATAGTGGGTTATACCTGCAGATTCCTTGATAATCGCACACCCAAATACATCAGCGATACCCAACCAGGATATGTGTTTGGCACAGACTTGCAGCGTGCCGACTGGACTCAAGCCATAGTGGTAGAAGGCATATTTGATGCACTTTGTATCAGTGGCCTGGCTGTGATGCACAATGATATCAATGACGCTCAGGCTCGACTCATACGCAGTCTTGGACGTGAGATCACAGTAGTGCCTGATCAAGACCGGCCGGGCATGGCCTTAGTGGATCGTGCTGTGGAACTAGGCTGGGCGGTGAGCATGCCCGACTGGCCCGAAGATGTCAAAGACGTGAATGATGCTGTGATGCGTTGGGGCAAGCTAAGTACCTTGTTGAGCATATTTCAAGCACGTGAAACCAGCAGGATCAAGATAGAACTGCGGAGAAAGCAACTTGTTAAAAAATTTATTTGAAAGGAACATGTATGTCTAAAACATATCGTAATCTTTGGGTGTTTGGAGATTGTTATTCAACCCCTTTTTTAAATGTGAAGCCAGCTGATAGTTTTTGGATGTTGGTAGCTGACTTATTGCAAGTACAAAAAGTCATCAACTACTCTTGGCCAGGCAATAGTTTTGAAAGTGTATTGCATACATTGATTTCTGATTCTGCAGAATATGATTGGGAACATGATTTTTTCTTGATAGGGATACCTATATTGCACCAGCTCACTACAGTCAGTCAAGACACTCAAAAATCATACCACAGAAGAATATTCAATCAACAAGCCAAAGAAATAGCCCAAGAGTATGTACTATGTCATGCTGGTTTAGAAAATATTTCCTACAAAAATGATCCTATGTCAATAGTATTTAAAGATCCTACATGGAGACATACACAGGTTTGTAGATCCATTTTCCTGCTTAACTCCTGGTTAGATCAACACAAAGCAAACTATCTCATAGCAAACTTGGGAAAAGGATTGATGAATGATAAACCAGCAACTGGAAAGTTCGTATTAGAAAAATGTTACAATCATCCTAGAAATATACTTTTTCAAAACACCTATTATGATGTAAACGTCGGAATAAATCGTCCACCTGATTACGATCAATTGGGATGGTTTGGCCATCACGGACCAGATGGCAACAGATATTTTTTTGATAAATCATTATTACCAAAAATCAATGAGTGTGGCTTGTGCTAAAAGACTTCGGACTTGACGTCCAGCGCCTATTCCTGGAGATGATGCTGGAGGACGCACAGAGCTATGTGCGTGTGCAGAACATCTTCAACCCAGAGAACTTTGATCGCAGCCTGCGACCCGCCGCAGTATTCATCAAAGAACATTCCGACAAACACAAGACCATGCCCGACAGGACGCAGATTTCTGCGGTCACCGGCATCCGGCTGGACTCTGTACCGGACCTGAACGAAGGCCACTTTGAATGGTTCATGACTGAGTTTGAATCATTCACCAAGCGTCAAGAACTAGAGCGTGCTATCCTCAAAGCAGCAGACATGTTGGAGAAAGGTGACTTTGATCCAGTGGAAAAACTGATCAAGGATGCAGTACAGATCAGCTTGACCAAGGACATGGGCACAGACTACTGGGCCGATCCCAAGGCTCGTATCAACAAATACTTCAACTCAGGTGGACAAGTTAGCACAGGGTGGCCACAGATGGATAGGCTACTGTATGGTGGCTTCAGCAGGGGCGAGCTCAATATTTTTGCAGGCGGATCGGGCTCTGGTAAATCACTTGTGATGATGAACATAGCATTGAACTGGTTGCAGCAAGGACTCAGCGGTGTGTACATCACGCTGGAACTAAGTGAAGAACTTACATCACTGCGCACAGATGCCATGCTCACAAACATGAGTACCAAAGACATACGCAAGGATATTGATACCGCAGAGCTCAAGGTCCGGATGGTAGCAAAGAAGTCCGGGCAGTACAGGGTCAAGGGCTTGCCCGCACAGAGCAATATCAACGACATACGAAGCTATTTGAAAGAAGTGCAGATCCAAACCGGAATTCGCGTGGACTTTGTGATGGTGGATTACTTGGACTTGTTGATGCCCGTGAGTGCCAAGGTCAGTCCCAACGACTTGTTTGTGAAGGACAAGTATGTGAGTGAAGAACTACGCAACTTGGCCAAAGAACTGGGCATACTCATGGTAACTGCAAGCCAGTTGAATAGATCAGCAGTGGAAGAGATTGAGTTTGATCATAGTCACATATCGGGTGGTATTTCAAAGATCAACACAGCAGACAATGTGTTTGGTATCTTTACTAGTAGGGCCATGAAAGAGCGCGGCAAGTATCAAATCCAATGCATGAAAAGTCGTAGTAGCACAGGCGTAGGACAAAAGATTGACTTAGAGTACAACATTGAAACCATGCGAATTTCAGATGCAGGTGGAGAGGAACAGCAAGGGTCGGGATTCTTTGCCAAGAAGCCCAGCATATTGGAAAGCATCAAACCTCAGAGCAATGTGAGCGCAGCACAGGAAGATACTCCCAAGGTCAATGCTGAAGTCAACAGCGCCAAGCTCAAGCAACTGTTGGGCAAGATCAAGGCAGGTTGATATGATTTTGTTAGACTATGTCAGTGGCAGTCACGGACATTTTTTAGAATATGTGATCAACACCTGGGTATACAAAGGTCCCAGAGTTGTCGACCCTTTTACTATTTCTGGGACCGCACATCAAATCGATCAGAACATGTCCTATATGGAATCTAGGATGGTAAGAGCAGGACATTATACAGAGTTCAACTATGTACCAGATTCTATCCTTCCTACTAAAGTTATAAAGATAAGCATCAATCAATATTGGGGCAATTGGATTTATCAGATAAACAAACAACGACGTCTAGGTGATTCGTTTTTAAAACAAACACTGCCCATTGGCCAATACAGGGCACTGCGCAATGAATGGTTTGCGAGACTAAATCAAATTGAATACGGGTTTGATGTTATCCGTGAATGGCGTTGGTCAAACATAGACACCTATGATTTCCCAATAGAAAGTTTATTTGATATCGTGCATTTTTATCAAGAACTATACCGTGTCGCACATTTTCTAAATATTACATTTGTGCCTGATGCTGATTTAGCAAATTTACATAGAAATTTTTTGGCATTGAATCAAGGTTGGCAATGTTTTTCTAGTGCTAGTTCTATCGTAAAACATTGCCTAACTGGTGAATGTTATGATTTTGACAGCGACGAGATGAGCCAGGCAATGATCAATTCTTTGTTGAATAAATGCGTTGGTATTTGTGACGGGCCGTTGTTTGATCAAAACACTTATCCTGATAATAGTTTGGAATTAAAAACGTGCATTGAGAAACATCTAGTAGAATTTGATCAAAAATTTTGAAACTTCTCATTAAATGATGCCATACTGTTCAATGATACATGGTGGTTTGCATCTGGTATTCCGGCCCACCTCTGCACAACCGTTGGTGCAGCACTGTTGCATCAGAAACAATTTATGGCCAGTAGAGGCCAATACTAATTTTTGGCATGATGCTGGATTTCAATCGTTGCGATCTGTCAATGATTGGGATCCAGGATGTGCAAATTGCCAACGATTAGAACATTCAGCAAATCCCAGTCTCAGGACAGGTATGAATGATAGCCTAAAAATCCAACCTGCACGAAATCTTGCAGGACCTGCTCGAATCGATTTGATGTTTGACATCGGTTGTAATCTAGCTTGCAGGACTTGTGGTACAGACAACAGCACTTTTTGGCAAAAATATCTACAACAACCTGTGACCCCTTCGCACAGCAAAGAAAAAGTTATTTCTGCATTGAGCCAATTAGACCTCTCCAATCTACGGATGTTGGTATTTTGCGGAGGCGAAACATTATTAGGACAACAGTATTGGGATGTAGCTGAGTGGTTAGGTGACCATATTCCTGATGCCAAACAACGAGTCACCCTATGTTTCCAGACCAATGGTACACAAACCATACATCCTCGCAATTACTCAATCATCAACAAATTCTTTTTGGTAAAATTGCATATCAGTCTCGACGGAGTAGGATCCAGATTTGAATATTTGCGTTGGCCAGCGTCCTGGTCACAGGTCACTGACAACATACTGGCACTGCGTGATAATTTGCCTTCCAATGTGATGTTTCTAGTAGAAGAAACTATTTCAGTTTTAAACCTGCGATATCAGACTGAACTAGAATCATGGTTAGGAAAAAATTTTGCCACCAATAGAGAAGGAGATACTGTCAATCATACACGACACTTGGCCAGGGGACTTTTCAGCGTGGAAAGTTGTAGCCAAGAATACGTTGATTGGGCATCTAAGCATCTGTCCAAAAATATGATAAGCCCAACTTGGCAAGAATCTCCCGCACGCATACAAGAAATGTTGGCTGAAATAAAACAACATGATCGCATGCGACACCAACAGTTTGAATCTGTGTTTGCTGAAGTAGCTGATTTTTATGGTAGATTCATGTAGTCATAGAACTCTGGTAGATATTTTTTTATATCGATACCTTTGAGGCTGTCTTGTCTATGTACTTCTTGTTTCAGCAGACCCCATTTTTCAAAAGAATATGATCCGTGACCTAACATTGCTATCACATGATCCTGGTACCGTGGATTGAGATCCAGTACCCACTGTTTGGCTCTGTCCGGTAAATTTCCTGGGGCAAAAATTCCCGGGTACTCTATAGGTTTGAATAGATAATGCAGATTTTGATCATGGAAAAAATCAATCATCGCACTGTAATAAACGATGTTGAGATTACTGATCATGGAACTCACGCTGATATATCGTGCTAACCCACGATAAAGGTTGATGTTAGATAATAGCTTGTCCCATTGCAATGGATATCTCATGTATTCAAACACTTTTTGTGTGCCATCTATGCTCATGCAGATATTCAAATTGGAAAATTTTTCTAATGTTTCTAGTGCTGATCTTGAAAGATCACAAGAGCCATTAGTGACTATGGAAATAAAACATCCAGTATTTCCTGTATCGATCAGTCTTTGCAGTATATCAAAATTCGTTCGTTCTAGTAGAGGTTCTCCGCCCACAAAACTCAATTGGACTATGTGTGTTAGATCTATCCCTTGTAGTATGTCCTGTGCAATAATATCATATTTGATTGGTTTTTGTTCCAAGGCTGCCCATGCAGAACTAGATCTGCTGTCACAAGTGACACAGGTACTATTACAAAGATTGCTGGTAGCCAACTTGATAATCTTGGGTTGATATCCCTGTGATAGTGCATCTTGTTGTATTTTTTCGATATCTCTATCAAGATAAAAATCCAGAGCTTGATTGTGTAGTATGCGCTCACTGTTGAGACCAGCATCTTCTAACTTCCAGCAAGCATCGCAGGCAGGTGATCTTTTGCCCTGGGCTATATCATCGCGAACTGACTGTATATCAGCACCAAATTTCAGTCTGCAACAGTAAACATTTTGTCCATTGGGACGAGAGAGTTCAAAAGAATAGAACGGAAGGACGCAAAAATAATCATTCATGATTAGATATTTAAGGGCAAACCCAAAGCAAACAAATAAATAACAAAAGGATCCTAGAAAAGAAATGCAGAAGAAAACACGCAGTCTGTTGGAGGAACTTGAGAGCTTGTACGCTGAGCGTGATCAGCGCCATGTGATCGAAAACCGGGCCAGCAATATCATATCCAGCGCCATACGCCTGCTGGAACATATAGACGCCTCCTACACCCCAGAACAAGCAGAAAACTTGCAGCGCAAACTGCTGAATGCTATCAAGCTGCGGGATCCAGGTAAATTCACCCGCACAGTCAGGAAAACAGATGCAAATTCATGAGTTGACACAACCACGAAAACCTGCCCAGGTTGATGAAGGCGTGGCAGATATAGCCCGAGCTGCCAGTGACAAACTATCCAGTGCTGGATACGCAGCAGGAGGATTAAAACGTGGTCTGGCCGGTATCAAATCTGCCTGGCAGCAAGGCAAAGTGGCTACCCAGTCTCGTAAGTTAGCCGATCAATCACAGGATGCCTGGAGCCGTTATGTGCAGAACTGGGAAGCCACCATGGACCCAGATGAAAAAGCCAAGTTTGATACCCGCAAGGGAGATATCTACAAGCGGCAGCTCACAGCATGGGTGCAAAAACATATGCTGTCGAATCTGACGCTAGCTAATATCACAAACCGTGACGAGATTTTGAGTATAATC
>Ga0181344_1000756_pt1 | contig 12517 bp, 14 predicted proteins | sample Su13VDMLBDD_FD_130098 | JGI IMG/M metagenome (GOLD analysis project Ga0181344, IMG submission 130098) | Freshwater viral communities from Lake Michigan, USA - Su13.VD.MLB.D.D | ecosystem: Environmental > Aquatic > Freshwater > Lake | place: USA: Michigan | collected 2013-07-15
AGGTAGGTTATATTGGTCAAGCAATACTGTAAGAGGTGGTATAACTGCAGCTTATGTATTAAATAATATTGGGATGACAGGACAAATTCAAAAAGCATCCACTGCAAACATGTTTTATTTTAGAGTAAGAACTTTTACCGTAACCGGAACAACACTTTCATAATATGGCAACTTATAAATTCCCACAATTTAGCACTGAAATAACAGATCCAACTGTTACAGTTATTACAGTAACAGATTTTATACAAGATAAGTTATGTAATGCTGATGTATTACTTTCAGTACCTGGGGCAAACTTTGGTGTAACTTTCAATGGTTATACATATACTTCTGATTGGAATGATCAAGATATAATTGATTGGGTAAATAATGTTGAACTTCCTCAGTATGAGGTAGAATAAGATATTTAAGATGAAACTAATAATTGCTAAAATAGTTACTTCAGCAGGATATAAGGATGTTGATCATTTTGTAAATAGTGCATTTCATCCACAAATGTCAACTACTTGTGCAGGATTTAGTGCATTTTTTGCAGGACTTGCCTACTACTTCAATGAAGTATTTGGTATTGTTCTTCCTGTAGGAATTGGTATTATTCTTTTATTTGCTCTTGAATTTTATACAGGATTGAGAGCATCTAAAAAGGAAGGATTAAAATTTGATTCAGAACTTTTTGGCAAAGGTTGGTTTAAACTTTTTGTATACATGTTGATGATAGGTATATCACATGCTATGGCAGAGAATATAGAAATTAAACCTATGTTTGGTTATTACTTTAATATATATGAATGGCTTCACTATGCCTTCTATAACTATATTATTATTAATCTATTTTGGTCTAATCTTGAGAACTTTAAAAGACTCGGATGGACAGAATATAATGCTGTATTAAAATATTTGTCTAAGTTTGTTAAAGAAGAACCAATAAAACCAAATAATGATGAAGAAAAAAACCCTTAGAGAAAGATGGAGAAGTAAGACTCCTAAGTTCTGGAAAAGAGTCCAAAGATGGGCAATTATTACAGGAGCTGTAGCAGGAATTATTATTGCAGCCCCTGTTTCATTACCTGTAGCAGTAGTAACAACTGCAACTTATTTAGCAACAGTAAGTGCTACTATTGCAACAACAGCACAACTTACAGTTGTAGATAAAAAAGAAGAAGAAATTATAAATCCTTAAATAAATAAAAATGGCCAAAAAAGAAGTAAAAGTAAAAGACATTGAGGTAGAAGTAAAAACCAAAAAAGTCACAGCTAAAGTAAAAAAAGAAGGTAAGAAAGTTGATGTAGTAGTTGATACTCCTAAAACTGATGTTGAAGTTCATGTAGATGAAACTTCAAAAGAATTCAAACTAGATAGTGAAAAGCTTGATATCAATGTTTCTAAAACAGAAACAGGTACAACTGTAGTAGTTGAATCTGAAAACAAATTATTTAAAAAAGCTGGAGAATGGCTTTCTAAATTCTGGGTTAAAAAATTCAATAAGTAATGGCTGAACTAGATCTTAAAAAGATAAAGCAAGTACCTCTTTCGGAAGGACAGTATGTAAATGAGGATACTAAAAAGTTACAAATTGTACTACACCATACTGCAGGAAACTCTTCTGCTCCTGGTACAATTAAAATGTGGAATGCTGATGACAGAGGTCGCATTGCTACATGTATAGTAATATCTGGTAAAGGTCTTTCTAAAGATACATTTGATGGTGAGATTTGCCAAGCCTTCTCATCTAAGAAATGGGCATATCATTTAGGAGTAAAGTCTGATGTATTTAGAGCTCAAGGATTACCTTATAGATTGCTAGATCCTCTTGCAATAGGTATTGAGATCTGTAACTGGGGGCCGCTTACAAAGAAAGCAGATGGAAAGTATTACAACTATGTAGATAGAGTTGTACCTGCTGATCAGGTTTGTGAGTTGTCAGTACCTTACAAAGGTCATAAGTATTACCATGCTTATACAGATGCTCAGATTGAATCTGTAAGGCAACTGCTTGTATACTGGGGAAAGATACATGGAATTCCACTTACATATAATGAGAAAGAAATGTGGAATGTTTCATATGAAGCACTTAAAGCAGAACCAGGAGTATATACTCACAATTCCTATAGAAAGGATAAGACTGATATATCTCCTCAGCCTAAGATGATAGCAATGCTTAAATCTTTATAAAATGAAGTTTAGAAACAGTTGGAAAAGCCATAAGCCTAATTGGAAGACAATTACTATAAGAGCTAGGATATCTTTAGTAGATATACTATCTATAGAGATAGATCCAAATAGAAACTTTTTTGCATTTACAATTCTAAACTTTACTATCAAAAATAGATAGATTCATAATACATATAGAGATCCAGGTATGTTCTATGCCTGGATTTTTTCATTTAAATAATTCTTGTTTAAACTTTTTTAATATATTTGTCTAAACTTTAATAAGAATATTATGGAAAACCAACAAACAGAAGAGCAGATGTCTGCAGAAGAACTAACTGCTAGAAAAGAAGAACTCTTTAAATTTTACACAGAGTCAATGCCTTATGTTAATGCTCAGTATGAATATGAGAAAAGACTTATGGAACTTGATGAAGTAAGATTTAAAAGAACTCAGATTCAAATTCAAATGGCTATGATGATGAATCCTGAAATGGCAAATGCAAGTGAGCCTGAAGATAATGAAGAGCCAATTGCAAAAACACAAGAGACAACTAATCAACCAAGAAAACTTAAAAAAACCTAAACTATGGCACTTGTAAATCAAGTACAGAAAAAGGTTAAAATGTCAAAATGGGATGTTGTTAAGTTTCAGATTCTTACACATTGTTATATCAATAGGATAACTATGAGTGAATCAGACCTTAACTGTCTTACTTTACTTAGTTTTAATCAACCTATTGAGCTTACTAACTTTTGCTTAGATGCATCTGCGGAAGAAGATTGGATTTTTAAATCTCCGCAAACAGTTAGGAATTCAATAAATAAAGCTGAGAAACATAATCTTGTTATTAAGGATTCAAACAACAAGAAATTTATAATGCTAAATCCTGCATTATTAATTCAAACAGAAGGTACAATTTTACTTGACTATAAATTCTTGGGACATGATACCGAAGAAAGCAAATAAGTTATGTAAACAAGTATCTGAAGAATTAGGAGTAAATACATCCTTAGTAGAAGATTTAGTAGAATCTTTTTATAAAGAAGTAAGGCAAAACCTAACTGGTTTAACACACCCCAGACTTAATATAGAAGGTCTGGGACATTTTGCTATTAAGCCCGGTACTGTAAGAAAAACAATTCCAAGATATCAAAAAAGTTTAGAAAACCATGATACTTCTACATTTGGTGCATACTACAATAAGAAGATGGTAGAAAATAAACTAGAGGCTCTTATAGATATTGAAAAAAAGATATCTCTACAGGAAGAAAAGAAAGAACAATTTAAACAAGAAAAATATGAAAACAAGTCTAAAAGAGATCTGGAAGAATAGAAAGCAAATAGTGGAGGGTATAACAAATTCTGTTGTTAAAAATGAATTTGTAGAACATGTGTCTAAATTAAGAATGGAGATATGTAATACATGTGATGCTAAAGATAATGTAGGTAAAGAATGTGTAATACCTGGATCACAACCTTGTTGCACAATGTGTGGATGTTCTTTAGCCTTCAAAACAAGATCCCTTTCTACATCTTGCCCAGGAAAAAAATGGGGATCTATAGTATCTGAAAAAAAGGAAGATGAATTAGATAGTCTTAAAGATTAAATCATGATTGTATTCAATGCAGATAATCATAGTTACACCAGTTTAGATGGTGGACCTATTAATTGGATAAGTGTAACAACACTTGTTTCCCATTTTAAAAAACCTTTTGATGCAAAGAAAATTGCAGAAAGAGTAAGTAAAAATAAGAAGTCCAAATGGTATGGTATTGATCCGGTAATAATTCAACAGATCTGGACAAATGAAGCTGATAGATCAACAACATTAGGAACATGGTATCATAATCAAAGAGAGGAAGATATTTGTTCCTTAGCTTCAATAGAAAGAGAAGGAGTTACTGTACCGGTATTTAAACCAAGTGAGATTAAAGAAGGTGTTAAAATTGCACCCTTACAAAAACTAGAACCGGGTGTATATCCGGAACATATGGTTTATCTTAGATCAGTTGGTATCTGTGGGCAATCAGATTTAGTTGAAGTAGTCAATGGTAAAGTAAATATCATTGACTACAAGACTAATAAAGAAATTAAGAAAGAATCTTATGTAGACTGGGAAGGTAAGTCAGAAAAAATGTTAACTCCTGTAGATAGTTTAGATGACTGTAATTTTTATCACTATGCACTACAGTTGAGTATTTATATGTATATTATACTGAAGCATAATCCTAAACTTAAACCTGGTAAAATATTCATACATCACATTTCTTTTGAAATAGAACGTGAGGATGATTGGGGTTATCCAGTTACTAAAAAAGATGAAAATGGAGATCCAGTTGTTAAAGAAGTTATACCAATTTCAGTACCCTATTTAGTAGATGAAGTTCAGGCAATAATACACTATCTTCATGATAACAAAGATAAAATAAAGAAGAAATGATAATCAAACTATTTGACATACAGAACGGCAAAGTAATTCCAACAGAACATTGCTACACATTAAAGGCCTTAAAGGATGTCATGGAAGAATATCCCGAGGACTTCCTAAAGATCTATCAGTATCTATTCTACATGACATGTCCAAACCCAGATATGAACCCTTTCTTCTATACACCAGATTTAGATAAAGAGTCTTTGATAATGGATCAGATAGAAGCAGAGTTTTCAACTGAAGATGAAACTGTATTTGCTGCACTTAGATTTTGTGAGAGAATGTATGAAACTCCTACATCTAGAGCATATAAAGGTATTGCATCCATGTTAGATAGATTAGCAAGATATATGGAAGTAACTACAATTACTGCAGGTAGAGATGGTAATATAAATTCACTTATAAGTGCAGCTAAAAATTATGAAGCCATTAGGCAATCTTTTAAAGGTGCTTATAAGGATCTTCAGGAAGAGCAACAGAGTAGAGTGAGAGGTGGACAAGGACTAGCATATGACATGTAATGAGTGAAATTTATCAAGACATACCAACCTATGACAATGGAGAATGGACAATCACCAGTTTTGAGTCCAGACAGGACTTCGCTGACTTTATCAAAGGAATCTTTAAAGAACCAGGTCAGTATAAATTCAATGAAACTAGTAGTAAACTATTTGTATCTGAATCAACCAAATTTAGAAAAGAGGGAGTATACTGTACAGCTCCCTTTAAGTCAAAAGACTTTGTAAATTATTGGGATGACCAAAAACAAAAATGTAGAAAAGGTATAATTATAAAAGATGGGGATGAAACATGGTTCCTTGCAAGGGAATATTACATGTGGTTAAACTTTCTTCCAATCTTTAATAAAGAGATCCAACAATTTGGATTTGCTGATATAAGAGATGCTCAGTATCATATGGCATTATATGAACTATTAGCAGAACTTAATTATAAGCATGTTGCCATTCTAAAGAAAAGGCAGATTGCATCTTCATATTACCATATGGGTAAACTTATAAACCAACAATGGTTTGAGTCTGGAGTCACACTTAAGATTGGAGCTAGTCTTAAAGATTACATCAATGAGAAAGGATCTTGGAAATTCCTAGATGAATATGCTGCATTCTTAAATGAGCATACTGCATGGTACCGTCCAATGACTCCACACAAAGTAATGATGTGGCAACAGAAGATAGAAGTTAGAAAAGGAGATAGAAAGAATGAAGTTGGTCTCAAAGGAACTATTCAAGGTATGTCATTTGAGAAAGATCCAACAAATGGTGTAGGGGGTCCGGTAAAGTTCTTTTTTCATGAAGAGGCAGGCATTGCTCCTAAGATGGATCAGACATATGAGTACATGCGCCCAGCCATGAGATCTGGACTTATCACTACTGGAATGTTTATTGCTGCTGGATCTGTAGGAGATTTATCTCAATGTATGCCTTTGAAAGATATGATACAAAACCCTCTTTCAAAAGATATTTATGCAGTAGAAACTAATCTAATAGATGATAAAGGTACTATAGGTTTATCAGGATTATTTATTCCTGAACAATGGTCCATGCCCCCATATATAGATGAGTATGGAAACTCTAATGTTAAAGAAGCATCAGAAGCATTAGAGGAGCAATTTGAAAAATGGAAGAAAGAATTATCTCCGGAAGACTATCAGTTAAGAATCTCACAGCATCCTAGAAATATAAAAGAAGCATTTGACCATAGAACTGTATCTGTATTTCCTCCACATCTTCTTGCAGCACAAGAAAGAAGAATAGAAGAGAAAGACTATGGTTATGAGTACCTAGATATTTATGCTGATGAAACTGGTAAAGCAGCTGTAAGATCTACTAGTAAAAGACCTATCATGGAATTTCCAGTTCCAAAAAAACTAGAAGATAAAACAGGAGTACTAGTTGTTTGGGAAAGACCAATAGAAAATCCATCATTTGGAACATATTATGCCTCTATTGACCCTGTATCAGAGGGTAAGACAACAACATCAGATTCACTTTGTTCTATATATGTTATGAAAGCACCGGTAGAAGTAACTAAAATTGTTGCTGGTGAAACTGAGACTTATATTGAACAAGATAAAATAGTAGCAGCTTGGTGTGGAAGATTTGATGATATTAAGAAAACTCATGAAAGACTAGAGCTTATTATTGAATGGTATAATGCCTGGACAGTAATAGAAAATAACATCTCATTATTTATTCAGCATATGATTCAGAGAAGAAAGCATAAGTACTTAGTGCCTAAGAATCAAATTGTTTTCTTAAAAGATCTTGGTGCAAATGCTAATGTATATCAAGAGTATGGCTGGAAAAATACAGGAACTTTATTTAAAGCTCACTTATTAAGTTATGCTATTGAATATACTAGAGAAGAATTAGATGTTGAAACTAAAGAAGATGGCACAATTGTTAAAACAAAATATGGAATAGAAAGGATTCCTGATCCAATGCTTATCAAAGAAATGAGAGAATATGCAGATGGAGTCAATGTGGATAGATTAGTTTCTTTTGCAGCACTTGTTGCTTTTATGAAAATTCAACAGTCAAATAGAGGATATCTTAAAAGAACTGTTATGGATGATGCAGCTAAAAACTTGCAAAAGTCAGAAAATTTGTTTAAATTAAATAATAGTCCATTCCGTCATATGGGAAGAGGACAACTTGGTATTGGGCAGAATGTTAAAAGGTCTCCCTTTAAAAACTTTAAATAATTAGTATGCAAATATATAATGCACTTCAGTTAAAAAATGGAGCCAAGGCGGAAACAAACCGCATGGGTACTGTAACTCAACCCTTACAGTTTATTCCAAAGTCAGAAAAAACTGATGAATGGGCTGCTTGGAATCTTGACTGGGTAGAGTGGCAAGGATTAAAACAGATCCGTAGGAATGCCCGCAGACTAATGAAAAACTACAAACTTGCAAAAGGTATAATTGATAAGTCTGATTATATAATTGAGGAAGATAATGAGTATAGAGATATTGTAGAAATTCTAACAAAAGAAGATCAGTCTGCATTAGAACTAAAGTTCTATCCAATTATACCTAATGTTATTAATGTTCTAGTAGCTGAATTTGCTAAGAGATCAACTAAATTAGTTTATAGAGCTGTAGATGACATATCATACAATGAGCTTTTAGAAGAGAAGAGAAAAATGATTGAAGATACTCTTCTAGATGAAGCTAGATTTAAGATATTAAGTGCCCTATTAGATCAGGGTTTAGATCCTAATTCTCCAGAAGCAGAAGAACAAACTAATCCAGAAAAACTTAAGTCACTTCCAGAGATTGAATCTTTCTTTAAGAAAGACTATAGATCAATGATAGAGCAGTGGGCTATGCACCAACATAAAGTTGATGTAGAGAGATTTAAAATGGATGAGTTAGAAGAAAGAGGTTTCCGGGATATGCTCATTACAGATAGAGAGTTCTGGCATTTTAAAATGATGGAGGATGATTATGAAGTAGAACTTTGGAATCCTGTTATTACATTTTACCATAAGTCTCCTGATGCAAGATATATATCACAAGCAAACTGGGTAGGTAAAACAGATATGATGACTGTATCTGATGTTATTGACAAGTATGGTTGGTTATTAACTCAAGAACAACTTGAGTCTCTTGAAGCAATTTATCCAATTAGATCTGCTGGTTATACAACAGGGGGTCTTCAAAATGATGGTACTCTTTATGATGCAACTAAATCCCATGAGTGGAATGTAAACATGCCATCACTTGCCTATAGACAGTACACAACAGCAATGAATGGTACTGTAATGGATGGTACTGATATTATTAATCAGATCCTAATGGAGGGTGAAGATTATTATGATCAAGGAACTGCTTTCTTACTTAGAGTTAGTAGTATATATTGGAAGTCTCAGAAAAAACTTGGACATCTTACTAAGATTGAAGAGAATGGGGAAGTTATTACAGACATAGTAACTGAAGAATATAAAATAACTGATAAACCAATTTATGATACTAGATTATTTAAAAATAAAACAAAAGATAATCTAATATATGGTGAGCATATTGATTGGATATGGATTAATGAAGTATGGGGAGGAGTAAAAATAGGTCCTAATATTCCTTCTTTCTGGGGTATGAATAATCCTGGAGGATTTGCTCCAATGTATGTAGGAATAAATCAGAATAAAATTTGCCCTATTAAATTTCAATTTAAAGGTGATAATACTTTATATGGTTGTAAACTTCCAGTTGAAGGAGCAGTATTCTCAGATAGAAATACTAAGTCTACAGCTCTTATAGATTTAATGAAACCATACCAGATTGGATACAACATTGTAAACAATCAGATTGCAGATATCTTAGTAGATGAACTTGGAACTGTGATTATGCTTGATCAGAACTCTTTACCTAGACACTCATTAGGAGAAGATTGGGGTAAGGGTAACCTTGCTAAAGCATATGTAGCAATGAAGAATTTTCAGATGTTACCACTGGATACTTCTATTACAAACACAGAAAATGCATTAAACTTTAGTCACTTTCAAAAACTTGATCTTGCTCAGACAGAAAGATTAATGTCTAGGATTCAGTTAGCTACTCACTTTAAGCAACAAGCCTATGAAGTAATTGGAGTTAACCCACAAAGAATGGGACAACAAATTGCTCAAATGACAGCTACTGGTGTAGAACAAGCTGCTGCTGCTTCATATGCACAAACAGAAATGTTCTTTATGCAACATTGTGATTATTTAATGCCAAGAGTGCATCAAATGAGAACTGACTTAGCACAATACTATCATTCAAATGATGCTTCTGTAAGGTTATCATATATAACAACTGCAGATGAGAAGGTAAACTTTGAAATGAACGGGACTGAATTATTAATGAGAGATCTTAATATTTTTGCAAGTACCAATGCTAATCATAGAGCTGTTCTTGAACAATTAAAAGCAATGGCATTGCAAAATAATACTACAGGTGCAAGTATCTATGATCTTGGTAAAGTAGTACAGTCTGAATCAATTTCTGAACTTAATAATGCTCTTAAATCTTCTGAAGAGAAAGCACAGCAAATGAAACAAGCTGAAATGCAGCAACAACAACAAATGCAACAAGAACAACTTGCTGCTCAAGAAAAACAACAACAAGCAATGATCCAAGCTGAAGCTGCTAAACAAGATAAACAACTTCAGAACAATATTACTGTGGCTGAAATTAGAGCTGCAGGATATGGATCTACAGTTGATATTGATCAAAACCAAATGTCAGATTACAGAGATGCTATGAAAGATATCCGGGATACTGAACAATATAAAGAGCAGACAGATCTTCAAAGAGAAAAGGAAAGTAATAGAAATATACAACAAACTAAGAAGAATGATATTGAAAGAGAGAAGCTTCAAGTACAAAGAGAAATAGCAGATAAACAACTTGAAATAGCTAGAGAAAATAAAAATAAATATGATGGTGATAGAGGAAATAGAAACTCCTAGCTATATAGTGCCAAAAAAGTAATTTGAACTTTTAAATTTTCCAAGTTTATTTTGTATATTAAAGTATAACATAAAAAACCAACAACATGAGTAAAGAAGTAGATAACCTGAATGATCAGGTCCATGAATCCACAACGGTGGATCAGGTTGATGTAAATATTGATGACTTATTTGGTATGCCTGGAGCAGACAGTGTAATGCTCCCTACAGATAGTTCAGAACCAGAAAAGAAATCTGTCTTTACAGCAGAAAAGACAGACATGACGTTCTTTGACAACCCAACTGCTACTCCTGAAGAAAAACAGGAAGCAGTGGAAAAGAAAATAGAAGTTGAAGAAACTATAGCTGAACTTGATAGTTTAATCTCTCAAGAAGAAGATGCTGGTAATAAAGGTAGACCAAAGGTTGATAAATCAGGTCTTGCTGAGTTAGCTGCTAAAATGATTGAAGAAGGAACCTTAATTCCTTTTGATGATGATAAATCTTTAGAGGATTATACCACTAAAGACTTCAGAGAATTGTTTGAGGCTAACTTTAATGAAAGAGAAAACCAAATAAGAGAAAATACCCCAAGAGAATTCTTTAATGCATTACCAGAAGAGTTACAATATGCTGCTAAGTATGTAGCTGATGGTGGTACAGATCTTAAAGGTTTATTCAGAACTCTTGCACAAGTTGAAGAAATGAGACAACTTGATCCAGATGATGAACATGATCAAGCTGAAATTGCAAGACAATACTTATATGCTACAAACTTTGGTACAGCTGAAGAGATTGAATCAGAAATTCAGGATTGGTTAGATCTTGATAGATTAGGTCAAAAAGCTCAACAGTTCAAACCAAAGTTGGATAGAATGCAAGAAGAAATTATAAATAGACAACTTGCAGAACAAGAATATAAGAAACAACAACAAGCACAACAAGCTAAACTTTATCAAGATAATGTATACAATACACTATCTGTAGGAGAACTAGGTGGTATTAAACTTGACAAAAAAGTTCAAGGTTTACTTTACTCCGGTCTTGTTCAGCCTAACTATCCTTCAATTTCTGGTAAACCTACAAACTTACTTGGACACTTATTAGAGAAGTATCAGTTTGTAGAACCAAGACATGATCTTATTGCAGAAGCACTTTGGTTACTTGCTGATCCAAACGGATATAAAAATAAAGTAAGAGACCAAGGTGGTAAAGCAGCTACTGAAAAAGTAGTAAGACAATTGAAAACTGAGCAGTCTAGAAGAATTGCTTCATCTAATACAAATCAAGATGAAGAAGCTGAAAGAAGAAGCACTACTTCATCTAGACCAACTCAACAAAGAACCCTCTCTAGAAATAATATGTTCAAGAGATTTTAATTAGTAACAATTTAAATAACAAATAAAAATGGCAACTCCAGTTTTAAACAATGGTATATTCCTCCGGGATACCGCGTATCAGGCAAGTTCCCATGTGGATTCTTACCACTTGGTGAATATGCTGAAAGATGCTGAGCCTATGGATTTAGGTCCAGTTGACCTTTGGGCTATGGCTCAAAAAGTAGAAATGCCCCTTTATCAAATGTCTTCATTTGGTGGGAAGAATGTAATCTCTGTGGATAACCACCGTGGAGAGTATAGATGGCAGACTCCTGTCTCTATTGATCTTCCTTACATTGTTGAAGATATTGAGAACCCTCAAGCAGTTCTTGGTACAGATGGTAACACTTTTAAAATTAAAGTTAACCGCAGAGAATTTGGACATGGTGATATCATCACTTATGACAAATACAATGGGGTTGAGATGTACATTACAGATGAAGATATCTTGCCTGTTGGTGATGGATATGTTTATACTGTACAGCTTGTTAACAATGACAACTATAAATTCTTAGATCACAAGTACTTAACTAACGGAACTAAATTATTCCGTAAAGGTTCTGCAAGAGGTGAGTATGGTGAAAGATTCTCTGACATCACTACAAGAACTTCATTCCGTGAGTTCTATAACTTTGTAGGTGGTGCTGAAGCTCATGTTCACTATTCAGTTTCTTCTAGAGCTGACTTGATGATCAAAGGTGGTATGAATGCAGATGGTACAGTTCCTGTAACTGAGATCTGGAGAAACTTTACTGCCAACAATGATCCATCTATCACTTCTTTGGAAGATATGATCAAAGTTATGGGTAAAGATAAAGTTAAGAAAGCATTTGATAATGGTGATCTTTCTAGAACTTTCTTGACTCAAATGGAAGCAGCTCACCTTTCTAAGATTGCTACTGATATTGAGACTTACTTAATGTGGGGACATGGAGGTAGACTTCGTCAAGATGGTGCTGATGACATGAGATTATCTGTAGGTCTTTGGAAACAGTTGGATAACTCATTCAAAAGAGTATACAACAAAAATAACTTTACATTGGATTTGTTCCGTGGAGAAATCTACAACTTCTTCAATGGTAAGGTTGAGTTC
>Ga0181344_1000757_pt1 | contig 12516 bp, 4 predicted proteins | sample Su13VDMLBDD_FD_130098 | JGI IMG/M metagenome (GOLD analysis project Ga0181344, IMG submission 130098) | Freshwater viral communities from Lake Michigan, USA - Su13.VD.MLB.D.D | ecosystem: Environmental > Aquatic > Freshwater > Lake | place: USA: Michigan | collected 2013-07-15
AGAGAATGGCTAAAGGATTTATAAGATATACAGTCGTTTGGATCAGTCAGAATCTAGCTATTCCGTTTTGGTCGATCGGTCACATTCACTTAATGACTACAGTTTATGATGACGTTACAGAACTTATCAGTTCCGTAGGTATGAATGCAATTGTAGCCATAGGTTTTTACATAAGCTATAAAGAAGATGGAAGGAGTGTATGCTATAAGTGTTCGGATAAAAGCAATGCCGATCAAGGCAGGGACCAGGCTGTTAAAGATTGATAAGGTCATAGATAATATACCAATTGCTATAGATAGCCAAGGTAAATTAATGAGCGAATACTTCATTAAGAAGGTAATTAGAAGAGATCATTTAGATAAGTATAGAATCTCATATGAAGTTTTATCAAAAAAATATTTGTCTGGATTATGTCATAATGTTAAAAATTAATATATTTGTTAAATGTTGAAATTCAATTTAATACACAAAAATGGTAGCTCAAGAGATATTGAGCTTGAAACATCAGTTATTTTTCTTAACGATTCATTTGTAAAGGAAGATATAGAGAAATATGATTCTATTTTATACGCGGCAAAGCCAGGTATACATCAGACAATATTCGACGTAAGTGATGTTAAAGATTATTTTGTTTTTGGCTTTGGTAAGAATAATAAAATGAATATGAAAAATATTCTTACTGGAGGTCATCAATTTTTGTTAGGAATGCATCAACCTTACATATTATTTATTAAGAATAATCATTTAAGTATTGATGAAAGGATAATAGAATTTAGCGCATGAGTAGTGTCAACTATGTGAACTTAATGATGACGGAGATCAATGATCTTACCGATTGCATCTACGAGTCTCTCATAGACGACGATACACAGGAGCTTAAATCAAACATTCAAAATCTAATCCGCGTACTTAAGGATCTCCAAAAGTCGCACGAAGACTAATGTATGGCATTATATACCGAAAGGATACGCGAGCTCTATAGAAGTGGTGTAACCAACAAGGCTGAGATTGGCCGAATACTAATCAGAGAATTTAATCTTGACTCTAGCGAAAACACAATGCGTGTTATGGTGTCAAGAACGTTATCTAAGGATGGTGATTGTGATGAAGGAGTAAAGGACGCGTGCGAAAATTTAGGCATAAGCCCAAGCTCAGTTCCATACATGTGGCTTAAGTCAAAGGAAGCCTCTCTATTTATAAAGAATCCAAACTATAAGGTTTCAGAGATTGACTACGACAAGATCATTGCTGAATGCATGGATGGTTATGTTCCATTAGTCAAGCAGTATGTTCACCCGGTAAACTCGTTCGATCGTTTGATCTGGACCGATGTCCATGTCGGAATGGATGCTAGTCGTAAAGGACTGGCCTTGTATGCTACCGATTGGAACGCTGAGGTATTGAACAAGCAGATTGATGAGATGGTGTCGTTTATTGTAGGTAACAAACAAAGCGAATACTTGATCATTGATGAGCTAGGTGACTATATGGATGGATGGGATGGTGAAACGACGCGTAAGGGCCACAAACTACCTCAGAACATGACCAACGAGGAAGCATTTGAAGTTGGATTGAAGGCTAAGGTATTATTAATTGACAAGCTAGCAAATGTATACAAGCACATTACATGCAACAACATGTGCGAGGATAACCATTCAGGCGCCTTTGGCTATGTTGTTAATGCAGCATTTAAACATATTATTGACTGCAAGCATTCAAACGTTACAGTAATAAACCATCAACGATTTTTAAACCACTACATAATTGGTGATCATGGATTCATCATTTCGCATGGTAAAGATTCCAGAAACCTTAAGTTCGGATTCAAACCACAACTTGACGCAAGAGGTGCTGAAAAAATATCTCAATACATTAGACACAATGAAGAGCTCAGAAGATGTAAGTTCATCGAATTCAGTAAAGGAGATTCGCACCAGTGCCTGTTCGACATGTGCACTTCAGATGAATTTGACTACTTTAACTACCCGGCATTCTCGCCGAGCTCAGAGTGGGTCCAAACAAACTTCAAAAAAGGGCGGTCCGGATTCGTCTTCCAAAATGTAGACATGCACTCGGACCGCAAGATTATCACCCCTTACTTTTTTTGATTATCTGATCAACTGTCTTACCGTTCTGAATATCTCTCAACATATCAGTTGTTGGCTCAGGCATTACATCTAATAACTTAACGTATTCTAATCCTTGTTTTTCTGTAAGACCTCCGTTTCTTTCAACAAAATTAATCTCGTCAACAACACCGTCTGATTTCTTACGAGTCTTAACTAATTCAAACTCCCACTTGCTGAGATCACGATTAATCTGATTTTTAACCTCTTTCTCTTTTTCGTGTTGATTCTCAGTAATACCTTTCTTTTTAACGATATTCGTTACCTTTCTCGCAACAGTTCCTAAATCCTTAGGAGCTATACCAGTTGAATACAATATCATCAATGGAACAGATATATTCTGTAAAATTTTTCGATCCCCCTCAGGTAAGTATTTTTTTATTACTCTACCTTGGTATTCATCTTCAAATTCCCCGCTATAAGCCATTTCGCTTAAATCAATCATCTCTTTGTATGTATCGTATGCAATACCTATCATACCATAAGCTCTGCCTGATTGACTATCATTTTTAAATGCTACTGAATAAATATTATCTGCTTTAAGTTGTTCAATAAACTTGGCTTTAGCATTAGCATCCATTTCATATTCACCTTTTAATCTAAGGATTGAATTCTTTTCTTCTACTGCCTTCTTAATATCTTCATCAGATATCTGAGGGAAATATTCCATAGTATTATCAAATCCCATAGTAACAATATCATCAAAGAATGGAAGTGGAGACAGGATGTCACCTACAATACTTTTCACAGGGAACTTAGTAGCATTGTATTGTTTGGTAGTCATCTTTAATCCAAGAAGAGACTTGTCTTTTTTCTCTTCATCATCTTCACCTGCTAAAGCATTAGCGATGCTATCGTAAACTAATGTCTTAATACCATATGCTAATAATTGATATGAAACTAACTCAGCACCTAATCCAGCCAATGATTTAATTGCTGATTTACGATCTTGTATGCTAGTATCTTTTGATCTAAATGCTAGAAGGTCGTTATGCATTCTTGCTTTCTGGTTCATAATAAACGTAGCAAATGGCATGATAACTTTTCTAGCAATTCTTTTTGTAGGATCATCAGATGATAAGAAGTCTCCAGCTAATTTGTCGTCAGATATATTTTGCTGTCTATCGACCATTAGCTGAGCATACTCAGCTGAGTCTTTATTCCATTCATGTTTAGACCAATCAATATCCTTAACATTCTCACCTTTAGATTTCATGTCTTTAAGATAGTATGTAATAAATGATGAACGAGCAACCCAAACATCCGGCTTAGCTAACAATGTTTTTAACCAAAATTGATTAACATCCTCAAGTTTTTTAATAATCTCAGCTCCAATACCACCTTTCTTTTCAAGCAATCTATCGATTGACTCTACAGCTGTGCGAGACTCAAGACCACGATTTGCAATCGGCATTCCTGATCTATTGATAGCTTCATTCATATCTGCATTAACAAACGTCATATTTCCATTTGAATTTATGAACGTATTGATAATTACAGGAATAGTCTGTTTAATAGGCTGATCTAATCCACCCAATGCCTTACCAACTCCAAGTCCTGTGATAAAGTTTGCCAATCGCTCAACATCTTTTATAGTATCAGTTGTAACAGTTCGCTTGCCCTTTGCTTTTTGGATATATGTATTGATTCTCTTTGTAAGAATTTTTCTATCTTTTGCCTCAGGAATTAATTTATTAAATGCTTTTGATTTGGTAAACCCATCAACTTGTCTGATGGCAGCTGCTGTGTTTATGTCAACTAATGCTCCTTTAAGACTATTGAAATTGTTCACGTCAAAGTCAAGACTAATGTACCTACCCTTAGGTAATACTTTTGGTCTTGTTGCTTCCATCAATACACCAGTTTTATTTTTGTCAGTATAATCCATAGACATCATAAAACCACTTCCACTATTTAATAGAGCTTCATCGAGACCTTGATCTTCTGCTGATAAGCTCTTATATCTATCAGGCGTATAGTTTGTATCACTACCTAACATTGAGTTGTATACAGATAAACTAATATCAGATAAATCTCCATAATGTTTTCCCCACTCATTAATCATCCAAGCTACAGCATCTTTATTCATTTGATCTGCATTTGCTTCGATAACATCTAAATCAAGTTTAGCAACATCTAGTTTATCATAAATTTCTTGGTACAGATCAGCTATTTCTATTTCTTTGTCTGTTCCGTTCTCTCTTAATGATTCTATTGATTGCTTAATTATTTCAGATCTTCTTTTAAATTCATCTCTTATCTCAGTCTTAGTTCCGATAAGATTTCTTTTTAAGAATGCCAGCATACCACGCTCATAAACATTCTTAGCTTCCATGAATCCTTTTTCTTTATAGAAATCTTGCTTAGAATATTCAGTCATTAAGTCGTTATGCTGTCTAATGGCTTTATTTGATCCGTTAATTACATCAACAAGGCCCATTTTTTGCATGACATTTGCTGAATTCTTAATACCTGGGAACATCTTCTCAAACAATAGAGGAAGAGATATAAACTGTTCTCCAAATATTCTACCTATTGTCTTATTGAAATATGATCTTAATGTTCTGGCTTTCTTTCCTTGAGCAACAAGTTGTTTGGCATTCTGAGCTCCTTCATATGATCTAACAGCAGCTTCTAATCCGCTAGTGATATCATTCATTAAGAAGTTATCCATTGCCTCAACAACCTTAGCGGCATCTCTAACTGACATTTCATTAAGGTCCATATTAAGAACTCTCTTAATCAGATCAGCATCTTTTGGATTAATAACAACATCTTCTCCAGTAAATGGATTAATGTTATTAGCCATCATATATTTGAAGACTGCTTCCATTGAAGCCAATCTAGTTTGTAAGAACTTAAGTTTCTTTTGATCAGCCTCAGGATCAAACTCAGCTGTTGGATCCGTAATAATAGAAATAATTTCTTTCATTTCTTTTACCGATAAATCCTCGGTAATTGCTCCTGAGTCAACTAAGTATTTGTACTCGCTCATTAACTCTCTCTTCCTATTCTCTTCTTGCTTAGCGATTTCTTCGTTTGCATACTCAGCAACAGCTTCAATATTAACCGCTTGTCTTAATGCCGGATCTTGAACCGCTTGTTTAGATGGTCTAACAGCATTAAGTACATTTTCAGCAAGTGCGATATAGTTGTCAATATCATCTACTAATGATGGATCGATTTTGCTAAACAACTTAGCCATACCAACTACCTCAGCTTGGTTTTCAGACTTGATCGCTTTTCTGATTAATCGTCTTACTTTAAACGCCTTAGTTAATAAGTCTTGATATTCAGCACGTTGGAAAACTTTCTCAGCATATTTTTCAAATCGATCAACCATTGTTTCGTTGTCCAAGTTCAATGAGCTAACTCGTTTAACTAATGCAGATGCTTGTCTAGCTGTGATAGTTCCTTTCGTTTCTAATGATCGAATGAACGCAGCGATCTGTTTTCTCTTAGTATTAAGATCAGCCTTAGCCTCACGAGCTGCACGAGCTTCTAATCTTAATTGATCTTTAAGTGCAGTATATTCATTTACTGTTACTTTTTTAACAGGTGCCTTAATCGTTTCAGATATGAACTTAACCGCATTCAATGCATCTTGTTTAGAAACGTTTAACTGTTCAGCAGCTTTAATGATCGCATCTTGTAAAGTAATTCCTGTCTTAACAAGTACCTTAGCAGCCTTAATGATAGCTCTCATTGTAGCCACCGGTATATTAATACCAAGTGTTTCTCTACCAAACTTAGCTAAATCATCGTCAACTTTATTTAATGCGCTCTCTACCTTTCTTAATACAGTTGGGTTTTTAGTGTCAGCTGTTAGTATCTCCCCTCCAGGTCGATCCCCGACAATATCGCGTCCATCTCCTTCTCTTCCTGCTCCGACACTTTCCTCTTGAACGCTCGCTCCAGACTCATCTTGAAGAGGTCCTCCTGCCCAGGTTGGATCTTTGATACCTCCGGCTGATTCTTTTGCCTGCTCTCTTGCTTCATCGATTGTAATTTTTCCATCTTGATAATTTTTCCAAATATTATTAATTTTTGCTACTTCAGGTTTGTTATCTTTAAAAGTATCCGTGTATAAGCCACGCACAGCTTCCCAAGTAATACTTTGTACTTGTCTTGGTAATAGGCCTGCTTCTTTAGCAGCCAATGCATAAGCGTCAGCATAAGCGTAGTATAGACCTTTTATACCAAGTGATCTTGAATTAGAAGTACCTGTTCCGAAATTTTGTCCAACTTGAGTTGATTTACCGGCTAAAGGTAGTAATAATGCAGCTGCAATAGCATGAGTATCCATGGTAACATCACCATCTTGACTCATTGGGTCAATAATGTTATTGTAGAAATTTCTAATCTTATGCATTTCGCCAAGAGATCTTGTAATGTTTTTTTGGCTACCGTCATTTTTAATTGCTACAGCTTTTCCAATCTCTCCATAAGATCCCCAAGCAACCTTGGAGTTTGTACCATCATTATTTTTTGCAACACCCTGCACACTTCCATCAGGAGCTACAATATTATAATCCTTTGTTGTATTTACTTCGTGGTATGTTCTTACCATATATGGTTGCATATCAGCAGGAACATCACTTAATTTTTGACCTAAATATTTCTCAAGGCTTTTAATTATAGCATCAGCCTTATTAATAGCTTCTTGCATTTTAACTTTAGCTTCATCTAGATTATTTTTGTTTAATCTAGTTCTAGATTCTTTGTAATCTTTCTCTGCTTTCTTTAGCTTTTTTCCAGCAGATGTTGCTGTTTCATATAATCCTGTTTTGTTAATTTTCTTTTGATACTCAATCATATCTTGAGTTAATACAGGATTATCTCTATAAGCCATTAATACCAATTCAGCTAAACGAACATTTTGATACCAATCTTTTTGTGGTGACATGGCTGCAATAATTCCGGCAGCTTGTTCAGGTGATACGTCAAACTGCTCAGCAAAATCATTAGCAATCGCATTAGCACCATCATACCAAAGAGTTGATATATCTCTATACTCAGGTTTAAACTCGTTCATCAAATATTCAAGATTGTCTGCAACTTCTCTTACAAACACATCATATATTTTTTGAGCCTGCTCAACTGTAGTTGCTTCTCTGAATTTTTGTTTACCTGCAATCAATGGGTATTTAGCAATGATGTTTGCATTAGATATAAATACCTTTGGTGCATTTTCTTTTACATATTCCAAAGATAAACCATCAGTCTCCTCAATTACTTTTTTACCAGCTACTGTTTTTACAGATATACCTTTAGATACTCTTTTACCTGGACGAGATTTTGATCTAACTTCATTAACATCAATCTCAGATACTTTTTTTGGATTGAATAATGACTTAACATCTCTGTCATTTAAACCATTCTCAGCAGCTACTTGTTTGATTGCTTGCTCAAGTGTTATTCCTGCTTTTACAAGCGCTTTAACAGCCTTAACAATTGTCTTAGCAAGAGCAACTGGTATGTTTACACCAAGTGTCTCTTTACCGAACTGATCTAAATCACCTTCAATTTTATCTAAGGCATTAAGTACTTTTTCTAGGTTTGATTCTTCCTTAGTATCAGCAGTTAATAACTCATTTACATTTGATTCCTGATATACTTTTCTTATTAGATTTTTACTTCTTGCAAGATTTATAGATCCTGATGATTTTTCTCCTTTGAAAGTAATGATATTATTTTTTATATCAGTAATAACAGCATCTTCTCCAGAAATATTTACTTTATCTCCTACCTGATATACTTCCTCTTTGCGAGGACTAAAGTCTATATTTTTTTCTTCAGGTTTTAATTCTAAGGTAGTTTGACCACGAAGTTCTCCATTTCTCCATTCACTAACTAATATTTTATAACCCAAATCATTAGCTACCTTACCTATCCATGCAGCTTGATAATTAGGAGAGAAAGCTTGTCCGGGTCTTGCCTTTTGAAATTCTTCTTTTGCCTTATCATATAAACCTAATTTATCTTCTTGCAAATAGTATACTTCTTCTTTTGGAACAAGAACAGTATGAAGTATTGGACCAACACCTGGTTCTGCTTGGTTCTGCATTGTATAGTATTGTGCAACACCTCCAACACTACTTATGGCAGCAGCTTCTTCTTTAGAAACTATCAAACTAGCTTCTCCGCTAGTTGGTTTTATTTTGTTCCTTTTTTCAAATGAATAATGATGAAATACATAGTTTCCTTTTCCATCATCCGTTAATCTATCCTGTACTTTTTGAGGAAGAATATTTTCTTTAGGAGCTATTTTTTTTCTGTAGGCCTCGTTCCTTGGTTTGGCTTCTTGAATGGCATTACGAACGCCTTGCCGTCCGGCTTGCTGTACTGCATTTCCTTCAATCGTTGCAATGATTTCTGCCCTTCTGTCAGAGTCGATGAACTCTGATTGGATTGCAGATTTTGTTTCTGAAGTGATTTGTCCGCCATATTCTAAGTATTTGTCTACAAATGTAACATATTTATTTTCAAAATCCTCAACCGGATACTCAAAAATATTAAAGAAAGATATTTTGTCACCACTCAACGTAAACCCATCTTGATCAAATCCTGCATCAGATGCGGCCTTCATAGCAGCTTCTTGGTTATTTATTCCTATATCAAATCTATCTGCATTATGCTCTTCCGTATTTGCCTCAACTGCTCGTCCAGCAATAGTTGAATCTTGAACCTCTGGAGTCATGGCGCCAAATACAGCAGCAAATTCTACAACGTTATTCCAGTCACCGGTTACATTTACAACATTAGATACCTCTGACACACCAGCATATCCACCAATACTATCGTCAATATTATTTACAGTGACTCCAAAATCATTAGCAGTCGTCTCTATTTTTTGTTTATACTGCTTATAAACGTCTGATTGTCTTATAGCTTCAGCCTCTTGAATATTTGAAACTTTTGTATCAAACAATGGAGCTACATTTATCTGAGCCGTGGCAGCCAACTGTCCGGTTTCTCCGGATGGTTCAATAACAGGAGCTACCACCGGAGCTTGCTGTGCCATAACATCATTGATGGCCTGTGTATTAATTACACCGCCAACAACGGTAGGAAGTATTACCTCTAGGTTTCTCTGAGCTTCCTGTTGAGCGGCTTGCACTTGTTCAGGTGTAGCGTTCTCATCAATCTTAACAGATGCTGATATGTATCCAGGACGAGGAGTTGTTACTCCTTGCTCAAAGATATTTTTACCGTCAGCTCCCTTACGAGAGAATGCAACGGCATATTGATTGCCATCTTTGCCTTCTACTACAACTGTGCCTTGGTTTTGATTAGGTAATTCAGATCTTACATCACCAACATTGTCTTGTTCAGATATTGATTCATAACCTCTAATGATACCACCTATCTCAGCCTTAGGTGCTACTTTTTCTTCTTGGGTGATTGGACCTTCTTCGGCAACGATTTCCCCTTGGACGCCTTGTCCCATTCCTTCACGTTGACCCCCTGTTTCTCCAGCTGCTTCTGATTCGCGTGGAAGAACTTCCTCTGTGCTTCGCTCTTGTACGGCATTTTTACTGATTGTTTTTAGTTCATCATTGATAGCATTGATGCGCTCTGTTTGAGCAGCAACAAGTGCCGGGTCTTTCCCGGCTATATCTTTTTGTAAATCATCGCGTTCATTTAATAGTTGAAACGCTTGGTATTTACTCTCGTCTTTTATTTCTTTTGGTATCTTATTAACAGTAGCCTCAAGTTCATCAAGATTGCTTAATACTTGCTTAGCATCTTTTACAGTCATGTTGCCTAATAATACCTGATCCTTTATGTTTAATTTATAGATCTCTTTTGTAGTTGGATTGGTAATTAGGTCCTCAATATTATTTAACTGATACTTTGTAATTTCTGTCTTTGATGTCTGAGCTGTCTGAGTTATTGAGTTCATTCCGGCACCTCCTAAATAACCTAGTTTAAAGCTAGTGCCTAAACGATCAAATACTTCTCCCCATGTTTTTGGATTCTCAAAATATTTCTTGCCATTCAATTCATTAAAGACATCCTTTAATACCATATCGGCAGATTCCTGTGCTAGTTCTGTAGATCCTTCAACAAGTCCAGCAGCATTTACTTGAATAAGTCCATTTGCCAATGCAGCTTTATAGTTGTTCTTTACAGCTAGCTCAAACATTTCAGCTGTCGCGTTTTCAGGTAATTCTTTTACAACCTGTTTTAATATCCAGTTCGTTAACCCCTTTCCTCCCGGTGACTTAGAAAACATTTTGGATAATCCATATTTTTCAAGTAAACCAACAGTAGCACCAAACGTTGCTGACATTAATATTTTTTCAATTTCTGGAATATCTCTAAACTCCGGCGCATTCATTTGGTCCTTCATGTTCACATACGATGCGGCATATAAACCTAGAGTAGCACCTGCAGGTGATCCTGTCATTAAACCAGCAATAGCAGATCCTCCAGATTCAGCAAGACCAAAAACTAAAGTCTCAAGTGTTGATCGTCCTTCACTACTTGTATATACATCACTTACTGACCCTGGAGCTAACTGAGTTAAAAATCCTTGCAGGTCACCTTCGTTAAGAGAAGGATCTTGTTCTATTAAAAACCTCCAAGAGTTCTCAGCTCCTTTTAAAAATGCATATGTTGAACCGGTCAATACATTACCTCTCTTTGATTCAATCATGTAGTTAGAAGCAGCTGCTTGATCTATATCAAATTGATCATCGCTTGCTTTTAAATACTCATTTTTTATATTTACAGCTTCTTGCTTTATAGCTTCTTTTTCTTCTTTTAGCTTTGGTAAGTAGTTATTATTATAATCTTCTTGTGATATTTTACCTGCGTCATAAGATTCTTTAACTAGCTTTGACCAACTTTCATAGTCTTTTAGTTTAGCTTCAAGATCTAATGACTTTATTTGAATTTCAGCTAGATTTGTCTTAACGTTTTCTACTTCAGCTTTTGTAAAAATAGCTGATTCCATATACTCATCATTCCCAGCCTTAGCAGTTCTTTTATCTTTTTCTTTAGTCAATACTTGTTCTGCATCAACCAACTGTTCAGATAATGCTATTCTATCATATGGAGTTGCATCATTTATTTTTCGTTGTAACTCCTGCACTTTTCTATAGGCATCAACATAACCCTTAGAATTCATCTGAATATTTAACCAACCATAAAGTCTATTTGATTCTTCTTTGTTTCGATCATCGGTCCAGTTGTCTAAGCTTATTTTCTTAGTTTCTCCGGTTATCTTATTTCTAACTAATATCTCATCGTACCCAGCACCAGATTCCTCTACCTCTATATAGTCATATCCACTAGCAACTTTTTTCAGTTTAGATATAACATCTTCTTCGTCCATACCAACAAAACCAGAATTAATAAAACTAAGTTTATCATCTATTTCTTTTTGCCTTATAAACTCAGGATGATTTTCGTCATAAACCTCAAATGATTTTTCAAATAATTCCTGAGATTTATCAGCAGTTTCTTTTGGTTTAGCAGCTGTTACTACTGACTTATATAGACCCATTGATGCAAGTCTATCTGCCTGAAAGTCGTATGTCTTTTGATCTATATTTCCATTTGCTAGTAACTTATCCCAATACTCTATAGTGTCTCTTGGAGAAGGTTCTTTTTTAGGATTTGGATTAACCCATTTTTGTTCAGGTTCTTTTTCCACTACACCAGGGGCATAAACATTTAGTCTATCTAGATCAAACTTAGTAGCTTTTCTTGCCTGTTCATTTAGTATCTTTTCTCTCTGGCTTATCTTATCACCTGTTAGAGGTACATAATTATTTCCTACTTTTTTCATCCATTTATTTCCGCTTCTTTTGTATAAAGCGTCTGGATTACTATCAAGTATATATAGCTCTTCTTTAGGTTGAGGTTTATATTCTACAGTATTAGCCTCAATTTTTTTAATACGATTTGGGTCAGTGACTTTCTTATAGTCAAAGACACCATATTGCTTTTTATACCAACCGTCAGCTTCCTTCTTGAAGAATACTCCTTCTGCTTGTCCGGGAATGGTATATATCCCCTCACCTTTTAAAGATGAAGATACCGTAGGCTTTGGAGTTGTTGTTGTGGATAAGCGATCCAATGAAGTATTGTCTTGATCCAATGTTGATTGTGAAACCTCTTTTTTTTTTCCGCCAAAATATGAGGCGTGAAATGATTTTTCATCTAGATCGGTCATTTTGCTATTCTTCAAATAAGACCAAATTTCTTTTGAATTAGCCGGATCACTATATTTATTGTAAAATGAATTCTCGTCAAGATCAGTCATTCCACTACCCTTTAAATACTTATATAGTTCTTGATACTTTGGATTCATACTTTATTAGTTAAATTTCTTTTTTGGTGCTTTAGCTTGAGAATAATCTACATATTTTTTCCATTC
>Ga0181344_1000760_pt1 | contig 12503 bp, 11 predicted proteins | sample Su13VDMLBDD_FD_130098 | JGI IMG/M metagenome (GOLD analysis project Ga0181344, IMG submission 130098) | Freshwater viral communities from Lake Michigan, USA - Su13.VD.MLB.D.D | ecosystem: Environmental > Aquatic > Freshwater > Lake | place: USA: Michigan | collected 2013-07-15
ATTGAAAGCGCCGCAGCAATCGCTCAAGGACTGGACCGCGCAAAAGTGGAGGACTAAAAGTGGCAAACGCTCTTCTGACACGGGTGAACGGTATCTTCCAGAGGCTGCGATCAAAGGTCTCAGCTCTGCTGAGTACGCTGCGACAACGCGCGCGAAACGCGCTGGCAAAGCCTCCGGAAAGCAATTCGTGAAACAGCCACCTAAAGTGGCAGCTAAGACCGCAAAATATCGCTAGTAAAACCCAAGGAAACAACATGAACCTCGATACCGTACTGATGTGCGCCCAACTGGTCGCTGCCCAACAAACGGCGGCTCTTGGCTGCGTGGACCCCAAGGTTCAAGCTCTGATTGACGAGTTGACTCCCGCTCCCGTTGAGGAACCCGCAGAGGTCGCTGTGGTGGAAGCCGAGGCTGAAGCTCTTGAAGCCCAAGAAGCCCCTGCTGCTGAGTAATCATGGCCAACACCTCTGGTGCATCTGCGTTCAACCTTGACCTAGCAGAGCTAGTCGAGGAGGCGTTTGAGCGAGCTGGTTCCGAGATGCGTACAGGTTACGACCTGAGAACGGCTCGCCGCTCGCTCAACATCATGTTCGCAGATTGGGCCAATAGAGGCATTAACCTGTGGACGATTGAGCAGGGCGTTATCCCGCTGGTGCAGGGGCAGAACACTTATGCTCTTCCAAACGACACAGTTGACTTGCTGGAGCATGTAATCCGCACGGGGGCTAACGTAGCAACAACTCAGGCTGATTTGTCGATCACGCGCATCAGTGTGTCCACCTACGCCACGATCCCCAATAAGATCAATCAGGCTCGCCCCATTCAGGTCTGGGTGCAGCGGTATAACGGCCAACAAAGCCCAACTGGCCTGACAATCAGCCAAGTCGGGGGCATGTCCTCGTCTGCTACTCAGGTCACGCTTAATTCGGTTGTGGATCTTCCGGCAACCGGGTTTGTGAAGATTGACAACGAGATCATCAACTACGGATACATCTCAGGGAATACCCTATATAACTGTTTCCGTGGGCAGCAGAATACGACAGCAGCATCTCATAGCAACGGGGCTACCGTGTATTGGTCGCAGGTTCCGGCTATCACTGTATGGCCTACGCCCGACAATGCGCAGCAGTATCAGTTCGTGTATTGGCGTTTGCGCCGTACGCAGGACGCTGGTGGCGGCGTCAATGTGATGGATGTGCCATTCCGATTTATCCCATGCATGGCTGCTGGACTAGCGTACTACCTCGCTGGAAAAGTCCCCAATGGTATGGAGCGCATCGGCTTGCTTAAACAGCAGTATGACGAGGCTTGGCAGCTTGCCTCTGATGAAGATCGCGAAAAGGCGGCAGTTCGGTTTGTCCCGCGTCCGCAGTACATCGGGTCTACGTTCTAATGAGCAACAGATTTGCATCCGGCAAGAATTCAATTGCGGAATGCGACCGCTGTGGGCAGCGCTTTAAGCTCAAAGCCTTGAAGCGTGAGGTCATCAAGACCAAGCTATATGATCTGCTTGTTTGCCCTGAATGCTGGGACCCCGATCACCCACAGCTTCAGTTGGGCATGTATCCGGTAGATGATCCTATCGCGGTGCGTAACCCTCGGCCGGACCGCAGTTATGTCGTTTCTGGGCCAGCGGATGACGGGTACTTGGGTGGTGGTAGTCGAATCATCCAATGGGGCTGGAACCCGGTTGGAGGATCACAGCAATTTGACGCGGCGCTAACACCAAACAACTTGGTTTTAGCGGTACAACTTGGTACAGTTACGGTAGCAACGACGTAAGGAGTCGATCATGGACAAGGAAGATCTGAAGCAAGACAAAGCCCTCATCAAGAAGGCTTTCAAACAGCACAGTGCGCAAGAGCACAAGGGCGGGAAAGGTACCTCGCTCAAGCTGCGTAAAGGTGGCCCCACCAGCGCGTCGATGAAGGCTGTTGGTCGCAACATGGCTCGTGCTAACAACCAAAGGGGTTGATCATGGCTAAATATAGTCACAAGATGATGGGCAAGGAAGTTGGCCAAGCCGAAGTCTACGCCCCGCCGCACACCATGACCGGCAAGCCGGTTTCTGGGCAAACGCCCAAGGCGCCTTATGCCACCGGAAAAGCGGCTAAAGATGTCGGGTTGAGCGACCCGATTCCCAACGGCGTTTCCTACGGCCAATCAGGCGAACCCAAAACCACTGGCATCAAGATTCGCGGCACGGGCGCAGCAACCAAAGGCGTGATGGCGCGTGGGCCGATGGCCTGAGATAGACAATGAACTACACCCAGTTGACGGCTGCGATCTGCGACTACACGCAGAGCTTTGAATCGGATTTTGTTGCAAACATCCCGGTGTTCGTGCAACAGGCCGAGCAGCGCATTTACAACACGGTGCAGTTTCCCTCGCTTCGCAAGAACGTGACGGGGTCTACATCCTCTAGCAACAAGTACTTGTCCTGCCCGGGTGATTTCCTTGCCACGTATTCGATGGCGGTAATTGATGCGTCGGGCAACTACGAGTATCTGCTAAACAAGGACGTGAACTTCATCCGGCAGGCGTATCCCAACCCGACGACGGATGTTGGCATCCCCAAGTACTACGCGCTGTTCGGCCCCACGACCACCAGCGGCCCGAGCCCTGTGTTGACGGACGAGCTTAGCTTCATCCTTGGCCCTACGCCAGATGCCGTCTACAGCGTCGAGCTACACTACTTCTTCTATCCGGAGTCGATCACGGTTGCTGCGGATGGCCAGACTTGGCTGGGTGATAACTTCGACACGGTGCTGCTGTATGGCTCGCTGGTTGAAGCGTACACCTACCTCAAGGGCGAAACCGATTTGATGGCGCTGTACGACGGCAAGTACAAGGAAGCGCTTTCGTTGGCCAAGCGTCTGGGTGATGGTCTGGAGCGTAGTGATGCGTATCGTAGTGGGCAGGCAAGGGTTGCTCCCCTGCCTCAGAATAACGGGGTCCAGTAATGGCGTTTACGGGCAACTACTCCTGCAACACGCTGCGGTCTGGCCTCGCTAGCGGCACGATCAACTTTGCCTCGGATACCTTTTACTTGGCGTTGTACAACAACAATGCCACGCTGGATCAGACGACCACGGCCTACACCTCAATTGGCGAAGTCTCTGGGGGCGACTATGTGGCAGGCGGTCAGGTGGTGACTGCAACGGTGGCTAGCCAAGCAACTTCTACCGGCAGTGTCACCTACATCAACTTTTCCGCACCAAGCTGGACTGGATCGTTCACCGCTCGGGGCGCTTTGATCTACAAACCGGGCGACAATGGCGCGGTCTGTGTGCTGGACTTCGGTTCAGACAAAGCCTCATCCACAACCTTCACCGTGCAGATGCCAGCTAACACCAGCACCTCTGCTTTGATCCGACTCGTTTAAGGAGCGACCATGTCTCACGAAATTGCTAAAGCCGCCGATACCGTTGCTAGCGGGCTCGTCGCTGGTACCCGTCACACCGAAACTGCCAAGGCCACGGGCCGGTTCCGCATGGAATGCTACGACAAGGATGGCCTGCTTAAGTGGTCCGCAGAGTCGCAGAACCTTGTTGTAAACGCTGGTCTTCAGTACATGGCCGGAACCGCTCTGACCAGCACTGCCGCGATTACTACTTGGTACATCGGCCTTTACGGTGCTGGAGCTTCTAACACCCCGGCGGCTGGCGACACCATGTCCTCCCATGCTGGTTGGACTGAAGTTACGCCATACAGTAACGCCAACAGGCCGACGGCAAACCTTGCTGCGGCAACGTTGGCAAACCCTTCGGTTGTAACAAACAGCGCTTCTGTTGCTGTGTTCAACATTAATGCAACGCAAGTTGTTGGCGGAGCGTTTTTGGTTAGCGACAACACTAAAGGCGGCAGCACTGGAACGCTGTTCTCTGCCGCTGACTTTCAATCACCGGGCGACCGTTCGGTTGTGTCCGGTGATGTTTTGAACGTGACGTATACCTTCTCTCTGGCTGGTTAATGGGGAAAGATCATGGTCAAGATTGACTTTGAGTTTGACTCTCAGTTTGGTGTTTACCGCGATGCGCTCCATTTGCCAGAAGATCATGGGCTGAGTGATGACGAAATTCAAGCGCTCAAACAGCAGCGCTTCGACAATTGGCTCGCCATCGTAAACGCTCCACCTGTAGAATCGCCCCCTGAACAGGGGGTGTAAATGGCTGATCGTTACTGGGTAGGTGGCACGGGGACGTGGAACACCACCAGCACAACAAACTGGTCCGCATCTACTGGCGGAGCTAGTGGCGCATCTGTCCCCACCGTAGCGGACAACGTCTTCTTTGATCAAGCAGGCACCTACACCGTCACGATGACGGGTTCTTTGACGTGCTTGGACATCACAGTTTCCGCAGGCACCGTTACCTTTGCCACTGGTGCAAGTCCGTTTATAAACATTCGTGGCTCTATGTCTTTGGTGGCGGGTACGGTGTGGGGTGGAATCGGTCTCACATTTAGCGCCACTACCACAGGCAAAACCATTACCACCAATGGCACGACCATAGGAAGTTTTATTGAGTTTACCGGGATCGGTGGTGGGTGGACATTAGGTAGCGCACTTACCGCGCAAATATCAATAAATGTTAGAGCAGGGACTTTTGATACTTCCTCAACTGGCAATTACTCAGTTACGAGTGACAGTTTTCAGTTTTCTAATCAGTTGGGTGCGAGAACTGTTAACTTTAATGCCTCCACAATTACTGCTTCTGGGTCTGGCGCTATTATTCAAACGGGTACGGTAACGTTAAATGCTGGCACCTCTCAAATAAATCTGACAAACGCTAACGCCAGATATCAAACCAATGGTGGTTTGACGTTCTACAACTTGGCGTTTACTTCAACAACCGCAGGGACACACGCCAATACTGGCGCAAATACATTCAACAACTTTGCTGTCACTGCGCCTGCTGCCGCAGGCACGACAAGCGTTACCTTCGACTCGCGACAAACCATAAACGGCACATTGTCTACCACCAGCACGGCGGGTAACCGGCGGGTATTTTTTGCTTCTCCTACTTACGGCATTGCGTACAATTTAATAATTAACTCTGCACCAAGTCTTACGGACGCTGATTTTCGAGATATTTACGTTACGGGTACGGCATCCCCAATAAGTGGAACCAGAGTGGGAAACAGGGGAGGTTGCAGGAACATCACATTTGATACGCCAAAGACGGTGTATTGGAACTTGGCAGGCGCACAGAACTGGAGCGCCGACGCATGGGCCACCACACCTACTGGAGCGCCCTCTACAAACAACTTCCCTCTGCCGCAGGACACCGCCACATTTACTAATGCCGGGTCGGTGACGGGGACCATTACGCTAGACACGGCGATCGGCTATGTTCCAAACGTAGACATGTCAGGCCGCACAACGGCCATGACTCTGGGGCTTTCAAATGCCACTACTGTTTATGGTAGTTGGACTAATGGTTCTGGAACCGCATTTACAGGAACGGCGACATTAACGTTTTCTGGTGGTAGCGCCCAAACCATTACAAGTGCTGGCAAAACATTTGGCTGTGCAATAACCATTGATACCTATGATGGCACTGTACAGCTTGCTGACGCGCTCAACACCGGTGGACAGCAGTTAACAGTTGACAACGGGACTTTTACAACGGCTGGGTATGCAACAACATGTGGCCCTTTTGTTTCGAGCAACTCCAACGTACGCACAATTAATTTAAGTTCATCTACCGTTACAAGTTCTTTTATTAACATTGGAGCATCAGCAAACATAACATTTAATGCGGGCACATCAAATGTTGATTGTAGTGGAGGTTTTTCAGCATCTGGAGTTACATGGTATAACGTCACATTAACAAGCGCGGCATTGTCGCCATTTAGTGGCACATTTAACAATTTAACTCTTACAGCCCCCGCATCTGCTGGAATAAAAAATATTCCTGTTGGTGGAAATATAACTGTAAATGGCACTTTGACTTGTGCGGGAGCATCGGTACTGCAAAGATTATTTCTGCGATCCGATACTCTTGGCACCCAGCGCACCCTGACAGTCGCCTCCATATCTGCCACTGACTGCGACTTCCGGGACATTAACCTTGCTGGTACTGCGTCGGGCTCAACACCAACCCGGGCCGGTGATCTTGGGGGGAACTCAGGAATCACGTTCACGTCAAAAACGGTTTATTGGAACTTGGCTGGTGCGCAAAACTGGAGCGCTACGGGATGGGCTACGGCATCAGGGGGAGCGCCCGCCGCTAACAATTTTCCTCTGGCCCAAGACACCGCTGTTTTTGACAACACTGGCGCTGCCGGTACGGTGACGATTGAATATGAATGGGCCATTGGCACCCTAAACATGTCCGCCAGAACGTCGGCTATGACGCTGAGTCTCGGCGCTGGCGCTGCTGCTACAGGAGCCCTTCCTCCAATTTATGGGAACGTAACGCTTGGTAGTGGCGTGACAACATCAACGGCGTACGTGACTGTCGCCAAGATGAGCTTTGTGAAAAACGGCACGCAAACCGTAACCAGCAATGGCGCTACGTTTTTGTTCAACCTGTCTGTAGACAGAGCGCAAACAACACTTACGCTAGGCGACGCCATCACGGTTGGCACATCTGCTACGTTGATTGTGACGGCTGGGACGTTTAACGCTGCGACATACAACGTCACAGTCAACGCATTTCAATGTACCGGATCGAATTCCAACGCAATTAGATTTGGAACCGGTTCATGGTCGTTGACGGGCACCGGTACTGTATGGAACTGTAGCAGTCTGCCTCCGTATGTAGAGCCGGGAACAGCCACGATAACGCTGACCAATAACACCACAACGGCAAGAACCATGTCGTTTGGCAACAGCTCCGGGGTTGGTCTTTACCCAAAAATAATCATTGGTGGAAATACATCAACATCAACCACAACACTCAACGGAGTTGTAGCAACAAAAGAATTGGCGTCAACAAAAACGGTAGCGCACACCATTACATTTTCTCCGCCCGCAAGTTCCGGGTGGATAAATAATATTGGAGTATGGTCAGTAACTGGCACTGTTGGCAATGTTGTAACGGTAAACAATAGTGGATTTGTACTTGGCGGCGGGCTTAATATGTATGTAAGCGCGCCAACAAGCGGTATTGATTATCTGGCAATTAATGGTTCAAGTTTTGTTATATCGTTTGAAAATAATTCAGGGGTGTTACCTGAAACATTTTATGCAGGGGTGAATAGTACAACAGGTGGGGCTTTCGGTGTATTTGGCGCCACGCTTACTGCAACGCCAGCCGCTCGGACTTTGTATTGGGTTGGCGGTACTGGCAATTGGAATAACACTGCGCGCTGGTCAACGTCATCTGGCGGACCAAGTGGCGCCGCAATCCCTACCTCGTTAGATTCGGTAGTGTTTGATTCAGCTTCAAGTGCAGCGTCATATACCGTTACTGCAAACATAGCTCAAGTCCGTTGCGCAGGATTGACAGCATCTGCGCCCGCAACAGGTTCGCTGACGCTATCTGGTGCGTCTCCTTTTTACTTGTATGGCAATACAACCCTTGCGGCTACTGGAGTTATTGCCAGTGCAGCCCGTTTTTATTTGTGCGGAAAAGGCAGCTCAACATTTACCACAAATGGCTTAACAACAGATAATTTTAATTTCGGATGCCCTGCCGCCCCAACATGGACGCTTAATGGAGCACTAACACTTGCATCATCTTTTAGTGCAATAGGTATAAACTACGGAAAATTTGTAACTGCCGGTTATACAGTTACGGGCGGATACATTTTTTCAAATACTTATTCAGCTACAGAGTTAGACCTTGGCGCATCAACAGTATCATTAACGAATACAACACAACAAAATAATGTGCCGCAAATCATAGGCGGAACATCAACTATCACGTTTGTCTCAACTGGAACCTACACCTTTGGTTCTGCCGTTCGTGGCTATCCAACGTTTAATAACGTAACATTTTCCACAACATCAGATTCTGCTTCAATTACGTTGCCAACCGGTACAACGTACAACAACTTAACCATAAACGGCCCCACATCAACAAACGTTATAAAAACGTTCAGCCTTTCTGGTCCAATCACCGTAAGCGGCACATTGACTTTGACTGGGTCTAACTATGTGCGACGAGTGGCGCTGCGGTCGGCAACGCTTGGCACGCCGGTCACGGTTACTGCAAACGCTATTACGGTGACGGACGCAGACTTGAGGGACATCACGATCTCTGGGGCGGCTGCTGGTACTGTTTTGACGAGAGCAGGGGACCAAAGAGGGAACACCGGAGTTACGTTTCCAGCAGCAAAAACGGTGTACTGGAATTTGGCGGGATCGCAAAACTGGTCGGCAACTGGTTGGGCTGGATCAAGTGGTGCCGCTCCCGCAGCTAGTAACTTTCCATTGGCTCAAGACACGGCGATTTTTGATAATACTGGAGCCGCAGGGACCGTTACATTTGATGTGGCTTGGAGTGTTGGCACCCTAGATGCATCTTTGCGCACAAGCGCAATGACGTTGAGCACCAGCACAGTCGTTCCGGTGGTTTATGGCGACTGGAAGTTTGGTACAGGTGTAACGTCATCCAGCACAACTGGTGCGTTGACTTTTTCTAGAAACGGCACACAAACAATCACCAGTAACGGCGTGCAGTTTGGTTGCCCCATCACGATCAACCGTCCTTTGTGTACTGTTCAGCTAGCCGATGCACTGTCACTAAATTCGGCCCGCACTCTGACGTTGACGGCGGGTACGTTCGATGCCGTTTCATACAACGTAACGACAGGCTTATTTTCAAACAGCGCCACGACAAACGTGCTGAAGCTGGGCTCTGGCACATGGACTTTGTCAGGAACTGGGACTGTGTGGAATTGCGCTACTGTTCCAGCCGTTACAGCGGGCACCGCAAACATTGTTCTTTCGGATACAACAGCATCAGCAAGAACGTTCGCTGGTGGTGGCGCAACGTACAACAGGCTGACTATCGGTGGCACAACGGGTACATCGACGCTAACAATTTCTGGCAATAACACCTTTACCGAAATTGCGTCCACGAAAACTGTTGCGCATACGATTTCTTTGACTGCCAGCACAAACCAAAACGTGGCAGCGTGGACTGTTACTGGAACTGCTGGCAATGTGGTCACACTCACCGCATCATCTGCTGCAACATTGGTGTACACGGGCGGAAGCATTGTAAACGTTGATTACTTAAACGTAACCAATGTCCGCGCCTTTTCATTTACAAACAAATGGTATGTCGGCTCAAACTCAGTAAATAACGGATCTTGGGGTTTAATTTTTTCTGCTGGGCCGGGAGTGTATGCGGCTGTTATTCTAGAGACGGCTACAGGGACAGACCAAATTATTGGTTTCCTAACGTATTTGTCCAGCGTTTCTGAAAATGGAACCGCGTCAGATATCATTTCCGCTGCCGCTGGGTTTTATTCATCATTGCAAGAATCTGGTACTGCTACCGATCAAATTGCGGCGTCTGCTGCGTTTGCACCAAGCATCAATGAAACTGGGTCCGCATCGGATCAAGTTGTTGCTGCTGCGGCATTTAGCTCCCAAACAGCCGAGACGGGGTCGGCTACCGACCAAGTATCAGTTGCAGCCGCGTTTGCTCCAAGTGTGAGCGAGTCAGGGGCGGCAACAGATCAAGTTGTTGCGGCAGCGTCTTTTGCTTCTAGCGCTAGTGATTCTGGGACGGCGACAGACCAGATGGCAGCTAGCGCGGCTTTTGCTGCGGCAACAAACGAAAGCGCAACCGCAACAGATCAATCACTCGCCGCCGTATCGTTTAGTTCATTGATTAATGAATTATTGTCCGCTAGTGACAGTGTTGTTGCAGCATCTCTTATGAGCGTTGACGTAAGTGAAACGGCAACAGCTAGTGACACCGTATTGGGTGGGCTTACGTATTTGGCAAACATCGCGGAGTCTGCAACAGCGTACGATTTAATTCTTGCGGCGTTCCTTTGGAACTTGATTAACGACGCGCAGAACGCTAACTGGAATGTCATCAACGACACGCAGACATCCACTTGGGCGCACGTTGACTCGTCTCAGTCTGGTGGATGGAACATCATCCCGATCACGGGAGTGCTTGGCTCGACTTGGCCTTCGTCCGCAGCGGGGGGCGGTACCGCAATATTGCTCAACACCCAAGTTTCGCCTGCGGGGCTCCGGTACTACGCGCTCAACAGATACAACGTTTGGACGGTACAGCGGTTCCCGGTTGTGGGCTCGTTTGGTGCGGTTAGCTACCTTAACGGCCAATACTTTGTCTACAGCTCCCCCGGCGCCACACCGGAAAGCCCGCTAATTCGCAGCACAGATGGCGTGAATTGGACTCCGGTGACGACTCTACCTACTAGCGCTGCCCAAGTCACCGGAATGTTTGCCAATGGTTCGACGATTGTTGCGGTCTACAACGGGCAAACATATGTCACCACGGACAACTGCGCTACATGGACGGCGGGGTCGGCCATGCCAAGTGCGCTTCAAGGCTTCGTTGTTGGACTGAATTACGGCTCGGGCCTCTACATTTTGTGCGATGGGCGGCGCATCTTCTCCAGCCCTGACGCGCTGACGTGGACTACTCGCGCAACAATTACGTACAGCCTGGGAACCTCTGGGCATCGCGGCACTGTGGCATGGGACGGCTCTAGATTCGCGGTGGTAACGCGGTCTAGCTTAAACTCGCAGGCGCCCGCCTTCCGCACAAGCACAAACGGCACGACATGGACAACCTTTAGCCCTCCGTCTCCCATTAGCTCGCAAGCAGTTGCGGTGCTATGGGATGGATCGCAGTTCGTCTTTGTCTGCGGCGGCGCGGGGTCCACCCCAGCTTCGTTCTACTCGGCCAACTCCACGCTCACCACGTTTACCCTGCTTGGTAGTTTCCCGGGGTTCTTCTATATCCCGGCTACTTTATCGCACTACCTGTTTGGAAACTTCAACGGTCAGTACGTTATGCCGGGTTTTGCATCGCCAAACAACGGGCCGTTTTACACGTCGCCCAACTTCTCGACATTCAACGCAGTTATCCCTCCGCTCCCAACGGATGCTTGGGGTAATATCGCAACCGATCAGACGCCAACGTGGGGCATCATCCCCAATCAATGACAACTTGCAAGGGGTAATAAATGGCCTATTCAGACATTCTGCGCATTGACCTAATCGCCACGGGCACGCAAGCCGGTGTGTGGGGCACCACGACCAACACTAACCTTGGCACCATCATTGAGGATGCGATTGCTGGGTATGCGGCTGTCAGCGTCACCAGCGCCAATCAGGCTTTCACCATTGTGGACGGGGCGGCTGACCAAGCACGCAACGCCATGATCCGGTTGACGACGATCACGGGGGCAAACTTTGCGGTCTACGCGCCGCCGGTGTCCAAGTCCTACGTCATTCAAAACGACAGCGCGTACACGGCCACGATCTACAACTCCACTGTGGCGGGGAATACGACTGCTGCGGGTGCGGGGGTGACCATCCCTGCGAACAAGACCATGACGGTCTGGTCAACCGGCGCCGTTTTCTTGGTGCAGAACAGTCATGTGATTGGTACGGTGGTGGGGAACGTGACGGGCGACCTTACTGGCAACGTCACGGGTAACGTGACGGGTAACGTGGCAGGCACCCTGACCGGCGTTATTGCCTCCACAACGACTGCAACCACGCAGGCGGCGCTTACAAACAACACGACGGTCGCCACTACTGCGTTCGTAACTACCGCAGACAACCTGAAGGCCGACAAGACCACGACGATCTCTGCGGGTACGGGGCTGTCTGGTGGTGGCGACCTGTCCACGAACCGCACTCTTGATATTGCCAATACCGGAGTAACGGCTGCTTCTTATGGTGGCGCTAACGCCATCCCTGTGCTTGCGATCAATGCTCAGGGGCAGATTACTAGCGCTTCCACGGCAGAGTCTTATCCAACAAGCTACTCCTTGGCATCAGCCACCGGAGCGGCTGTTTCTCGCACGGTTTATTTGACGGCGGGTACGTGGCAAGTCGTTCTTGATACTCGGGCGGCAACCTCAGACCCAAGTAACTACAGTTTTTCCACCACGCAAAGCGGAAGCATTGGAGCCACTACGGTAACAAACTCAATTGCTTTTGACCGTGGCGGCGGTGCAGGTTATGGTCGAATTATTCACGGCTCTCGGCTGGCTGTCGGCACTCTAACCGTTGCAACAGGTGCCAACTACACGCTGGCTATGGCTGCTGTGGCGCTTAATTTTGGCGCCGCTTACTCCGAAGGCTCTCGCATCATTGTTGAGAAAACTGCTTGAGTGAAGCGTGAGCCAAAATGATCGATCCAATCACCGCATTTGCCACTGCGCAAGCTGCGGTGGCGGGCATCCAAAAAGCGCTCAAGCTAGGGAAGGACATTACCGGCTGCATCAAGGAGTTCTCGGCGCTTTTTGAATCAGCCGACGTTATCAACAAGGCAGCGAACGATGCCAACGCTGGGAAGTCCGATGCGGCGCAGGCGATGGAGATCGTC
>Ga0181344_1000761_pt1 | contig 12482 bp, 17 predicted proteins | sample Su13VDMLBDD_FD_130098 | JGI IMG/M metagenome (GOLD analysis project Ga0181344, IMG submission 130098) | Freshwater viral communities from Lake Michigan, USA - Su13.VD.MLB.D.D | ecosystem: Environmental > Aquatic > Freshwater > Lake | place: USA: Michigan | collected 2013-07-15
ATCACTTACAAAAGTGTGCTGGAGAATATGCAAATGTTGAATTACACAATGAAGAAGCAGTTGTTAGAAACTTAGTTATGACCGATGGTGACTTAATGGACACTAAAGTTATTGACTTACACGCGGATTTTAATCCATTTGAAAGTTCTCAATATGAGAAGGGTCATAGAAACAAATCATTCATTGCTTACAAAAGTTATATTCCTTGGTTAAGAGGATTAGGATTCAGAGTTTGGGTAAAACCGATGGGATTTGCAAGTACGAGTGCTGCAGATTTATTATTAAAAGGTTAGTATGTTTCAAATTAATTCATTATTTTTACAGAAATTTGGTTGGACTATGAATATGTGGAGTAAAGATATTCCATATACATTCACATCCAACCGAATTTATGGTATCTTATATGAAGATGATAAAGTTTATTTCGTTAAATCATTTGATACTAATGACATAAAAGGTTATAAATTAAATAATTACTATGGAACCTCATCTACACTAAGACAAAACATTGAAGAAAAAGTAGAAATAAAATCAAATGCAGAAATGGTAATTGAGATAAAGAAAAATGATGCGTGTGTAAAAGAATACCAAAGACATTTTAAACTTTCATCAATTTTAAAGAAATAATAGTATAATATAAAATAATGAAAAAAAGACAAGTAAAAATTTTAGGACTATCTTATAGTCAAAGCCAAATTGGTTCTTATGTACTAGTCCTTTCTGAAATGAAAGGTAAAGTTAAATTACCAATTATAATCAAACCACAAGAAGCTCAACGTATTGCGTTAGATTTAGAAGGTATCAAGTCAAGTAAACCACTAACTCACGATTTGTTTTTATCAATGACTGATTCATTTGGTATTGACATTCAAGAAGTATTTATTTACTCACTTGCAGAAGGTATTTTCTATACTAAACTTATTTGTACAAATGGTTTAGAAGATGTAGAAATTGAATCATCTGTTGGTGATGCGGTTATCTTAGCTAACATTTATGATTGTCCAGTATTTGTTTCCTCTGATGTTTTAAACTCTGCAGGAGTTTTAATCAATGATGATGGAACTGCACTATCTGACGAAGATATGGATGACGAAGATGAAGTAACTGTGGAAGAAAAAACTACTTCTATTGAAAACTTAGAGAAGATGTTAGAACACGCAGTTGCTAATGAGGAATATGAAATCGCGGCTAAAGTTCGTGATAGAATTGAACAAATGAAAGCAAAAGCAAATGAATAAAAAAACCCACTAATTTAGTGGGTTTTTTGTTTAAAATTGATCATATCTTTTTATCCTTTCAAGTATTTTATCTGCTTTTCTAATTGTAAACCAATTTGGTACTTTATCTAAAATTTCAGATTTATCATAACCATACTTTTTATAATCTTCTGGTTTTGTAATCTTATAATCATCATTAGGATTTTTAGTAAATTGTTTGATTGTAAAATCAATAATCTTACCATCAATAATAGGTGCAGTATGTGCTTCTTCATCAGAATCAAAATAAACTACTTTAACTGGTAATTTATTTTCTTTAGCCCAGTCACAAAAAACATTTGTAAACCAAGAACAATTTGCTTTTTCTTTATCAAATGATTTACCTAATCTTAAATCATACTTTTTAGAATACTCACTAATAAAATCATCAGCATATTTTTTTATATCCATTGAATAGCTTTTTATTTATATATATTAAATGAAATTAGACATAAATGAAGTTTATCATCAATATATTATAAGAGTTGTAATCTTTGCAGTTTTTACATTTAAAAGACAATTAAGACAACCAAATGTTTTTAAGCAGTCTGTTATGGGGTTTGTAAATAAACGCCTCCCGTGGAAGATAAACATCTATATCGATACTGGTGAGAAACTTTCTAAAGAAGATGAAAGAGATTTAATCTTAGATGAACTTTTAAATGGAATTGAAACAGAATACTTGAAATCTGTTTGTGTTGTATTTACTACACCTCTAAAGAAAGATTGTGTTATTGAGATAGATTTAACTGACGAAGAAAAGTATCAAGACTTTTTATATTCTTAAAAATTAAAAACTATAACATTTTTAGCATGTTTCCATTCCCATTCAGATGCACCTAAAATCTCTGTTACTTCATCTAGTGCATCTTCAACACCTCTGTAGTCTAAAAATTCAGAATACCAATCATCAATCTCAATCGAGTCGTCTAAATAAAGAGTATTCTCTTGTTCAATTTCAATGTTTTTTTGATCAAGTATTCTCTGTAATTTTTCAAAAGGTACACTATCTTGTAAACTTTTAGAAACTTCAATTTCTTGATCTTCTTTTGAAAAAGTATAATGAATATAATAGAATACAACTTTACCAGTCTCTCTATTTTTAGATTGATTAAGGTGATAACTAGATAAAATCCAACCTTCTCTTTCTAAGTGTTTTATAGTAGTACTCATTTCAATTGAAATTTCCGCAACCTCGTGAATACTAAGTTGTTTAGAACTATGTTGCATAATCTCTATCATAAATCTACTTCTTTTAATACTATGGAAATCTTTTGTTAGTTGAAAATCATTTATATTTTCATCATTAGAATTTACCATTTTATTATCAACATCAAAGAAGTTTACTTTATAGTTGTCAAGTACATTGACCATATAAAGCATAACATTTTCAATGTCAAACTGATCTTCTTGTTTATCAAAACTCTCAAATACTTTTAAATGTTTCATATTCTTATTGATACCTCTCTTATTTTTAAATTTTGTTCTATATTATCAGATAATATATCTTCTACATTATAACTTTTATAAACCCAGCCTAAGATATTCTCTTTTTTTCTAAATGTAATAATAGAAAGTGGATACTCGGAATACAATTGTATAGTGAAAGATATGAAATGATCTTTTATTTCAGACCACGTAAAAAAATCTGAAGATTCATTTCCCTTTCTAATATCTATATCAGTATAAGGTTTTACTATTCTACCATCATGTCCAAATTTATCAACCTTATTCTCAACTTTAACAATATATCCTTCATCATAAAGATAAGCAAAGTGTGAGTCACAAAGATCTCTAATACTATTAAGTTCTTCCTCATTTAGGTTATGAAAGTTTTCAAATACTTTTAAATGTTTCATACAATAGTATATATTAAAAATAAAATTCATATCTTTGTAAAACAAATAATTGTTAATAACTAAAAAAATAATTAGGAAACTTAATAAAATATTTGTATATTAAATATAATTACTTATCTTTGTACAAATAATAAACAATAAAATATGCCTTACGAAAGAAAAACCGTTGATATTCAAATTTCTGATGATCTAAGAAATGTATTAAACGTGATTGAAGCAGAATCAGAAGTTGCCGCACTTCTTTTAAAAAGAAGACACAACAGAGAAGATTTAGCGGAATCTTATGTGAACTATATATCTATCTCTAAACAAGATAGAACTAAACTATCCTATCTATCTCAAGATAGAGTTGATGCTCTTGACCCTCAAGAGTATTGGACATCCAGTCGTAGATACATGGCAAAACCAGGTGCTTTTATCGCCAAACTTTTTAACAATGTTTCTGCTAAAGAAGTAGAGAAATTCTCTAATCTTTTCAGATCTCAAGCAGCTAAAGCTCCTTTCCGTTTTGAAGTTGTTAAAGGTGATGCAATCAAAGATTTTTACTACTACGAAAGCTACCAATCTAATGAGAGAGGTTCTTTAGGTGTGTCTTGTATGAAACACGAACACTGCCAAAAATTCTTTGACTTATATACAGAGAACCAAGAAAATGTTTCTATGTTGGCTATGTTTAACGATAAAAATCGTTTAATTGGTCGTTCACTTTTATGGGATTTTGATACTCATAAAATTATGGATAGAATTTACACTTACAATGACGAAGAGTTATCATTCTATTTTAAACAATGGGCAACTGAACACGGTTACTTCTATAAGTCAGAACAAAACTGGTTTAATACTTTGTTCTTTGAACAAATCGGTTCTGGTAAAAAAGAGTTTAAACTTGAGGTAAAATTACCAAACATTAAACAACATTACTATCCTTATATGGATACCTTCAAGTTCATTGATCTTGATAAAGGTATTTTGTATAACTATATCCCAGAAGATACTTCTAGTTTAAAAACTTTAACATCTTCTGATGGTGGCAAACATCCATCTGATTACTTGGTATTCGACGAGATTGACTTTGTAATGAGATACAGAAATGATGCGGCTTATATTACCTATCTTAACATTTGGACTGGCAGACAAAACGTAACATATTCAAATTACAACGATAAGTGGATTCTTAACAAAGATGCTCGTTATGAGAACTTGTTGGATGATTATATCTTCAACGAAGAACATAATGATAAGAATAGTGAGAGAGTTCTTAAACTTATCGAACAACGTCAGAAAGAAGAAGAAGCTAGACAAGAAGCTTATAAAAAATTAAAAGATAAAAAAGGTACTAAAGAGCTAATCGAAGAACTTGACGGAGTTGCCGCAACTTTACGTGGTTGGGGAGATTTAACCTCAATCTATGGTGGAGGTGGTATACCAAATAATGCAGAACTACGTCAATTACTACAACGTAGACCACAAAGAGCAAGACCAGTTGAAACAAGAAACGATGAAGAAGTTGCTAGACCTACAAGACTTGAGGAAGTTCCTACGGAAGGTCGTGTAGAAAGAGAAGTAGAAAGAGAAGTAGAAAGAGAACCTGTCACTAGAGGTTATTGGCAATCTATGACGGATCGAGTTGTTGCAGACATTGATACAAATGAAACAACAACAAATGAGGCACCACCAATCGAAGGTGCGGTAGAAGGTAGAACACTACCTAGAGGAAATTACTATTCAGATTGGTATGATACATCTGCCTGGTCGGCAATAGATTGGAGTGAACCAGCTACAGAAGATAATAATGAAGACCCATTTTAATGGGTCTTTTTTTATAGAATATAATCTAAAATATCTAATTCTAAAGTTCTGTTGATAACATCAATAGGAGTTTTATATTCTTCATAACAACTATCCTTTAATAAAATAAGTGTGGCTCTTACAATTGGTAAACCTTCATACTTAGTACCTTTCAACATTTTTTGAAATAACTTACCATACAAAGATAACTGAACATAGTAATGACCTAGTGCAGTATTAGGTAAGTCTTGATAAGGTTCATTCATTGGTAAAGTCCATTTTGTTTCAACAAAGTTCTTCGGCTTGTTAGTCTTCCAATCTGTTACTACAATACCTAATTGAGTTCTATCTTTATTAGCTACTAACCAAATCTTATCGGCTTGACCAGTATATCCTAAATCAGGATCACCCATAACAACCTCTGTATCAATTAGAACTGCACCATTCTTAATCATCTTCTCATAGAACTGAACACCATAACTAATCATATGATCTGACGTGATAACTTGTTCAAAATCACAATCAAACTCTGGTTCTCTTACTTCTTTATCTAATTCAAATCGTTCAATGATTTTCTTTTCTAAGAAGTAGTGAACTCGACTACCGGTATTGTTAGCATAGTCTGCCATTTGAGACCATTCTTTAATAAGTTTCTTTTGTAGAGCTACATCACCTTTAGCTTTTTTAAGTGATGCTTCCTGAGTAGGAAATGGTGGGTAAAAACTTTTAAGTACTTTTGAAACAGATGGCCAATTACTTTTGGATTGACCTTGTTCATTGTTCATAAAGTATTTATGATTATCTTCTATAAAGTATAGATTTAATTCTTTTCTTCTTTCTTCTAATAAAATTCTTATTTCATTAGCGATTTGGTATAAGTCTATCATTTTATTTATATTGATTTTGAAATGAAAAGTTTTATATATACTTATATGAAAAAGTATTTAGAGTTTATAAAGGAATCAACTTATCTTAATGCGATTAGTTCAGAAACATTAGAAGCTAAGTTAGAGGATCTTCAATTACAAATGACCGAACTTCAAGAAGAAATGGCTTCAATAAGAAGTATTCTTGAATATAGAAAAACTAATAATGTAACAGAGTTTGCAAAAACTTTACCGGAGAGCATATTTGACTTCAATAAGGAACAATTGGATTTTATTTTTGAACATCACCAAGGAGTAAATAAAACTCAATATGACTTAGCTAGAGAGTTTTATCAAGAATTATTAGGTGTACATGATTATGGGTATAATAGAGTTACAAATCAAACTACATTTGCAATAACGACATCACACTCATTTGATAATGATGATGAAGATTTGGCAGAAGGTTATACAGAAAATGAACAACAAGTTAATACTATAAAGTTTTTAGGAGAAAATCTTAAAAAAGTAGATACTAATAGTAGAGAACGTGGTGAGTATTTTGGTGTAGGTAATGCAGTGAAATTTTATGTGAGTTATTACTTTAGTACGGTAGATTTAGACTTTGTACTTTATGTAAGTGAAACAGAATTATATATTACAAACTTATACGGTAAAAAAGTTAGATACAATAGTATTTCTAAAATGTTAGAAGAACTTGTTAATGAGGATCTAAGTCATAAAGATAATGGATGGGAAAGATAATAAAAAAGAGAGCCAATGGCTCTCTTTTTTTATACGTGTAATCCTTTTTCTCTAATGATTTCTAAAACTTGTTCAGTTACATCGTGCTCATCTTTTAAGAAAACTACTTCTGTACTTCCAATAATCATATCAATTTCATTTTTCTCAGACCATTCTTCAATAAATTGTGCTAATTCACCATAGATAGTTTTAGAAAGTTCATCATTCATTTTTCTCATCGTTGCTTTAAACTCTTCATCAACACCCATTGCATACTCTTGTAATTCATTAAATCTTGCTTGAGTTGCATCATCAAGTTTTTCACCACCTTGTGATCTATTTATAATAGATTCTAATTCTTTTTTGAATGGCTCTAATTTTGCAATGAAATCCTTTTTAACATCAGTTATGTTAGTAATACCGTCTTGGTAGTTTTTATAATGTCTTGATAAGGTTTCAAAGTTTACTACTTTAATTATCATAATATATATTTTTATTGGTTATATATTTATGATAACAATAAGTTTACTGCTATTACATATCTATTATAAAGATTATTATCTTCTGATAATTGTAGATTGTCTTGGTCTATTATAACAGATTCTAAATAAATATACTCTCCTTTATTGGAATCAAAATAATCTACCTTTCTAACCTCTAAGAAAGTCTTTCTAGTTTTAGTAATTCTAGCGTATTCTCTATTCTTTATTAAATACTTATACTCGTCTGTATAAATACCATCTTCAATGATTTGACCTAAATAATTATTAGTTTTATTAACATTTAATTTATAGTTAAGTACTTTATAACTCGGCCTCTCATAAGTTGTTATTAACCATTGAGTATCGTGAGTAGTCGGTATCTCAGTTTTATATGTAGATTGTGTTAAACCAATTATTCTTTGAAACTCCTGAACTTTTGTCGGTATATTTGATGCAGTTCCCCAAATTGCCTTACTTATGATTACGTCATAAATACGATTATTTGTTCTATTTAAACTAATAACTTTATTAGAATATGTTAATGATATACCTTTAGAAAGATTAGTAGTTGAATATGTTGAAGATAATGGATTAGATAAAGTAATAGTTGACAAGTTTGTATCAGAACTATAAATATCAAAACCTGTTTGGTAAACTAGTTTCTTATCATACAGCTTTTTTATTCTTTTATTCATATTACTATCTGTTTTGAATAGAACTTCTTTCCAAACACCCTTTTTAAATGATTCATAGTTTTTTATATCATCAACTTTTGCAGAGTAATGAATATATAAACATTGTAGTAAATTATCATAATCACCACTAGTAGATAAATCGTTGAAATAGTTACTAAACTCAAGATAGTTATCTTTACCTTTAAGTGCAATTTTATCTAATCTTGAACGAATACTTTCAATTCTTTTTGTATTTGTTGTCATTATGCTCCACCTCCAATGGCTTTTTCAATTTCTTCAATTTTTTCCTTATTCGCAACAGGATCCATATATAATTTAGAAATATCATCTATTTTTTGAATTGCATCAGCATTTTTAGTTTTTAGATCTTTTAATGTATTGGTTAAATCTTCTTGACCCGCTACCGCATTAACTTCTATTTTCATTAAAATATCTGATGTTAGTTTAGTAAAATCAGCACCTTCAAAGCTAACTTTCTCACCTTCTATCTTAGAAATCTTTTTAGTTCCAATTTCTTCTTTGGTCTCTAAATCATTTATTTTTCCTTCGTTTGGTTTTTTCTTATCATCATCAGTTAAAGCATCCCAATTAGCTTGATTAAATTTCTCTCTCTTATAAATAACAGTATCACCTACTTTATAATCACCACTAACTTCAACACCTTTAGTCTTTAAATAAGCATTAACTTCATCCTCAGTTACTTCAGTTGTGTACTTTTCTAATCTAGGAACTAATGTTTTGTTAACCCAGTTAATCGTAGCTTCTTTCTTTTTCTTATCATCAGTTGCCGCCTTTAAAATCTTCTTAAAATCGGGTAAGTGAGTTGCATCATCTAAATCTATAGTTTTCTTAGCAGGATCTAACTTTACAGGTTGTCCAACTTTTAAATCAGGTCCACCTGCAAATTTATAATCTTTAATAGCTCTATCTCTAATTCTCTCCATATAATATTGAATTACATTAAGTGGACCTGCATTATTACCAAATGCTTTAATTATTTGATCAAAAAATGGTTGCATACCTTGTTTACCTAATGCACCAGTTTCAGGGTCTAATATGCTATCTATAAGTGTTAAACAATCTTGATCATTTGCAGTTGGTTTTTTATTAAACTCTTCCATTACCGACTTCAATACATAAGTATCATCAGCAGGATTAAATGGATTTTTCTCAATCCATTGATCTAATTGCTGTAATGATGGATTATCTCCAAGTTTTTTCAACTCTTGAGTAGCTTTAGCCCACATATTTTTAAAAAAGTTGATTACTGTACCTAATAATTCTTCATTCAATGGTTGTAATCTCTTAGTTTTAAATGATTCGAAAGTATTTACATATTTCATGTTTATAACATATTTTTATGTATATATTAATTTATAAATTTGTAAAACCATTTTTTAAAAATCAATATAATCAATAAAATATATTTTTAAATGGAAAAAATAAATTCACTAAATCAAGTAGCAGACTTTCATAAAACTTTTAACGCACCAATCTTAGATACACCTCAAATACCATCTTCTCAAAGATGTGAATTAAGAGTATCTTTATTACAAGAAGAATTGAATGAATTAAAAGAAGCCATTGAAAATAATGACTTAGTAGAAATTGCAGATGCTTTAGCCGATCTACAATATGTTTTGAGTGGTGCTGTATTAGAGTTTGGACTAGGAAATAAATTTGTTGATCTATTCAACGAAGTACAAAGAAGTAATATGTCTAAGGCTTGTAATAATGAATTAGAAGCACAAGCTACTTTAGAACATTATAAACAAAAAGATGGTACTGAAGGTTACTATAAAGAAAATAATGGTAAATGGCTAGTTTACAGAAAAGAAGATGACAAAGTTTTAAAATCTGTGAATTATTCACCAGCAGATTTAAAAACGATTATCAATGAATAACTATTTTGTAAAAAAGTTAAAGGATAAAGTAAATGCCAGACGAAAGTTAAATGGCTTAGAACTTTATACAACAGATCAAATTAAAAAAATTCTTGGGTATAAAGAAATAGGTAAATATGAAATTGTTTGGGATAGAAACAATAATATTTTAGATCTTAATCAAATGTCTAATGAATGTGAGGTAACACAAGAAAATGGAAGATATAGAATAAAAGGTAAAAATTCATTTAATAATGATTATACGATAAGTTTATCTTCATCTGAGTATATTGATTTTTCTTTACAAGAATTAAGAGAAATTAAATTAAATAAGATTTTACCCAAATCAGAATAATTTTTGTATATTTGTGCTATGTTAGAGAAGGAAAGAAAAAAGAGAAAACATAAAAAAGAGATGAAATCTCTTAGAAATAAAATGTCAAATCATTTAGTTTGGTTTGAATCATTATCTCCAAAGAAACAATACGATGTTTTATTCTTATGGAAACAAGAGAAACGATTTAACAATCTAACTGAACCAACAATAGTTAAAAATAGATGGGGAGATATAACTAAATATCCACCCAATTTTAAACACTTTATAAATAAATTAAAGACACAACATAGTTTTAAAGTGAATAAACAAACTTTAAGACAGAATGCAATAGATTTAATTCTAAATAAAAATAATTAGTATTATGAAGATTTTCAGTGGAACATCAAACCCAGACCTTGCAGATAGTATCTGTGCAATTTTAAACAAAAAAACATTAAACGAATCTTTTAGTAGAGGTCGTCTAAAAATTGACAAATTTTCTGATGGTGAAATACTTCCACTATTTGAAGAGTCTGTTAGAGGTGAAGATATCCTCTTCGTACAATCAACTACATCATCCGATAGTATTATGGAAACTTTATTAGTTATCGATGCTGCTAAACGAGCTGATTGTAAATCATTTACACTTATCTCACCTTTCCAAGGCTACTCACGTCAAGACAAAACAGATCACTTACGTTCTTCTATTGGTTCTAAAATGCTAGCAGACATCTTAGAAACCGTTGGTATGTCTAGAATAATCACCGTAGACTTACACGCTTCTTCTATTCAAGGATTTTATGATGTACCAATCATTCACTTGAACGGTAATAAAATCTTTATCGAACATATTAGAAAAAATCAAATTGAAGATTTAACTATCATTGCTCCTGACCAAGGTGCAGTGAAAAGAGCTTCTGATTTCTGCAAAGCTTTCCCAGATTCTACATTCGCAATGATAAACAAAAAACGTATTAAACCAAATGAGATTCACTCAATGGAATTAGTTGGTGATGTTGAAGGTAGAAACGTTGTTATCGTAGATGATATGGCAGATACATTAGGAACACTTAAAAAAGCATCAGAGCTTATTATGGAGAAAGGTGCTAAGTCAGTAAGAGCTATCGCAACTCACGGTATTCTAAGTGGTGGTGCAATGGAGAACTTATATACTTCACAACTAACAGAGTTAATGGTTTCAGATAGTATTCCATCAACTTTACAAAAAGAAAAAGACCAAGTAGGAGATAAATTAAAAGTTATCTCTTGTGATAACATAATCGCGAGAACCATTTGGGGTCTAACAACTAAAAAGAGTATTCACGAAATAAATATGATATAATGACAATGACATTAAAGGCCTACGTAAGAGACATCAATTTGAATATGTTAACCGGTGGTTATGATGTTCAATATGATACCTCTAAAAGTAGAAGTAAATATCAATTTTTAAAACTGAACTGGAAACTGATTAAGTATGTCACCAATCTTGGTGGTGTACTAACAGGTTCTCGTGCTTTGAAGTGTTGTAGTATTAATGGTAAAGAAATGATGGATAGAAGACCAAACGACTTTGACTTTTTAATTACAAAGGAAATGGCTTTTCAAATCTGTGATCACTTTAAATTTAAGTATAATTTAACTGATGATGTTATTAGTATTAAGAAACAACTATGGACTTCTTACCCTGATTACTCAGATGATATTATAAGACGTGGTGCAGTTGATGTTCATTTAATTATTGTTGATGAACTACCTGAGTATATTGAACAAAATGGTATTAGAATTACACCATTCACTTATGTTATCAATGAGAAGTTGAAAATGATTGAGGATAATTCTACAAATAGAAACGAGAAACAAAAACATGCAGACGACTTATCTGCTTTAACAATGAGATTTAACTTACTTATGCACATATAATGAATAAATTTTTAGATGATTTTATAAAAGACTTATCAATTAAAGATAAGAAAACACTTTCACAGAAAGGATTAAAACTTGCAGAAGAAGTAGGTGAATTAGCTCGTGCTATTCTACCATATGATTCTGCACCAGGAACAAACCATAGATTTTCAGATAGAGAAAGAATACTTGAAGAAGTAGTGGATGTTTATTTATCAAACATTTCTATTGCACATTCATTGGGTTTCACCGAGGAAGAGTTTAATGAAATGTTGAACAAGAAAACTGATAAGTGGGCTAAACTTCAATTAAAAGAAGAATCAGCAACATTTCCACTTCCATTTGAAATTCATATTACGGTTAAAGCAGATATGTTATTCAACAAAAGTAAGTTAGACTTTAGTTGGACTTTTACCAATGATGAATTTATTGATGATTGTAAAGAAATTGGTGTTAAACCAATTGTATTAGATTTAGAAATGAAAGAAGGAACCTTAAAAGATGTAATGACTAGTTCAAAGTACTTTGGAGATAATAGGAGTGCTTATGAAGAAGCAAATCGTATTGCTAATGAACTAACATCACTTGGTTATAAAGTTGTCAGAAAGAAGATAGAAACAGTTCCTTGGCACCCTGCAGCACCAACTTTCAATACAGGAGAACCTATTCCAAATGGTTGTTACTTTGA
>Ga0181344_1000762_pt1 | contig 12479 bp, 18 predicted proteins | sample Su13VDMLBDD_FD_130098 | JGI IMG/M metagenome (GOLD analysis project Ga0181344, IMG submission 130098) | Freshwater viral communities from Lake Michigan, USA - Su13.VD.MLB.D.D | ecosystem: Environmental > Aquatic > Freshwater > Lake | place: USA: Michigan | collected 2013-07-15
CCAAACGATCAGCAATATCAGCCTTGCTGTACCCTGCATCGAGGGCGGCTTGAATGTTTACAGGCATGAACCGATCCTAGTTTGTTGATTGATCCCCGAAAAGAACGGAATCTAGGTTTGCGCGGTCGGCCGGACTACGTGTTTTACCACCAGTTTGTGAGCTACGCATGCGGCCAGACGTGAAATCTTTTACGAGCTTATCGGCTTCTGCTTTGCTTGCTTCTGCGTTTTTCAGTTTGGCCTTAGCTTCGTCCAGCTGAGCGGTTAAATTGGCGCGGTCTTTTGAAGACGCGGTTCCAATTTCCTTTTGCAGACTTGTCACAGTCTTGCCGTAGAAGTTCACATCTTTGCCAGCGGCCACGGCCGAAGCCTTGGCGCCTTGCAACGTAAGGTTCTCTTCGTTGCCGCCTCGACCACCGCCAGTACCGCGACCAGCAATCGCAGCAGAGCGCTCGGATGCGATCTCGCGTTCGACCACTTTGCTTGCGCGTTGAAGTTTCTTTGTGCCTTCAATGTATGCGGGGTCATCAGACAACGCAGTTGTTTCTTGAATCTTTTTCTTGATGGCGTCGGTTGTCTTGATGTCTTCCAAAGGCTTGCCAGCGTTGTACTCGGCAGTAGCAGCGGCGGCCGTAAGCGGCGCCAGTGTTTCGCGGTTTCCAAGGGCGCCTTTGTTTTTCTCCAAGTCGGCGGCGTTGACTTTGGCAATGTACTCAGGCGACATCTTGCGATTTTCTTCAACAATGTCGCGCTCACGACGAATTGCATCGACGGCTAAGTCTTTGTCTTTCTGAGCTTCCATGAGTTGCTTCTGCATGTCCAGCTTCATGCCGTACTCGGCAGTTGCTTTGCCGCCTTCGCCCGCGCCTTTCATGGCGCTGGCAATAAGCCCTCCAAGGTTGAATCCCATGTTAGGCTCCTTGCATTGGCGCTGCTGGCGCAGCAGGCGCGGCCTCTGGGGCAGCGGGGATGTTCTCGTTGCTGAACTGGTTCAGCGCGTTTTCCAGCTTAGCTGGGTCGGCACCGAACTGTTGCAAGATCGAGGTGATAAAGATCTCAACGCCTTGGCCAATCTCTTCGTTGGTTGGATTGGCTATGCCGGTCTTGCGCAAGAAGTCAACGGTCTCCATCAGCAACTTAACACCAGCTGGAATGACCACAGCGGGCGGTACGGTGTTGTTGGATTCTTTGATCATCAAAAGCATCAAGCCCGTGATGCCTTTGCCCAAGCGCTGACCCATAGGGCCGGGGCGCTTGATCTCTTCCAGCATGGCGCGGTGGCTTTCTTTTGAGTACATGATCTTCATGCCAGCGACGACCACGCGATCGTAGGCTTCTTGCAATTCAGCAGGAACCTTGATCTTGGAATCAACCGATTCGGGCGTCAGCTCGTTGCCTTGCGGGCGAGCCATTTTTTCTTGAATGAGTCCTGTTGCCATGATGGTTCCTTATGCTTTGCGTGCGCCGGCGATCAAGCCTGCGGGGTTCACTGGTGTTGCGGCCTGCTGTTGCCAAGGGCGAGTAATCTGCGCGTTTGGATTGACCTTCATTGACGTGTCAACACTGGTGTAGCCAGAGTTTAGATTAGCGCGGCGCAGCTTTTCTTTGTCAAGCAGGGCTTGAGTTTCCAGCGCCTTGGCGTTGTTGTAGCCAGTCTGCGCTTTCATGGCGTCAATCTCTGCGTCCGTCTTGCCGCTGAGGTAATCGCCCACTTGGCCTACCACACTAGCTGCGGCGTACATACCCATTGGGTTCTTAGCCAAGTCGGACATGAATGTCGAGCCCGTACCAGTGCCGGCGGGAGGACCAAACTTACCACCCGGGGCGTAGTCAACCGCGCGAGTTGCAGTGGTTGGGTCATAAGGCCCCGTAGGAGCCGGCGGCTGCACAGCTGCTCCTACGCGGTCTACAACCTCGACGCCACCCGGCTCCACTGGGGGAGGGGTGAGTTGGTTGTTGATTGGCATGTTGACATTGGTGACGCCGTCAACGTTGGGGGTATTGATTCCTCGAATGGTCGTGTCCGTAATGGGGCCGGCATCTACGGGAGCAGAGGGAGGCGGAGCATTTAAAACCTCAACAGGGCCGCCAGCATCTACCACTGGAGCCAAATTACCCTCAGCGCCTGTTGTAGGAGCAGCGTTGGTGCCGGTGGTTTCAGGGGTGAGCGATGTCGGGTCGGCCATCGCCGTGCTTGCGAACTGACCGATGTTGCCGCCAAGCATGGCCAAGCCCCCGAGCTTTGTAAGTTTGGAGTTGCCAGTTACTTGACCAAGCAAGGTCATGGCGCCACCGACAGCAGCGATGCCTTGCCACACCGTCATGGCCGTGGCAGCGTAGGCGCCGTACATCGAGTAGATGGCAAAGCCAGCCGACACCGGGTCGTTCTTCTCGCCGTAGGCCGCGCCACCAAAGGCGTCGCCGATAGGCTCATAGCCTGACATGGCGCGAGTCTGTGCACGCGACAGGTAATATTTCTTGGTCATGATTTCCTTTCAAAGGGCAGGGTGCCCAGCAAGTAGTACTGGACGTTGCCGTCTTTCCATGTGGGTTTAAACCCGATTCGTTCTACAAACCTCTTTTGCTCAACACGTTCGTGCATCACGCGTGTCGTCAAAAATCCGTGTCTTTCAAATACCGGCTTCACAAACTCTCGGACCGCGCCGCGCATGCTGGCCGTTGGCCGCCAACCTTGAACCAGCGCAAAGTGCACCTCAGTCCCTTTAGCAATCATGGTCCAGACATGCTGGCCGTTAAGCTCAAACGGAAACGCGTCCCAGTCTTTGAACCAGTCAAGGATCTGCGAACGCGAGATCGGCAGCTTGCCCCTGACTGAAGCGACGATCGGCTCAAGCAGGGCTTCGCGTTCCATCTATTAAGGGGCTGGGAACGACAACAAATCTTTCAAGCCCGACACGCCAGATGTGGCGCTGAGGATCGAGAGCGCGTTTTGCAGATAGGCTTTTTGAGAATTCACCGCAGCTTGCTTAGCCGCCGTATCGAGATCAGGGTTTTGCATCAAGTCGGAGATATTCTTCGACACTTGCTGGAAGATGTCGTTCGAGCTTTGTGATGCCTGCATCTGGTTCTTGTACGCGGCTTCGGTTGCTGCCAGATCTTTGCGCGTAGTGGCATCGATGTTTTGCAGCTCGACCTTGGTTTGCGCATCGGCGTTTGCCAAAGCGTACTTCATCGACTGGTCCATCATGTTTTGGACCGTGCTGTTAAGCGCCGTTGAGTACTGCTTAGATGCTTCGTTCGTTGCGCCAGCTGAGAACTGAGCTGCTTGATTCTGCGCGCCCGCGTTTGTCAGGGCTGCGGTGTTGGTTGCGCCAGCAGTGAACTGAGCTGCTTGGTTCTCGGCGCCTGCGTTTGTCAGGTCGGCCGTGTTCTTGGCGCCAGCAGTGAACTGCTGAGCTTGGTTGGTTTGACCAGCGTTGAACTGGTTCATCGTGTTGCCTTGCGACGCGTTGAACTGCGCTTGCTGAGCAAACGTGTTGGCGTCTTGCTGAGCAATTGGCAGAGCCGATGCGATCACGGCCTTCTGGCCTTCACCCAAGGCCATGCTTGAATTGGCCAAGCCACGAGAGTTCATTTGGGCCAGCGAGTCAGCGCGGGCCTTTTGCAACAGTGGCGAGTTGTTTGAGATCAAACCAGTGATCTGGTTGGCCACTGTTTGCGATTGATTGTTTTGAGTACTGGGGCTATCCGCATCCCAAGTATTCAAGTTGCCGGTAGAAGCTGTGTAGCCAGTAGCCCCCGCGTCGGCAGCGGTGTAGCCAGTAGCCCCAGCGGTTGCGGCGTTGTAGCCCGTGGCTGTCGGCGCAGTCATAGCGGACTGCGCGCCAGAAGCCAAGTCATTGCCACTGGTTTTGGTAAGGTCGAAGGGATTGATTGCTGTTGCCATATTTGCTCCACAAATGAAAAAGCCACCAAAGAGGCGGCTTTCTGCGGGCGCAGTGGCCCCGCAAAGATTTTACGTCAAGAAAGGAAAGGCCACAAGAGCCTTTTATTACGCCATTGTTGAGCCAGAGTCAAGGACTGCAACGGCCAAACTGGTGTGGGATATGCGGTCCTCAAGGCCGATTGTTCCGCCGTTGATCTTCTTGGTCAGGCCAACCCAGTCCTTGGCTTCGGCCAAGGCGTTGCAGTTGTGCGTGCTCCAAAACCAGCCGGCGGTAAGCAGGGCGTACTGAGGCGTGCGCACAAGGTCAGGGTTCATCACGAAGTCGACGCCGAGGGCCTTCGATGCGTGATAGAAGTTGTCGTGCCCGGTCAATTGGAGCGCGCCCGATCCGCGAAAACGGTACCCATCCCCAGACTTTTCATCGCGGTTGCCCATACGGTTGCCGTAAATGCGGTTGGCGATGCGAACGGGCTGGCGCTCATAGGCTGCGGCCTCTTCAGGCGTAAAGCCCCACGCGCGCTTGGGCGTGCGAGGAAACAGCTTGAGTAGCGTCGGCGCGCGGTACATCAAATTTTCTTCAAGCACTTTGAAATTGTTGGATTCGTGGCCGCACTGCGCAATGAAGGCCGATTGCTGACGCGCGGTGTTGATGTTAAAACGTTGAAACGTTTCGTTCAACGCGTCGGCAAGGTCAGGGTTGATGTGCAGCTTTTGAAGTTGTTCACGGCTTACCATTGATGGTGTCCTTCACTTGGTTGTAGGCGTCGATGCAGGCGTTGAGCTGGACGATGGCGCGGTCTCCGTCGGCTGCGATTTGAGCAATAAGTCGGAGAGTCTCTGTGTCAGATTCGGTTGCTGCTTCAGGCCGATTGCTGGGGGCAGGTCCGGTACTTGGACTGCTTTGTACGCAACTTGCGGAGGGGAGGCGCACCCGGCCAGAGCGGATAGCGCGATCAAGAGCAGACTGTTTTTCAGTGATGGCATTGTTGGCCTCCATGAGTTGTGAGGTTTGGTTGTTGAGCTGCTTTTGCAGCTCTTGCTCTTTGGCCCGAGCTTCTTCGTTCTTGCCAGCGATCTCCGCTTGCATCTCCGCGTCGCGGTCACCCCAGCCTTTGTGGTGGCCGTAGGAGTACAAGCCGATCGCAATCAGCAGGGCGATGACGGCGGTCTTCATGCTTCAGCCTTTGCAGCAGCACGCTCGTTGGCGATGTCCTCGCGCTCGGGGTGCTCATAGTCTGGCGGTGTTGTCGGAGGAGGTGGCGCGCGCCACGTCTCATCCAGCTCAGGATTCTTGAATCCACCGAAGTCAAAACCGAACATGCCCGATGAAGCCGTAGGCGCTGGGCTAGTGCTAGGCGCTACGGCTTGGGGCTGTGGGGGTGGAGTGGGCTGAGACGATGCCATCTTCTCGGCTGCGACCTGAACGCCTTTGCGGCTCATGACTCCGCCGATGCCGCCCACAATGAGCAGGACGATGTCGTTGAGCATCTTGGCAAAGGCTTGGTCCATAGGGGCCATAGCCTTCAGCGGTTGCGTGATGAAGCCCAAGCTGTACAGCATGTAGGCAACAATACCGGCAAGGACGAACGTCACCACAATGACGACGATGGCCCAGACTCGGACCTCAATTTCTTCAGCGGTCAGAAGACGCTGCGGGGGCTGATGCTGGTGCTTGTTGAACAATTTGTTTCTCCAATACAGGTGCGACTAAATAATCTGGGCAGTCTTGAGTGAACAGGCAATCAGGACGTTGACAACGTTTTGCTTGAAAGTTCTTAGGGTCCTGACAAAAATATCGGTACCGCTCATCACAGGCCGCCAACAAAAACAAGGCCGCCACAAGGACATACTTCATAACCCTACCTTTCCAAGAATGAGATGGACGATCTTGTTTGATAGCTCGTCCGGTAAAAATCGTAGGAATCCAAGGAACCACCACGCTACGCATCCATAGCAAAACACCTTGCAAAACAAGTTGAATTGCTTCTGGTATTCATTCATCTACCACACCGATGTGTTGTATGGCAGAAATCCAACAGCTCGTTTATTCCAACGCCAACTAAGAATAAAACAAAAGCACAGCCGCCAATGATCAAGGCCAGCTCGTTTAGCTCTTGCTCTTTTTGTTTCCGCTTTTTATCTTCTGCTTTTAAAGCGCTCATCTCTTTTGCGTCAGCCAAGTCCATCTCAGCTTGACGCGCTTTGATCTTATTCCACACATCGATCTTTCCGGTTTGCATAAAAAGCATTTTCAGCTCTTCCTCAAATGCGCGAGCTTGCTCTAGCGCCATTTCGATTTGCAAAGCGGTCCCCATGTTGGAGCCTTTTTTATCCCTCTTTGCTTGAAGCATTGCCTTAGTGGCAACGCTCTTAGCGTCAAACATCTTTCCAATCATCGGCGCCAACGACCCTAAATCGTTAGCGACCTTGGCCGCCTGTTTGACGGTCTTGATAGCCGTTTGAATACCGGCTAACGCGGTAATTGGGTCAATCATTTTTACTCGCTTATCAACCCGCTGTGTTACTCGGTATCTAAAGAATCGCGGCGGGCCTTATCGCGCTTCTTTTCCTTTTCTTCCAGACGCAATACAAGCGCGTCAACCTTCTTGATCTGCACATTGGTGTGCAGTATGGCAAACGACAACAACATGATGCAGATCAGAATCAGGGTGACGACTGCAACCCATAACCAGAATTCCTTCATAGAGTGAAATACAGACCCATCAGTTCTAGGAAGCCCACCGTTACCGCTATTGCGTAGGTTACTTTGGCTACCAGAATTTGTTTGCGGTGTTCTAGTTGCCATGCGTTATCTCGTTCTTTCTTGAGCTTCAACTCGCGGGCGACTTCTTGCTCCTCTAGGATCTCGTCGTACTTTTCAAGAAACTCTTGGTACATCGCACCAAGTCCCAGCTCCATCGGGGTTCCGTAGATCATGGCTTGCTTGAGCTGTTTGTTCAGCTCCTTCATTTGCCATTGCATCTCGATGCGGTCAATCGCACTATCGGCAACTCGCTCTGTGGTCAGAGCTTCTTCTTCGAGTTCTCGGCAGTGTGTTTTAAGGTGACGGATGGCTTCAAAGTAAACTTTGAGGTTTTCACAAATTTCGTGAACAGCTCGTGCCTGAAACTCCTCATAGCTAAGCTCAGGCTCTGGCTCGGCCTTTGCCTTTTTCGCCACAGGCTTGGGCGCGTCGACTGGGGTAGGCAGGACGGGCTTGACGCTTGGTGCAGGGGCTGCGCCAAACAATCCTTGTATCCATCCCCAGATCCCAGTGACCTCTTTGAAGATGGCTTTTGCATCGGCTACTCCGCCTTCGACTTGCTTTTTAAACTTGCCAATTTCAGCCTTGCCTTCAGATAGCATTTGGCAGCCAGCGCGAATAGCGCTGACCGCACTCTGTGCCATAAGAAGGAGGCTGATTGGGTCCACATCACAGGCCGATCAGCTTCTTGACAAACTCGGCCGCAACACCGGGCCCAAAGAGCGTGGCCAAGATCACCCCATAAAGCAAATACTCGATCTTGGTCATGCGTTTGGACCCATCGTCCAACGAACTGTTAATCCGGTGGTAGCGCTCAGCGCACACCGCCTCATGAACCGCTAATTTCAAATCAGTTTCGTCTGACATTTACGACCCCTCAACTACTTTTGCAAAGAAACTCATGTTGCGCCTCAGAATGTAATTGAGCCGGAGGATGTAAATTTATAAACGGTGTTGCTGCCGTTTGTGGTAACTGTAGGCGAGCCAGTGGTAGACGCCGCTGTTTTTGGCGACGAGATAATCACTACGCCTGAACCACCAGCACCGCCAGCAGCAAAGCCATCACCTGTTCCAGCTTCGCCACCGCCGCCACCGCCGCCACCGCCACCGGTGTTTGCAGTTCCCGCTTGTCCAATCGTACCGCCAGCTCGGCCAGCGCCACCGCCGCCAGCGCCACCGCCACCCGGAGTGACGCCATCTTCACAACCGCCGCCTCCGCCGCCGCCGTAATATGTCGCCGAACCTATGATGCTATACGAAGATCCAGCAGAGCCACTTCCAGCCGGAGCAGAACTGCCAGAACCAGCGCCGCCATTACCGCCGCCGGGCGAACCGCCTGTGCCTCTTGCTTGAGTATTAGGCGCGCCGCCACCGCCGTTAGCCGTGATGGTTGTTGCACCAAACACTAAAGTAGATGCGGTGCCAGTTGCGCCAGCCAGACGGTTGGTGTTTGCGCCGCCGTTACCGCCGCCGCCAATAGTCACCGTAAAAGACTGCCCTGCCGATATGTTTGCTGTGCTGTTTTGACTAGCACCTCCACCGCCACCGCCGCCAGCTGCACTGCAAGCACCACCCCCACCGCCGACTACGAGGTACTCGATGGGAAAAGTAAAACTCCGCTGGTTTTGAAAAACCGCTTGAAGAGCGCCGCTCATGTCAAGCCGCTTCCTGAAATCAACCAAGTTGTTGAAGTCATCTTGATTGCTGTAGCTGAACCATACTGGGCCAAACTGCGTGAGCCTGTAGTGCCCGCGCTAGACAAATACATTGTGTCTGTGGTGATGGCAATCGTCACCACTTGGCTTGTCATGTTAATGAAGGTAAGCGCTGTACCTAATGGATACGGCACGTTTGCATTTGAATCAATGGTAAACGTCCTAGCATTGGCATCAGTAGACGGGTGAAAAATTATTTTGCCTGAGTCTGCTAATACGGTTGTATAAGCTGCGCTTTGACTATTGACAGGAATATTTTTAAAGCCGACAAGATCAGTTCCGTCTACGGTGCAACCTGATAGGGTGCCGCTTGCGGGCGTTCCTAAAGCTGGAGAAGTTAGGGTCGGTGAAGTTAGAGTCTTGTTTGTAAGAGTCTGACTGTCTGAAGTACCGACCACGGTACCCGAAGGCGCGGTCTTACCGGCCCAAGTAGTCAAGTCGGCGTCGTAGGCTTGTACCGAAACGCCGATGTCGCTGTCCACCAATATGCTGGCTGGATCGGCAAGAACGCCGCCAGTCGATACCGTGGTCGCTAGGGTTTTTGCTTTAGACATCTGGGGTTACCTCGATCCATGAAATTGTTGCTTCGTCCCACGTATAGAGTTTACCGTCATCGGGCATATCTGTGGGCGGAACCCAACGGCAAGTCACCTCATCAAAAAGCCAACTTGGGAATGCTTTAGGAGCGATGAAGGCGTCAAGCACGCCGTCAAAACGATAGCCGATGCCGGCGTAGTTTTTGCGGATGGTAGCGTTGTAGCTAGTCTGTTTCCAGTTTGTGTCTGGGAATAAAGATTGACAAAACGCCACGCCAACAGCTTCGGACTCGTTGCCTTCAGAGTCTTTGCAATCATTGTCATGCACCACAATTACTTGCAGTACAACGTTGTCTTCATCAAGCTGTGCAAAATGTGCCATGTTTTTATACCTTTTAAGTTATGGTGTAAGACCGTTTGTTTGACGTATCGGGGCTGTTTGTGTTCAGCACCTCAGTTCCGTCTACCGTAATACGAACTTGACCGTTGGCTCCTTGATAGCCGACCCCGCTCGTGTATCCTGTCTCGCCGCTGCCGGCAGACGCGCTGTTTAAAGCGTTTGTGGCCCCAGTCATACTGGAGCTACTGATGGTGATGGTTTGACTGTCCGCTGTAAAAGACCCGGTTGCTCGGATATAGCCGGACCCGCCGCCGCCACCGCCGTCGTAGCCACCGTCGGTCCCGCCCGATCCACCGCCGTAATAACCACCACCGCCGCCAGCACAATCTTGAGAGCCTGAGTTGCCGCCCTTTAGAACGCTACCGTTACTGGTCCCGCTTGGGCCTGCTGCACCGCCCGCAGACTGCGTGCCGCCTCTGCCGCCCATACCATTGCTTGGGCTTTCAATAGCGTTAGCATTACCGCCGCTCGTGCCGCCACCAGCACCGCCGGGTGCCTGTGAAAATCCGTCGTTACCGCCCCCGCCGGAACCGCCGGCCAGCGCAATCACACGACCTTGAGTAGTCGAGTCGGCAGCCAAGGAAGAGTTTCCAAGGAACACCGCAGAGAAGCCGCCGCCAGCAGTTGCGCTGCCAGACTTGGAACCGCCGCCACCGCCGTAAACGCCAGTGCCTGCTGATTGAGCGGTGCCGCCTCCACCAACAACGTAGGTCAACACAACCCCAGCCTCGGCTAAGAATGTGGCTGTTGCGTAGCCACCGCCTGCGGAGTACCCGCCACGGCCACTACCGCCAGCCGCGCCCCACACCTGCACGACAACTGTTTTAGAAGCAACGGGCGTGACGCTATTTGACGCAGCGCTTTCTGCACTGTATCCAATGGCGTTTTGAGCGGCTACTGTAAACGTGTAGGCCGTGCCGTTTGTCAGGCCAGTGATTGTGATTGGCGAAGAAGATCCTGTAGCCGTTATCCCACCGGGGCTTGACGTAACGCGGTACCCAGTAATCGCAGAACCCCCATTACTGGCAGGGGCCGTAAAGGTTACTGACGCTTGTGCGTTCCCACCCGTAGCCGTACCAATTGTTGGTGCGCCGGGTACGGTAGTGGGATCGGGCCAATTGCCGCCCATTTCAGCGTCGCGCACGTCCATTAGGCTCCAGCGACCATAAGCACTTGATGTTGATGGAAAAGATGTTGCCATGATTTAGAACGTAATAGAGCCGGAGCTGGTCCATTTGTAGACACGGTACCCACCAGCCACAGTGATTGTTGGAGAACCTGTCGTGGACGTTGCCGCAGGATAAGAGTCTGAGTAACGAATGATGACGATGCCGGAGCCGCCATTGCCGCCATTACCAGTTCCAACTCCGCCACCGCCACCGCCACCGCCCGTGTTTGTTGTTCCAGCAACACCGGAAGTAGTTGACGAGTAGCCATAGCCACCGCCGCCACTGCCGCCAGCATTGTTGTTTGAACCACCTCCGCCAGCATAAGTAACGGAAGAGCCAGAGATAGACGACGACGAACCGTTACCGCCAACGCCAGAGGTAGATGACTGACTTGCACCCGCGCCACCAAAAGCACCAGATTGACCAGAAGTTCCACCTGCGGTAGTTCCCTCCGCTGGCGAATATCCACCTTGATTACCAGTGCCTCCAGCATAGCCAGCCGCGCCATCTAAGTTCTGAGAGCCGCCACCAGAGCCACCGGGGCCACCACTAAAGTTGGTACTTGTTTTACCCCAAGCGCCATACCCACCGCCAGTTGAACTGATTGAACTGAATGCGGAGTTGGAGCCTTTAACCCCGTTTCCATCGCCACTGTCGCCATAAGGGCCGCCATTGCCGCCGGCGCCTACCGTGACAGTAATAGCCGACCCAGCAGATACGGCAAAGCCAGTAGCAGTTCTATAGCCACCAGCGCCGCCGCCGCCGCCGGGGCGTCCACCGCCACCGCCACCGCCACCGCCACCACCGCCAGCAACAACAAGGTACTCAACCGTTGGTGTCGCCGCTGGGGCGCTTGGCGTTACGCTATTAGACTCAGCGCTCGCTGGGCCGGTGCCCTGTGAATTAGTGGCTGTTACCGTAAACGTGTAAGCTGTGCCGTTTGTCAAACCCGTAACAACAAGAGGCGATGACGAGCCACTAGCGGTAAAACCGCCGGGGCTTGATGCCATGGTGTAGCTTGTGATGGCACTTGAGCCAATAAAAGACGGCGCGGTAAATGTTACCGAAGCCTGAGTATTCCCACTGGTCGCAGTACCAATCGTAGGCGCGCCGGGAAACTGTGGCCAGTTGCTGCCTTGGATGTTGCGCTTTACCTTTTTCACGGTCCACAGACCGTTAGCGTTTGATGGGGATGGGAATTGTGTAGCCATAGCTTAAAACGTGATTGAGCCGGAGCCCGTCCAAGTGTAAATTTTATAGCCGCCAGTGTTGGTAAATGCTGGAGAGCCTGTAGTAGATGTGGCATTGTCGTAGGTGTTGGCGTAACGGATGATGACGATTCCAGATCCGCCAGTTCCGCCAACATAACCTGTGCCACTAATCCTAGCCCCACCGCCACCGCCACCGCCAGTGTTGGTAGTTCCTGCATTACCTGTGCCGGTTGTATTGTTTCCACCAGCACCGCCGCCACCAGAGCCTCCAGAACCCGGAGTATTTCCGGGGCTGTTGTAAACGCTACCTCCACCGCCGCCAGCATAAGTTACCGACGATCCAGAAATTGAAGATGTTGATCCAGCGCCGCCATTGCCGCCGTTATACCCACTTCCACCATTTCCACCAACAGCAGAGGCACCGCCACCTCCGCCAGCTCCACCCGGATCTGGCCCGGCATAACCCCCGTTATTGCCTTGTCCTGATGTGCCAGCTCCGCCAACTGTACTGGTGTACCCCGAACCGCCTCCAGATCCGCCACTATTTCCGTTTGGAGCAGAGCTATTTCCTTTTCCGCCGCCACCACCACCAACGGAAGTAATTGATGAAAAAACAGAATCCGATCCATTGGTGCCTGCGGTATTAGCTGAACCACCACCGCCGCCGCCACCAACTGTGACAGTAATTGCTGAGCCAACAGACACGGCCAAACCAGATGCTGTTCTGTAGCCACCAGCGCCGCCACCACCGCCACCAACGCCTGCTGACGTAGCGCC
>Ga0181344_1000763_pt1 | contig 12450 bp, 18 predicted proteins | sample Su13VDMLBDD_FD_130098 | JGI IMG/M metagenome (GOLD analysis project Ga0181344, IMG submission 130098) | Freshwater viral communities from Lake Michigan, USA - Su13.VD.MLB.D.D | ecosystem: Environmental > Aquatic > Freshwater > Lake | place: USA: Michigan | collected 2013-07-15
AATAGCCTCGGAGGTGCGGCAGGGCTTTCAAGATCGCTCGCGTGGAATGAAAGGTTCGCAGGAGTCGCTGACAACGGTGGTAGTGAAGGATGCGGCGAATTGGCCGACGCCAGCTGTTTCGGATCGGAGGGGGCCGAACTCCAATCAGAAGGGCTTGAGCAATTCCGTCAAGCATGGCCTTCCCGCCCCGGAGAACCCCAGCACGGATGGGAGCCTCCCAGAGTCGTTGGATCAGTCCCAGCGAAACTGGCAAACTTTTGCTCACGGGACGCACAACAGGGGGGAAACCCCGCACAGACAAGTGGTGAGGGCTTTGGTGCATGGGGAGAAGGCGCAGACGCAATGCCTAACGGTGGATCAAGTGTTTGCAGAGGAGATACTGGGGACGAATCCCAAGCAAGAGTCGTGGCCAACTCCATCGGGATACATGAATACAAATGCAGCGGAAGAGAATCGGAACAGTTTGAATCTTGGGATGCAAGCGAAGCAATGGGCAACGCCGATCATGGGCGACTCGCATCTGGCATCGACGCCGGAAGTGGCACAGAAGCGGATCGAGGAGGGCAAAGTGACATTGAGCAGGCAGAACCCCGGCAAGCTCAACCCCAGATGGGTGGAGACACTGATGGGTCTGCCGATAGGATGGACTATGCCGAGTTGTGCGTCTCCTGTGACAATCGTACCGATGAACTCCGACTCCTCGGCAACGGAGTTGTGCCTGCAACAGCAGAACGAGCATTCAGAACTCTTTGGGAGGAACTCCAATGACTAAGCGCCCAGCATTTCAATTCTACCCCGGCGACTGGCTGCGCGACACAGGGCTGCGGTCCTGTAGCGCGGCGGCTCGCGGACTCTGGATGGATATCCTTTGCTTCATGCATGAAGGTTCACCCTATGGTTACCTCAAGGTTAACCATAAGGTTATCCTTGCACCCAACCTTGCTCGTATGTGCGGGCTAACCTTGCAGGAAACGGAAGGGTGTCTGGCAGAACTCGCCGAGGCTGGCGTTTTCGAGACCGACGAGGAGGGTGTGATCTTTTCGCGCCGGATGATTCGGGACGAAGAGCTTCGTAATAAGCGGGCTGCGTGTGGTCACCTCGGAGGCAACCCAACCTTGAAGGATAACCCGAAGGTTGGAGTTTGCTTATCCACCGAGGTTAAGCAAAAGCCAACCCCTTCTTCTTCATCTTCATCTTCATCTTCTAATACTTCTACTAAAGTAGAAGTAGGCGCTCCGAAAAAATCCTATCTTCTCGATGAGGAGTTCTGGGCTGAAATGCGGAGGCACTACCCCAATGTCGATGTCGAGGCCGAGTCTCGCAAAATGGATGCATGGCTCCTCGCCCGCCCCGCTCGCAAGAAGACCCGGATGTTTGTCATCGGCTGGCTCAACAAGGTGGAACCGGCATTGGCCCCAGCCAAGGTCGAGGAGGTAGAGCAATGGTGACCACCTACCAACCCTGTGCGAGCGAGGAATGTTTCGAGTCGGTCCCGCTACCCGACGAGAACGTGTCGAGGTACTTCCCCAACCTCCGGGTGCTGTGCGAGGACTGCCTCGCTCGGCATTCCGAGAAGCTCCGCGAGGAGCAGGCCGCAGAAGAGCAGGAGAGGCGGCAGGAGGCATTCAATGCCCTATGTCCACCACTCTACCGCCAAAGCGACCTCGGACGCATTCCAAGCACCTTCCTGCGCGAATGCGAGGCATGGCAGTATAATCCAGTTGGAATGGGCCTCATTGGCCCAGCGGGCTGCGGGAAGACCAGAGCGGCATGGATACTGCTCAAGCGACTGCATTTCAGCGGGCTGCGGGTCTTCGGGATAACCTCAACGGCATTCGCTAAAGCCTGCGCCGACCAGTGGCACGACGACAACCAATCCAAGGCGCTGGCCGAGGACACGCTCGCCCGCTGCCGCCGCACGAAGGTTCTCCTCCTCGATGACCTCGGCAAACAGAAGATGACCGAGCGCAGCGAGTTGGAACTCTTCGACCTCCTTGAACACCGATCCTCCCACGAACTGCCCATCATCTGGACGGCGAATGCCGCCAAGGGTGACCTACGCAAAATGCTCTCGTCCGACAGGGGCGAGCCGATCCTCCGGCGGTTATCGGAGTTTACAAACATCATCAACGCAGAAAAATGATTACAGATTCATACATACCAAGGGAATCAAAAGAGATTCAGCAAGCCGAAGACCAATTGAAATTAAATGTCGAAAAAGCATGGGCGGCAAAACTTGAAAAGCTACCGACAACTTATTCTTTAGATTATGCAATCAAAAGAGAAGAAGAGGTATATGCATGGGCAGAATTAAAATGCAGAAACCATGCATTTGGAACATATAATACTTACATGATTTCATTAAAAAAATGGAAAGCCTGTCGGGAACTTGAGGCATCTAGTCATAAAAAGGCATTTTTGATTGTTGGGTTTTCTGATGGGGCATACTGGCTACAAACAAGTTCTGTAAACATTTTCCAACTTAAAATGGGAGGAAGGAGTGATCGGGATTGGAGCGTAGATCGAGAACCTTGTGTCTTTTTTAGCATCAACTATTTCAAAAAATTGCAGTTTTGACTGATACCAATGAATTCGCTCCAGTACTATATCCGACTCAACAAACTTAACGAGGTGGAGGTGCTGAACCTCCTGCAAAACCACGGCATAATTTCCGACAACTGCACCAACGCAGCCGATGTCGGAGACAGCGGGAAGGCAGTTTCCTTCCTCAACATCAACAACAACAAAGAAAATGGACAAGACTAACAAAGGCACATTCCGCAAAAATAAGCAGAAAGAAAAAGAGACCCACCCCGACATCAAGGGCCAAATTAACGCTGGTGGCGTAGACTATTGGCTCTCTGGGTGGCAGCGCACTGGTGAAGACGGCATCTGGTACTCTCTTGCATTAACTGAGAAGGAAGCGAAACCAACAACTAAAGTTGAGTTTAATGACCAAGAAATCCCGTTCTAATCGCGAGATTGTCTGCCAAGGGGCCGCAGGGACAGAGACCTGCGGTTCCGACCGCGCGGACAGGTGGTGGGCCAAGCTGGAGGGCGACATTGACGCCGCCTGCAAACGCTTTTGGCAAGCCACGCCCGAACGCCGCAAAATCGAAGCCGCTCGTCGCCGCCAAGAATTTTTATTTTAAATTATGAATACACCAGAAACAGATCATCTTGAAAATGAACTTGGAAGTGCGGCAAAGTTCTCTCATCCGGTTATATGGAAACACGCAAGACAGCTTGAGCGCGAGCGCAACGAGGCGAGGGAAGAGGTGAGGTTACTCAAGGGCATCCTCGATGTGATTAAAAAGGAGGCGCAGTGAACTGGACCCATGACCAACTCGAAAAGCTCGGCTACAAACCAAACCCAGATGGAAGCTACTCTCACTCTACAACTGCCGGGATATACAACCCCAAGCCTCAACCGGCTACTCGGCCAGCATTGGACCCTCCTCCAAAAGGAGAAAAAACGCGCACGCCTCGCACTTCTCTCATCATTACGAGGCATGCCGTGCGGCTCCTCGATGCCGATAATTATGCGGGCGGTTGCAAGCCTCTCATCGACCAACTCCGATACGCCAAGCTCATCGAAGACGACGACCCGGAAACCATCGAAATCACATTCCGCCAAGTCAAGTGCAAAACGAAAGCCGAAGAAAAAACGACCATCCAAATAAAATCGTGAAACCCGCCGAGCTAGGTTTTAAGCGGCTCCGCAAGCCACCAAAATTATTTTCATTTTCTTGAAAAAAAGTTGTTGACGGGAAATCAAGATTGTGAGATTGTATGTCCAGATCGGAGCCACCACGGCGACGACGAAACCAAAAAACCAAATCAAAAATATGAACCAAGCAGAACGCATCACTAACCTCTTCGCCTACGACTTCAACGGGAACCCCGGCGCAGTAATTACTAAAAGCAGCAGCTACACATTTGACCAATACGAACCAAGTCACACCGCATGGCTGCGCCGAGAAGACAATGTTCGTGGATCGCTAAAAATCACCCGCGACGCCAAGCATGGCGGCTCAAACGCCACCTTTAGCCCCGCCCACTTCGCCGCCTAACCCCACCCGGCGCGGGTTCGATCCCCGCGCCAAACCCAACCAATCAAATGAAAATATTCAAATCGGATAGTGATACAGGCAAAACAAAATCGATCAGCGTTAAGCAAGCTTTGCGCGATCTTGGTGTAACTTTATACGATGTGCTATTAGAATCAAAGTGCGTCTCATGCGGGACCACTTATTGGCATATCAAATGAACAAAACTAAGAAGCATGGCGGCAAGCGACCCGGATCGGGTCGCCCCGCCGGGGTCAAAAGCAAAAATGCCAAGGGCAGGACTGCGGTCACTCGTTCCATTTCCATGTCGCCAGAATCATGGGCGAAACTTGATGAGCTAAGAGGAACTATGCCGAGAGGCAAGTTCATCGAACAGCGAATGTAGGGGATTATAAAAGGGGGAACTCCGTTCTTGTCAAGACAAGTTTCGACTGATACCGAACGAACATGAAGATCAACCCCAAACAAGAAGCGTTCTGCCAAGCCTATGCGAGCGGTCTCTCAATAACTCAAGCCTATGTCAAAGCCGGTTACTCCGAAAATGGAGCAGGACAGAGCGGCGAGAAATTACTGAAAAATACTGATATCAGTAAGAGAGTGGAAGAACTCCGCGCCAAGGTGGAATCGAAGATGACCTACAAGCGAGAGACTTACCTCGAAACACTCCGCGAGCGGTTCATGGAAATGCCGCCGGAATCCTCAACGTGCGCGAAGTATGGCGAGATGCTCGCGAAGGCGATGGGATGGAATGAGCCGGAAAAGCTAGACATCGTCGGTGCGTTGGAAATCAACCTCACCATCGGTGGCCAAAATTAACATCTCCATCGTCCCGCGACCGCAACTCGCGAGCTACCTCCACCGCACGCAACGCTGGGCCGTGATGGTGCTTCATCGCCGCGCTGGGAAGTCGTTTGTTTGCATCCAAGACCTCATCGTCAAGTCGCTCCAGCATAAGCGCAGCGGGCCACCTCTCCGCTATGCTTATGTGGCTCCGACTCGCGAGCAGGCGAAGGACATTGCTTGGAAATACCTTGTGCAATTTACTTCTCAAATCCCCGGCGTGGTGGTGAACAAGGCGGATCTCGCTATCACCTTTCACAACCAAGCGACCATCCGCCTCTACTCTGGCGAAGCGTTTGAGCGCCTGCGCGGAATCTACCTCGATGGCGTGGTGATGGACGAGGCCGCCGATCTGGACCCAGCGGCATGGGATAACGTCATCCGGCCTACGCTCACCGACTACAATGGATGGGCGACATGGGTCGGCACGCCGAAGGGCAGGAATCTCTTTTGGAAGCAATGGAACAGGGCGTGCGCGGACAGCGAGTGGTTTTCGCTTATGCAACGAGCCAGCGAGTCGGGGATCATTCCTTCCGCTGAACTCGATGACATTAGAAAAGGCACGACCGAGAATGCCTACCAGCAAGAATACGAGTGCAGTTTCAATGTGGGACGTCCGGGTGCGATCTATGTGAGGTCACTTGAAAAGGCCCGCGCTGAGAAGCGGGTGACCAACGACATTTTGTGGTTCAAAGAACTGCCGGTCTACACAAGCTGGGATGTGGGCGCTCCGCTGAACCAGAAGGTGTGGGTCTGGCAGATGGTCGGTGACCGCATCAATTACATCGAGGCGCTCTCTGGTTCAGATGAGTGCGCTACGCCAGCAGACTGGGCTGCAAGACTCAAGGATCGCCAGTACGGCTACGGTGGGCATTTCATTCCGCATGACGCCGCAGCGGAAGTCGGAGGACTCTGGCAGGAGGCGCTCGGTCGCAGCGGATTGACCGGCGTGGTTCCTGTGCCTCGGCAGATCAGCGTTTGGGATGGCATCAATCTTGCCAACGATGCGTTCCCTCGCATCTCGATCAACGAGGCTGGATGTGCCGATGGACTAGAGGCGCTCGATGCCTACCATGCGCAGGAGGAGCGCGATGGCGTAACCATCAAGGATGTGCCGGTGCATGACTGGAGTAGCCATTACGCCGATGCCTTCTCGCTCTCGCACCAAGCGATTAAGCGTGGGATGGTGGTCGACCGATCCGCGATCCCACGGAAGGCCGAGCGGGGCGAAGCGTCCAGAGTGGTGGCAGGATTCCGGGGTGGGGGATTCGGAAAGGTGAGGCGGTGAAACGCGAACTGGAACTCCAAATCCTAGACCTTTACCGGCGCTACCCGCAGACGCGATCCTTCGCGGAAGAGGTCGAACTCACCGCATGGAATGGAGTCGTCATCAACACCGAGGATTTCTTCATGCTCGCCCGCCCGGTTGACATCCACGACCCGCAGGAACGCTGGCGCGATGCCGCCTACACATACCACAGGTTGTGCCAGAACTGCTGGCTGATCACAATATATTGTGGTATCAGTCAAAATAATCCTTGCCATTTCGCTCCTCACACCCTTCCGTTAGTCGCATGGAGTCGTCGGAATCGACCGCTCCGAATTTACGAAACCTCGAAAATAAAACCACGATGCGACTCACTGACCACCAACTCAACCCCATCCTCTCGCCTGTCCTAGCTTGGTTCGGAGGTGGAGGTTCAAAGGGTCCAAGTAAATCAGACAAAGCCGCAGCCGCAGCGCAAACTGCCGCTGCCGAGAAACGCGCAGAAGAGCAGGCCGCGATGATGAAGGAGCAGATGCGTGTGCAGGCCGAGCAGGCCGCAGAGCAGAAGCGCCAGCAGGAACTCACCATGGCCAGAATGGAGGCCAATAAAGCCGCACCCGGCGCTCGCGTGGATCAGAATGCCCCCGATGACCAACTGCCCGCCGCGCAGCGCCGGAAAGGCATGCGCCGAAGCATTCTTGCCGGGGAGAGTAACCAGATGGGATATGATTCCAGCAAGCAGTCCACTCTCGGTTAGTTTTGACTGAACCCGATGAACGGCAACAATCCCGAACTCGCAGACAGGGTCATTCAGCGGCACGTTGAGTTGGTCCATGCGCGTGCGACTTGGGAGTCACTCTGGGAGGACATCGCAAAATATGTGATGCCTCGCAAGGCGGGCATGTTCACGCAAAACACATCGCCCACCACGGAAGATGAGTCGCAGTTATTCGACGCGACTGCGGTGCGGGCGAACATGATCTTGGCCAATGGCCAACTGAGTTGGATGACGCCACTCGAAAGTCGATGGTTCTCGCTTGAACCTCCAAAGTCGATGGAGTCTGAGGACGAGGTCGAGCAATGGTTCAAGCGTTGTACCGAGGTCATGCAGGCCGAGCTTTCCCGCAGTAATTTCTACACGGAAATCCACGAACTCTATCTGGACCGAGGATGCTTTGGGACTGCTGCGATTCTTGTCGAAGGTGGAAAGAACAACTCACTCAATTTTACCAAGCTCGACATGGGAAGCTTCGCGATCAGCGAAGATGACGAAGGCTATGTCGATACGCTTTCCCGCGAGTACGAGATCACGGCTCGGCAGGCCGCGCTCAAGTTCGGAATCGAGGCGCTTACCGAGGCGATGCGGAAGGATTTGGAGAAGCCCAACTCCAACAAGAAATTCACCTGTATCCACCTCATATCTCCTCGCGGACCGGGCGAGATCGAGGATGGCAAGCGTGATGGGGCCAACAAGCCCTACGCCTCTGTCTATGTGGAGAAGGCGACCAAGCATGTCTTCCTCAAGTCGGGCTTCGATGAGCAACCGTTCTTTGTCACCCGCTATCTCAAATGGAAGAACAGCGAATGCTACGGCTACTCGCCAAGCTGGACGGCGCTTCCCGAATGCAAGCAACTCAACTTCCTTGAGAAGCAACTCGATTCTCTGGCAGAGATTCACGCCTTCCCGCGCATCCTCATCCCTGCTGGGTTCGATGGCGACATCGACCTGCGTGCGGGAGGCGTGACGTATTTCGATCCGAACAACCCCGGAGCAACCCCGAAGGAATGGGGAACCGGTGGACGCTACGACATCGGCGTCGAGCGGGCTGAAGGAAAACGCAAGGCGATCAACGAAGCGTTCCATGTGGACCTTTTCCAGATGTTCGCTCAACTCCAGAAGCAGATGACCGCTCGCGAAGTCGCCGAGCGTGCGAGCGAAAAGCTCATCCAATTTTCTCCCACATTCGCTCGTCTCACGACTGAGCTATTCAATCCGCTCCTTCGCCGGGTATTCGCGATCCTTGCGCGTGCTGGCAAGTTCCCGCCTCCTCCCGAAGCTTTCCAGATGACCGGCATGGTTCCCGATCCAGAGGTCTCCTACAACTCGCGGATCGCACTTGCGATCAAGTCGCTCGAAAACGCCGCCTTCATCCGCACCAGTGAGATGCTCCTGCCCTTTGCCAATCTTCGCCCGGAGATGCTGGACAACTTTGATTTCGACGAGATCACCCGTGACATGGCCCGCAACGATGGCCTGCCTGCCCGCTGGCTCATGGATGAAGAAATGGTCGCACAGACCCGCGCACAACGAGCGCAGGCCGCACAAGCTCAAGCGCAGGCCGAGCAGATGGAACGTCAAGCCGCAGCCATCGGCAAGGTCGGTGGCGTGAAGCAAGACTCGGCCATCGCTCAAATGCTCCCCGGTATGGCATGATGGCTCCCGAAGACAAATCTGCCGCCCTCAAGCGTGAGCGTGAGCGCCAGCGCCTCACCAATGCCTACCACCGTGTTTTCGATACGAAGGATGGCGCTCTCATCATCGCTGACATTAAGACCCAGTTCGCGACCGACTCGCAGGTCTTTCTCCCCGGCTACGATTTCAACCCTGTGGTCGCCGCACTTCGCGATGGCCAGCGGGGCGTTCTCATTCACATCGAGACCATGCTTCGCCGCCCCGTCATCGCCGATGGCGATATCGAGACTCCCAAACGAAAAGTCAAAAAATGAGCAAGAAAAACACCGACATCCCGCCTCGCCCCGAAATGGACCCCATGCTCGGCGACAAGACCATCGAGCTTGTCGAGTGGCTTCGCGACTACGCCCCAGAGGAATTCCAAAAGACCTACGCCGGTCGCGAGACCCATCTCGGTTACCACCCCGAAAAGTAGGGTTGTTTTGACTGATACCATTTATGGAAGACACCACCGACACCTCCTCCGAGCAGAGTTTGCTCGACACAGGAGCCGCCACCAACGCCGAAGCGCCAGCCGCAACGGAGACATCAACCGCAACGCAACACACAGGCTACGTCAACCCGGACGGCACATTTGCCGATGGTTGGACGAATAACCTCCCGGAGGATTCTGCCGCCTACAAAGACACGCTCAGTAAATACAAGAGCGTTCCCGACATGGCCAAGGCGCTCGCGAATGCGAATGCGCTGATTGGAAAAAAGCTTGGCGTACCGAATGAGAAATCCTCACCCGAAGAGGTCGCGGCATTTCGTCGTTCGCTCGGAGTTCCCGATACGATTGACGAGTACAAGTTCGCTCCCGATGCGCTCCCAGAGGGCATGACATGGGATGACAACAACGTCAAAAACTACGCTGAGATCGCCCACAAGCACAACATACCGCCCTCCGCGATGAAGGCGCTAGTGACCGAACACGCAAAGATGGAGCATTTCAAAATGCAGGGCATGCAGGCGCAGATTGAGAAGCAGCATGTCGAGGCGGTCAACACCCTCAAGAAGGAGTGGGGAGGGGAGTTTGAAAAGAACATCGGACTCGCCAAGCAGGCCGCGAAGATCGCGGGAGTCAATGCAAACTCACAGGGATTTGCAGACCCCGAAGTCGTCCGTGGATTCGTTCGCATGGCTCAAATGATGAGCGAGGACAAGGTCGGGCGCTCGATGAGTGGCTCAGAGTTTATGACCGGCTCGGCCCGCGCCAAGGACATCATGACCAATCCCGACAACACTTGGCACAAGCGGTACATGGAGGGCGACCGCGAGGCCGCGACTCTGGTGACCGGACTGCTCAAGCAGGGATGACAATTTCGCGGGGTGGAGAAAAGGTATCTTGCAAGGCCCATACCCTTGAGTTCCGGGTTCGACTCCCGGCCCCGCAACATTTTTGAAAATATGTTTTGACTGATACTTAATCGGGCTGAAACGTAAGACCGTCAGAGCAGACACCTCCTTGTTGAGCCTGCTCCCTAATTACCCGCCGCCGCTGACCCCACACGGGACACTCGGAGAGCGAAGGGAGCAGAACAAATACATCAGTTTCGACTGATACCAACCCAACTCAACAAAGGAATAAAATGGCAGACTTAAACGGCGTTCTCACGAACGTACCAAATCACTACACCACCCAGTTCGACAGCAACTGGAAACACCTCGTTCAGCAAAAGAATAGTGCGCTGAAACAATACGTCACCATCGATTCAATCGAAGGTAAGGAAAAATCCTACAATCAAATCGACGCAACAACGATGACGCAGATCACGGATCGCTCACGCGACACCCGTATCACGGATCAAGCGATGGCCAAGCGTTGGATTCGCCCACAGCAATACGACTGCGCCAAACTCGTAGACGAATGGGATGAGCAACTCCTCGGTGAGGTTGTCCTTCCAACTAGCCCGATCATCCAATCGCATGCTCAAGCTTACGCTCGCACCTGCGACACGATCATCATCGGCGCTCTCGGCGGCACGGCCTACACAGGCACGACCGGCACAACGGCTACCGTATTGCCAGCAGGCCAGAAGGTCGCTGTCAACTATGTGGAATCCGGCGTTGCTGCCAACAGCGGTCTCACCATTGCCAAGCTCCGCGCTGCGAAGTTCCTCTTCGACAGCAACGAAATTGACGAGGAAGAGGAGCGCATCATGGTTGTGTCCGCCAAGCAACTCCAAGACCTGCTCCGCACGGTCGAGGCGACATCGGCAGACTACAACAGCGTGCGCGCCTTGGTGGACGGGGCTTTGAATACCTTCATGGGCTTCAAATTCCGCCGCAGCCAACTCCTCACCAAAGTCTCCACCGTTCGTTCCTGCTACGCCTACGTCAAGTCGGGCGTGATTCTGGCCGAGCGTGGACTGAAGACTCACATGGACGTCCGCACGGACCTCTCGCACTCCCTGCAAATCCGCTCCGTGGCCAGCCTCGCCGCTGTCCGCATGGAAGAGAAGAAGGTCGTCGAGATCGCTTGCGACGAAGCTTAAAAAAAGCACCCCGCTGGCAGACCGGGACAATGTCTGCCACCTACTTTTTAACTCTCTGTACCTGCCTCAATGACGGACGTTCAAATCTGCAACTTGGCCCTCGCTCGACTTGGTGATGCTCGTATCACCACGCTCGCCGATGCGACCGCACAGGCGCAGTATTGCACGCTCTTCTACTCGCAGACTTTGGAGGAACTCCAGACGGAGTTCGATTGGCAGTTTTGCCGGAAACTCGCCTCGCTAACCGCTGACTCCACTGCCCCGGCTTTTGGCTACGCCCGCCGGTTTGCTGCTCCCTCCGACTTCCTGCGACTCATCCGCCTCAACGGGATCGATGAGGATGAGAATTTCTCCAAGTGGGAGATCGTGGACGGATTCATCCACACCGATCTCGCGGCTCCCGCGCAGATCGAATACATCGCAAAAGTCACCGAATCCGCAAAGTTCCCGGCGGTCTTTGTCGAAATCCTTTCTGCAAAGCTGGCCACGAACCTCGCGATGCCGCTCACCGGGTCAAAAGACCTTTTCTCTCAAATGGCCGAGGTTTTTTCGGCCAATATGCAGCGCCCGATTGTCAAGGCGTTGATCCTCGCGACCGCCAAGGACCGCCCATCGACCGCGCTCACTGAGGACGAACTCTGCCGCCAAGCGATTCTGCGGGTCGGGACTGCCGAGCAGTTCGGCCCCTCCTCGCAGGCGATGCTTCTTGCCAAGTCGCTCTACCCGCAGGTGCGCGATGCCTTGCTCCTAGCCGGGTCGTGGACGTGGGCGATGAAAAGCGGGACCGTCATCGAGACCCTGCCTCGCCCAGAGTACAAGTGGTCCTACCGTTACGCGATCCCGTCCGACTGCCTGCGCGTCTTCCGGGTCAATGACTACGACTATTCAACCGGCGACTCCGCATGGGAGGTCGCAGGCAACTTTGTCCTCACCAATGCCGATTCCGGCACGCCCGCATGGGTCGTGGATCGTGTCTACGATGTCGGCAATGCGGTTTCCAATAACGGAGTCGTCTACCGATGCGTGGTTGCCGGATCGACCAAGCAACCAGGCGTCACCACGGGGTGGACGACCGACTGGGATGTCTGGCTCGGCAAGGCCATCACGCTGGAATACGTCAAGAAGGTCACCGATGTCCTCGCCTTCGACTCCCTTTTCATCGATCTCCTCACGGCAAACCTCGCCGCCAAGCTCGCCGTCCCACTGACCGGCGATGCCAACAAGGCCGCACTCCTCGCCAAGGAAACCGAAATCCTCGGCAAAAACCCTGCCATGCGCCGGGACTCGACCGAACGCAAGGGTCGCATCAAGCCTGCGTGGATG
>Ga0181344_1000765_pt1 | contig 12440 bp, 10 predicted proteins | sample Su13VDMLBDD_FD_130098 | JGI IMG/M metagenome (GOLD analysis project Ga0181344, IMG submission 130098) | Freshwater viral communities from Lake Michigan, USA - Su13.VD.MLB.D.D | ecosystem: Environmental > Aquatic > Freshwater > Lake | place: USA: Michigan | collected 2013-07-15
GACCCGCAAAAACCTGCGCCATCTGGCTTCCTTGATAAGGCCATTGATGTTGTGAAGTGGGTAGACAGCCCATTCAAGTTGGCGGTCGTTATTCTTTTAGGTGCTTTTGGCTTGACCGGATACCTTGTGTATCAGAACCAAGAAAAGCTCATCAATAAGGTCATCAATCACGATACCATGCCAACCTTGGTGTCAGATGAGCGTATCGTCGGTGCGGCGCAAGCTCTTATGAGAGACCTTCGTGCTGAGACAATTATTGTTCATGAAATCAACCTATCTAGCAATGCCAGAACAACTCGCGTGGCTCTTAGCCCAGATGGCCGTCACGCTCCGCTGGAAGGCAAGAAGGGCGCATTTTTCTCAGGGTCTCCAGCCCGCAACCATGCTGCAATCTCAATGCTCAATGGCGAGGTGCTGTGTGAGACGTTTGAGCCGTCGTCAGAAGCGGGCGATTGGATCGTGTCAAGGGGCGTGACCTACGCTTGCAGGGGCTCAATTCCTCCAGAACAGGGGACGATGGTTGGCTATTTGGCCGTTGGTTTTAAAGGTCCGCCGCGTGATGTAGTGGCGGTGCGAGCAAGGATTAACCAAACGACGCGCGAGCTAGCGAGGTAAATATGGACCCGCTAACAATCCTCGCTCTTGCCAAGGGCTCATACGAAGCCATTAAGACCGGCGTAAAACTTGGCAAAGAAGTCCAGAGCCTCTTTCGGGACATTTCAAACCTGATGGACTCGGCTTCCAAGCTCACACAACTTGCAGCCTCTCCTCCCAAACCCAAACTGTTTGGCAAAGAGAGTGCAGAGAAGCTTGCCATGGATGCGTTCATGGCGAAAAAAGAAGTTGAGAAGATGTTTGCAGAGGCCAAAAACCTCTTCATTTCTGAGCAGGGATTGCAGGCTTGGGATTGGGTAATGGCCGAAACCGCGAAGATCAAAAAAGAACAGAGGGCTGCTGCCGAAAAAGCCCAGAGGGAACACGAAGAGGCCATGCACGAACTGATGGTTTATGGTGCGGCGGGGCTTGTAATTCTTGTTCTTTTAGCTGGTATGTTCGTGACAATCTTCGTCGTATCTAAGTAGGAGGGGTAAATGGACATTCTCAAGACGGTTGGGCCGCTTCTGGGGCAGTTAGCACCAACCATTGCGACGGCTCTCGGCGGCCCTTTGGCGGGCCTTGCCACGAAGACTCTTTCTAACGTCCTTCTTGGCACAGAAGATGGCTCCGAAGCTGACATTGCCAAAGCCATGCAGAGCGCCACACCGGATCAGCTTGCTGCTATCAAACAGATTGACGCTGATTTTAAAATCCGCATGGCGGAACTGGAGATTGATTTGGAGCGCATCACGGCAAAAGACCGTGACAGCGCCAGAAATCGCGAGATCATGGTTGGAGACCACACCCCAAAAATTTTGGCCGGTGTTATCACATTGGGATTCTTCGGGATTTTGTTCTGGATGTTCATTTATGGTGTCCCTAAAAACGGAAATGAAGCTTTGCTCCTGATGCTTGGGGCGCTTCAAACGGCGTTTACAGGCGTGATCGCGTACTATTTTGGTTCATCTGCTGGTTCTAAAGCCAAGACGGATGTCCTTGCTGCAAAAGGAGACGGGAAATGATCAATTTCAAAGGCGCTGCCCGCAAAATTGAAGACGCCGAGATTGATAACATTGCTGCCGACTTGGGCGTGGAATCGGCTGCCTTCCGTGCTGTCATTGCGGTAGAGGCTGCGGGCTCTGGTTTTGACAAGGCTGGCCGCCCAAAGGCTCTTTTTGAGCGCCACCACTTCTGGAAGCATCTCAAAGACGCACCGGGCCTCCAAGCGCAGGCTGTCGGCGAAGGGCTTGCGTATCCAAAGTGGGGTGAAAAGCCCTATCCAAAGGGCTCGGATGCGGTCTATTCGGAGATCGAGCGGGCCTGCGCCATTGATGAAGAAGCGGCGCTCCTGTCCACCTCGTGGGGTCTGGGACAGATCATGGGCTCAAACTACAAGATGGCAGGATGCCAGTCTGTAGAGGCTATGGTTGAAGAGGCAACGGAATCCGAGGCCGGTCAGCTTCGCCAAATGGCATCGTTTATTCGGTCGGCTGGCCTTTTGGATGAGCTTGTTGCTAAGAACTGGGCGGGTTTTGCAAAGGGCTATAATGGCCCCGGATACGCCAAGAACCAGTACGATACCAAACTGGCAGCGGCCTATGCCAAATTTGCGTGATTGTGCTATAACAAGGGCATAGCGGAGTTGGCATAATGACAACGGGCCTTTCGTACAATGGATCGGTGGCGGGGACGAATAGCTACGTCCAGCAAATTGCCACCATGGCCGTCGTTGAGGCGAACAACCCGGAATATCTGATCATCCTGCCACAGATGATCACTTATGCCGAAAACCGCATGTATCGCGATCTGGACTTTCTCTTTACGTCTATCTCTACAACGGCGTATGGACTGACCGCTGGCAGCAGACAAATTACGGTTCCGGCTGGAACTTTTGTCGTGCCGGAACAGATCAATTTGATCACGCCATCTGGTACAACTAATCCAGATGCTGGAACTCGCGTTCCTCTTTTGCCGACAACAAAAGAGTTTTTAGATCAGGTCTATGGGTCGGGTGTCTCGGCGAATCGTGGTCAGCCAAAGTATTTCGCTCCATTCGGGGACTTCACCTTCCTCGTCGGACCTTACCCGTCTGTGAATTACACTTGCGAAATCGTTGCAACCTACCGCCCTGAAAGCTTGTCGGCGACAAACCCGACTACGTTTATCAGTTTGTATCTGCCAGATTTGTTCATCATGGCGTCTATGGTTTACGTCAGCGCCTACCAGCGCAACTTTGGCCGTCAAAATGACGACCCGCAGATGGCTCAGAGCTATGAGGGTCAGTATCAAACTCTACTCAGATCAGCGATGATGGAGGAAAACCGGAAGAAGTTTGAGGCCGCTGCTTGGTCTTCGCAGTCTCCTTCTCCCGTTGCCACGCCAACGCGAGGCTAATCCATGCCGCATAATTCTTTCAAAATTCTGCCCGGTGTTGATCAAAACAAGACACTAGCCTTGAACGAGGCGGCGGTCTCGATCAGCCAGCTTATCCGGTTCATTCCGGATCGCACCTTGGGCGGTCTGGTTCAAAAACTTGGCGGCTGGTCTAGATACTATCCGAACACCATCAACTCTATTGTTCGCTGCCTTTGGGCATGGGAGGACACAAATGCTAACTCGTATCTCGGAGTGGGCGCAGAAGGTGCGCCAGCGGGTGGTGGAGGCGCTCTGCAAGTTATCGAATCTGGTGGCGCGACTGACATCACGCCTCAAAAGACGACCGTAAACATTGCGGTTAGCTTCTCAACGATATCTGGTAGCAATGAAGTCACCGTTACGGACACGGGGCGCAATGCCGACAATTATGATGTTGTTGATATACAGACGCAGGTAAGTGTCGGCGGCCTTGTCTTGTTCGGCCAATACCAAGTTAACAACCCCGGCGGCTCTGCTAACACATATAAAATATATGCGACTAACATTCTCGGTGAACCAGCTAATGCCGCGTTTACAACTTTGCTGTCTCCGCTCACGGTAACTGGCGCTTCTGGCACGGGTACGGTTGCAACATTAACGTATGCTGGTCCGCATACCTTTGTTGATGGTCAAGCAATTACCGTTACTGGTGTAAATCCTTCTGGATATAACGGCACATACATCGTTACTGGCTCCACATCGACAAGCGTTTCATACGCGAACACGACTACTGCTGCTTGGATAAGCGGCGGATCAATTAATGATAAGGGAGCAGTCCCTAAATTCACCACGACGAATGGCAGTGACTTTGTCGATGTGACGCTCGCTAACCATGGATATTTTGTTGGCGATACGTTCCCCGTTCTTGTCGCTACATCAGTTGGTGGCGTTAGCTTGTATGGCAATTACATTGTCGTATCGGTTACATCTGAAAGCGTATTCCGTATTTCTGCATCTACATCCGCCACATCAACAACCAATGCATTGATAAATAGCGGCGATGTTCGCCTTATTTATTATAACGGCATTGGCCCTCTTCCTCCGGGAAGCGGCTACGGTATTGGTGGGTACGGTCGTGGCGGATATGGAACGGGTATTCCCCCCGTGGCTGGAACTGGTACGCCAATCAACGCGACAGATTGGACATTAGACAATTGGGGCGAAACTCTAATTGCGAGTCCTCTGGACGGCCCAATTTATCGCTGGAACCCAACTAGCGGCGATCCTGTTGCTCTGAACATTGCAAACGCACCGCCTGTCAATGATGGCATGTTTGTCGCGATGCCGCAGCGTCAGATCGTTGCGTGGGGGTCAACATTTACAGGTATTAAAGACCCGTTGCTCATTCGCTGGTGCGATGTTGACAATTACGATGTGTGGGTCGGAACCGTTGTCAATCAAGCAGGCAGCTATCGCGTTCCAAAAGGATCGCGCATCGTTCAGTGTATTCAAGGTCCGCAACAAAGCTTAATTTGGACCGATCTTGGCATCTGGGCGATGCAGTATGCCGGTCCTCCTTACGTCTATCAGTTCAACGAGCTTGGCACGGGTTGCGGCCTTATCGGTCGAAAAGCTGCTAGTTCGGTGAACGGTGTCGTTTATTGGATGGGTCAAAGCCAATTTTTCCGGCTGTCTGGTAACGGTGTTGAGCCCATTCGTTGCCCGGTCTGGGATGTCGTATTCCAAGACCTCGACACGGCAAATCTCGATAAAATTCGCGTTGCCCCAAATAGTCGATTTGGTGAAATCACTTGGTATTTCCCAACGATTAGCAATGGCGGCGAAAACGAAGGCTATGTCAAATATAACTTCGTTCTGGATCAGTGGGATTACGGCTTCAACAGCACCGAAAACCCTTACGTTGCCCGTTCGGCTTGGATTAATGAATCTGTTCTTGGCCCGCCAATTGGCGCGGGTTTGAACCGTTATATTTTCCAGCATGAAACGTCGCAAAACGCGGACGGCGTAGCGATGAATTCCTACTTCCAAACCGGATACTTTGCTTTGAGCGAAGCCGATGTGAAGATATTCATCGATCAAGTTTGGCCGGATATGAAGTGGGGATATTTTGGCGGCATTCAGGAAGCCAATATCAACATGACGTTCTATGTCACGGATTATCCCGGACAGACGGCCATAACTTATGGTCCGTTCACTCTGACACAAGCAACAACTTTTATCACGCCGCGTTTCAGGGGCCGTCTGGTGTCAATTCGAATTGAGAGCAATGACATCGATTCATTCTGGCGTCTTGGTAATTTCCGTTACCGACTGCAACCTGATGGGCGTTTCTGATGACAGCTTCACTCGGTGACATACTTACCACGCAGAAAAACGGCGTCGTTGCGATCAACAATCTTGCCCAGAATGTTGGTGTTCTTTCTGCTGTGTATCGTGGCGGCCCACAGCCTGCTACGGGCGCAACTACGACTACGGGGATTCTATATACGGTTCCAACTGGACAGCAATTTACACTTACCGACATTGAAATTTGCAATGCATCTGGAACAGCTACGACGTTCAGTATTTATCTCGTAGCATCTGGTGGCTCTGCTGGCGCATCGAATGCGCTGTTCTTCAACGCGCCAATCAGCGGGAATACTACTGTTCAATGGACCGGCAGCACCGCGCTATCTACAGGCTCAACAATTCAGGCGTCGGCTGGCGCGGCTACCGTGACAATTAAAATTTCAGGAGGAGCAACGTAATGGCTATTACGGTTTATCCTCCTTATGGATCGTCCTCTAATCCGTCTACTGTCACTTTTGCCGGTGGCAATGTGGACGCATTTGGTCGCCTTCGCGTATCAAGTCCGTTCACTATCTTTGATAGTCAAAGTCGGTTTGCTCCTGACATTCACTATAGTTATGTAACGGGGACGGGTGGGACGACCAGTTACAATACCAATCAATCATCTGTTTCGCTCAACGCAACAACATCGTCCGGCTCTACGGCGGTAGCGCAAACTTTCCGCGTTTTCCCGTATCAACCCGGAAAGAGCATGCTGATTTATCAGACATTTGTCATGAATGCTGCCAAGGCAAATTTGACACAGCGCGTGGGTCTTTTTAGCGCCTATAACGGCGTTTATTTGGAGCAAGGCGCAAATGGTGTGACATTTGTTATTCGCACATATACGGGCGGCTCTGTGGATGACAGCCGATATGTTGCTCAGGCAGACTGGAATGGGGACAAGCTCAATGGCACTGGCCCTTCGGGCCTCACACTTGATCTGACCAAAACGCAAATCTTGTTTTTTGATGTTGAATGGCTCGGCGTTGGTAACGTCCGCTGCGGATTCATCATCAATGGGCAATATATTCTTTGCCACACATTTCAAAACGCTAACCAACCTACATCTACAAAAGTGTACATGCAGACAGCTACGCTGCCATTGAGATATGAGATTACGAATGCTGCGGCGACAGCAAGCGCATCTACGTTGACAATGATCTGCGCCACAGTCATTTCAGAAGGCGGGTATGATCAGGTTTCCGCGCCTCAAATTGCTAGACCGACAGGAAATGGCGTTACAATAGCCAACAATACAGGGCTTACGTTCACGCCTCTGGTGTCCATACGGATCAACTCGTCCTATTTCGGGGCAGTTATTATCCTGTCAATCGTCAATTTTGTTGCGACAGCACAAGGCAACTACGAAGTGGTTTTGGTTCGCAACCCAACATTGACGGGCGCAACATTTGCCGCAGGCGCAATTTCCAGTAGCATGGTTGACGTTGACACCGCAGCGACAGCTTGCACGGCGACTGCTGATAATATTGTTCAGACGGACTATGTGGTGTCCACAAATCAAGGTTCAGTTCCGATTATTGCGCCATTCGGATATAATTTTGATCTTCAGCTTGGCGTCAGTGCGTCCTTGTCTGGTAACGGGTTCAATGCGAGCGACGTAGTGACACTTGCCGCTCGCGGCATCAGCAACAGCCCTGCTGGTTCTGGAATTGGTTCCATCGCTTTCTACAACCTGAGCTTGTGACATGCCCCTGAAAAAAGGCTCCTCCCAAAAAACTGTTAGCGCCAACATCAGCGAGTTGGTTCATTCTGGCCGTCCGCAACAGCAGGCAATTGCTATTGCTTTGAAGACAGCTAGAGAGACAAAAGCAAACGGTGGTGCGCCATTTTTTGGCGCTCCGGCTGACATAAGCACCGAAAAAATTCATGTTGGACCTATCCATAGCCCTGTTGCTGGCAGGACAGATCATCTTCCCATGCACGTTGCATCGGGTTCGTATGTGATCCCGGCTGACATCATTTCGGCTATGGGTGAAGGCAACACCATGGCTGGCTTCAAAGTGGCAAATACTATTTTTACGCCAGTTCCTAATATGGCTGGATTGCCCGGAGAAGACGCGCAGCTTGGTCTGCCGGGTAAAGCAGCCGGTGGTCCTGTGCAGCCCGTCCCGATAGTTGCTGCGGGCGGAGAGTATGTAATCAGTCCTGACGATGTGTCCCGCCTTGGAAAGGGCGATACAGATTTAGGGCATCAAATCTTGGATGCATTTGTAAAGAAAATGCGTCGTAAGACAGTGGAGACTTTAAAGAAGTTGCCGGGTCCAAAGAAAGACTAAGGGGGTCTTATGGGCGAAGATGTAAATGTAAGAATCGGTACGCCGGATGATATTCATGGGATCATGGAGATCGCACTGGATATGTGGGAGGAGTTAGGAATTGTTCCTCCTTCTGCTGAGAAAATCCTGAAAGAGGTTTGGGAGGCTCTCAATCAAGAGAGCGGCCTGATCGGAATTATTGGTGATCCGGGCGGTCGAATTGAGGGTGGAGTTCTACTCAGGATTGGCTCCATGTGGTATAGTGATGAAAAGGTTTTGGAGGAGCGCGGGATTTTTATCCATCGTGACTTCAGGGCGGTAAGAGGAGGCCGCGCTCGGCGTCTCTGTGAGTTCTCTAAAGAAACGGCTAATGCGCTCGGAATACCGCTGCTGATTGGCATTCTTTCGGATCACAGAACCCAAGCTAAGGCTAAACTTTACGAGCGTCAGTTTGGAAAACCAAGCGGAGCGTTTTTCCTCTACGGTGGAACGACCGGATCGGTAAAGGAACACTGATATGTGCGGCGGCAGTTCAACTACAGTCCAAAAGACCGAAATCCCCAAAGAGGTGATGGAGCGGTATAAGAAAGTAAATGAGCGGGCTGAAGCTGTCGCCGCAGAACCTTTTAAGGCATACACTGGACAATTCGTTGCCGGTCTTTCCCCAACTCAGTTGGCCGGTATTGCTGGCACTAACGCCGCTGCCGGTATCGCACAACCTTATTACAGCACCGCTGCCGGAATGACGCTCGGCGGCGTTCAGGATGTCGGTCGCCTCACCGCAGATCAGATTGCCCAGTATCAAAACCCATATACTCAGTCGGTCATCGATCCCACGATCAAGGCTTTGCGTCAGCAGCAGGGTCAGGACTTGGCCCAGCAGCAGGCTCAGGCCATCAGGTCTGGCGGCTTCGGTGGAGATCGCGCTGGCATTGCTCGTGCAGTTTCTATGGGCCAGCAGGATTTGGCTCGCGCTCAAGTCGAAGGTGGTCTGAGGTCTCAGGCTTATCAACAGGGCGTTCAAACCGCAGTTGGTCAGCAGGGTGTTGCTGCGGCTGATTTGGCTCGTCGCCTGCAAGGCGCGCAGCAGTACGCTCAGATGGGGGCTGGCGCTCAAACGGCTGCGCTTCAAGGTGCAGGTGCTCAGTTGCAGGCTGGTCAGCAAGAGCAGGCTACTCAGCAGGCTGATCTCACGGCTAAATATCAGCAGTTTCTTCAAGAGCGCGGCTTCCCGTATCAGCAGGCTCAGTTCCTCGCAAACATCGCGATGGGTACTGGCGCTTTGTCGGGCTCGACCACGACGACCACGGGACCATCCTCGTTCTTCTCGGATCGTCGCCTGAAGGAGGACATTCGCATCGTTGGTAAGACCCACGATGGTCAGCCGATCTATACCTATAAGTACAAGGGCGACGATACGACCCACATGGGCCTCATGGCTCAGGACGTTGAAAAGAAGCATCCGGAAGCCGTTGGCGTGGCCGGTGGCTACAAGACTGTGGATTACGAGAAGGCGACTGATAGCTCGGCTCGTAAGCAACGTGCATACGGCGGCGGTCTTGACCCGATGAATTCCATGGGCGGCGCTGTCATGCCTCAGAACATGGGCGAAGGCTATGCTGTCGGCGGCTATGCGGCTGGCGGTCTTCCCGGAATTAATGAAATCCTTGGTCAGCGCGCCTCGATGTATGCTGGCCTGTTGGGCGGCGAACCTAGTGCAGAGCCCTATGGCGCTAAGTTCCCTATCGTTCAGAGTTTGAAGCCGCCGGGTGACATTCGCTTCAGAGCGCCAAAGCTTGAAGAAAAGAAAAACGAAGCGGCTCAGGCGCTTTCGAACATCAACCAAATGGTTACGTTGGGCCAAAACTTGGATAAAGCCGCAACTTATGTCGGCAAAAAGTTTAAAAAGGACGAGACCGAAGCTCCTAGACAGCCACCGGCTAACACTTCTTCCGGTGCTGGAAATGTGCCTCCGGCAGCGGCGAATACGCCTGCCGCTGGGGCAAGAGTAGGGTTGATTGATCCAGATGCGTACCTGACAAATTCTGTCATGCCTACGGCTCGTGGTGGATTGATCCAAGGTCGTCATGCTTTCGCAAGAGGCGGCGTAAACCCGTATTCACTCAGCGATGATCCTATTCAGGAAGCCGTTGATGCTGGCTCCGAAAAGCGCGAACTGAAGACACCCGATTCCCCAGCCAAGACAGGCCAGCCTCAAGGACCAAATCCTATTGGATTGGCAGCCACTGGCTTGGGTGCGGCTCAGGGTATCGGCTCAATTGGCACGGGACTTAGCGGCCTGACGAGTGCTTTGGGCGGCGGCGCGGCTGCGGCTGGCACGGCTGCGGCTGGTAGTGGCATTATGGGTTCGCTCGGAACCATTGGCGCTGGTGTCGCCAAGGTTCTGCCGTTCCTTGCCATGCTTTCCGATGAGCGCGTGAAGCGTAACAAGGAAAAGATCGGCAACCTGTTCGATGGTCAACCAGTCTATCGTTATGACTTCGGCGATGGCCGCACTGAGATCGGTCTCCTTGCCGGTAAGGTTGAGGATGAGCATCCGGAGGCCGTGCAGGAGCATGGTGGTCTGAAGTACGTCGATTATGAAAAGGCGACCAAGGACGCAGCGGAGAAAGAACATTTCTCGATGGGCGGTCTTGCTCCACGCATGGAGTATCAGACACGCGGTCGCGTTTCGGTTCCTGACATGAGCGACGATGAGATTGCGATCAGGACGATTGCCGCAGAAGGCAGCGGTGATCCTGAAGAAGCCAAGGCTATTGCTGCGGTCCTCGCGAACCGTCGTGCTTCTGGTCGTTACGGTCAGGACTATAGAAGCGTTGTCCTTGCCCCTAGCCAGTTTGAGGCTTGGTCTAATCCTGACGCTCCAAATTATCCGTTGCGTTATGCAGCCGATAGCCCGAGGTACAAGACTGCCCAAGCGGCATTGGACTATGTCAAGTCCGGCGGCGAAGACATCACGGGTGGTGCAACTCATTTCTATGCGCCTCGCGCTCAGGAAGAGCTTGCTCGCACACGAGGTGATCGCGCGCCAGTTCCGCGTTGGGCTGAAGGCCGTGAAGGCCAGATGTTTGGTGCGACTAAGTTCTATAAGGACGTAGATAGCGGTGGCCCTCGCAGGGCTACATCATCTTCCTCGGCAGGCGTTGTCCCGCGTGAGGGGTATGAGGTCGAACGTGATTTCCGTGAGCCCCCCAAAAAGCTGACCGGCTTGGGTGCATTTGGTCCGACTAGGGTCAACCCGGAGACCAACGAAGAAGAAGTCAACTGGAAGCAGATCATTATCCCAACTCTCGTTGGTTTGGGTGCTATGGGCGCTTCGCCGAGCCGTTATTTCGGTGGTGCTTTGCTTCAGGGTCTCGGGGCGGGTGCTCAGTCTTACGCTGGTCTTGAGAAGAGCCAGCAGGACATCGAAGAGAGCAAGGCTCGCCAAGCTGGCATTGAAATGGAAACGGCAAAGGCATCTCTTGATAGAGATAGGGAAGGCAATGTCGTTGCTGTCCTTCTTTCTGACGGCAAGAATACGAGAAGGTACACTGACTTCGGTGAGTTTTGGCGCGGTCGTAAGAGATTGAACCTTTCACCGAATGCTTTGCAACGGTTTGAGCAAGAAGCTCGCGAGGCTGGCGTCGTTGATGATCGTGGTCAGATTATTGAACGTGGTCGCGGTCCTGCCGCACCCGGCGTTGGTGGCGGCGCTGGCGCTGGTGCGGGCGCTGGTCCTGCTGCGGGCGGTCCTGCTACTCCTGCCACACCGGCTGCGCCTGCTGCTCCTGCCGCTCCTGCTGCACCAACTGGCGCGAGAACAGAAGAAGGGCCGGTCCTGCGCCCAACTTCTAAAATCTTCTCCGTCCCGGATGAGGATGTTGCGACTATCCGCAAGAAGATGGATAGCTTGCAAGGAACTCGTATTGCTGGTGCAAAAAACCTTGTTGAAGGCATCACGGCTGAAGGAAATGCCGCTCTTAAACAGCAGCCGCTTGTTATGCAGCTTGGAACTGCCTTCTCGGAACTTCCACCAGAAGGGCCGTTGACGACGGGTATTGGCGCTCCGGTCGTTAATACACTTGGCAAGTGGGTTAATTATATCAGTCGCGGTGTTGGTCAGGGCGATCAATTCAACGCTGCTGACATCAAGAACGCCGAAAAAATTGATAAGCTTCGCGAACAAATTCGCAACGAAGTTGCTACTGCATCTAAGTCAAACCAGACACTTGGAGCCTACAATGCTCTGGATCAAATGATCCCAAGCACAGGCCTGTCGAGACCAGCTATCGCTGACAATTTTGCGTCGATTGTTGTGCAGAACCGTCAGCAGGCGGATATGGCTGAATTTGCCAAAGATTGGCTCAGTAGGGCTCAAAGAATACAGCCAAATCTGACATCTGCGGCGTCTTCTATGATCCCGGAAATGTTTACAAACAGATATGGGCCTAAACTTGAGGCTGATCGTAAGGCTATTGCCGATATGTTCATGCAGCCTGTTCTTCGTGGTGGTCAACCAGTGATCGATCCGGACACAAAGCGTCCTATGAACTGGTTCCAATATGTGAGCAAAAACGCTTCGAACCTGACGCCTGCCGAAAAATCGGCTATTGAGAAGAGATATGGCGAGGGCATCCTGCGCTACTTCCCAGAGGTGAGGAGGTAAAAATGGTTACCTACAACCCACTTTCTGAAGAAGACATCATGGCCTCTCCTGCACAGGAGAGAGCCTCTCCCATGCAGAGGCAAGTAGCGCCTCCATATTCCGCTCTATCAGACGAAGATATTGCGGCGTCTTCCCGCGTCTCCATCCCGGAGAAGCCTTTGGAGCCTCAACAGAGGGTGGAGCAACTAAAA
>Ga0181344_1000766_pt1 | contig 12430 bp, 15 predicted proteins | sample Su13VDMLBDD_FD_130098 | JGI IMG/M metagenome (GOLD analysis project Ga0181344, IMG submission 130098) | Freshwater viral communities from Lake Michigan, USA - Su13.VD.MLB.D.D | ecosystem: Environmental > Aquatic > Freshwater > Lake | place: USA: Michigan | collected 2013-07-15
CATTAATTAAAGAAATAAAATAATGTCCGGTCCAATTAAAAAATATAATAACAGAGAAATTAATTTTCATAAAGAAATGTCAGAACCAGTAGCATCATATAATACTAAAGTAAAAGATCACTCTAAAGAAGCAGCTCAAATTAATACTAAGGTAATAGACTATCCTATAATGCCAGAAGCAATTCAAACATTACAAAAAGAATATCCTACTATTGCTAAAGGTTATGAACAAATAATTTTAGAACAATATGAATTATTTGCTAAAAAACATTTAGACTATGGTATGTCAAATATTTCAGCTGGTACTCAATTATCAAATACTGATGAAATAGAATTCGCATTAACTGGTTTATGGTATAGGCTAAATGATAAAGTTAATCGTTGGAAAAATATGATTATCAGTAAACGTAAAGTAAATAATGAACCTTTAATTGATACATATCAGGATATTACTAACTATGGAATTATAGCTCAGTTAGTAGAACGTGGTCTTTGGAAGAAATAATGGCTAAGAAATTACCTAAAATAGTTAAAGAAATTAGGAAGTACAAACCTAGAGATACTGATTATAGATTTGAAAAAACTATATCATATAGTCAAATGTCTATGTTTAGATCCTGTAACCACAAATGGCAATTACAATACAAAGAAGGTAATTACCTATATCAACCTTCAATCCATTTTATATTTGGAACCGCAATGCATGAAACAGTACAACAATACCTTACTGTAATGTATGAGGAAAGTGATACAGCAGCTGATGCTTTAGATCTAAATGATATATTTGAATCTAAACTAAGAGACTTATACGCTGATGAATATAAGAAAAATACTAAGACACACTTCAGCAGTCCTGAAGAGTTAAGAGAATTTTATGAAGATGGATTAAATATAATATCTTACTTAAAGAAGAACAAGAAAAAATATTTTAGTAAACGTGGTTGGCATTTAGTAGGTTGTGAAGTACCCATCGTATTAAATCCAAATAAACTGTATAAAACCGTGTTATATAAAGGGTATTTAGACCTTGTATTATATCACGAACCAACAAATACATTCACTATAATCGACTTTAAAACGTCTACTAGAGGATGGAACGATGCAGCTAAAAAGGATGAGGATAAACAATTCCAATTAATACTTTACAAACAATTCTTTGCAGAACAATTTAATGTTCCTGTAGATACAATCGATATTAACTTTGTTATATTGAAACGTAAAATATATGAGAACGCTGAATATGCTCAACGCTACATTCAGGAATTTAGACCTGCAAGTGGTAAAGTTAAAGTAAATAAAGCACTAGACGCTATAAATGATTTTATAACTAGTTGTTTTAATTCAGATGGGACATATAAAGAAAAATCACACACTCCTAATCCAAGCGCGTTTAACTGTAAATATTGCCCATACTCGTCAAACAAGTTATGCGCTTTTGCACTCTCTTAAACTAAGTATATATTTATAATAAAATATCAATATATACAACATTATGGAAAAAAAAGACATGACACTCACGAGTGTCAAAATACAAAGTGAATTATTCGAAGATTTTAGAGTAGAATGTGTTAAACGTAAATTCTCATTTCAAAAACTAGCAGATAGATCAATCCATCTATACTTAACAAATGAAGAGTTTCGTAAAATGATCCACAGTCATACAGGCTTAAGTTTGGAAAAATAAAAAATAGTTATTATAATAAATTAAAACAGTTATATGAATTCAAGTTTCGCTTATTTGCCTCCTGAGAAGAGGAAGAAAATTCTCCTAATATGTGATGATATTAGAGTCCATTCCGGAATTGCTACTGTCGCTCGAGAAGTAGTTTTACATACCGCACAACATTTTAATTGGGTTAATATTGGAGGAGCCATTCAACACCCAGAAGCGGGTAAACGTTTTGATTTATCTCAAGACACAAATATTAATACTGGATTAAATGATTCTTCAGTTGCTTTATATCCAGTAAATGGTTATGGAGATCCTACATTATTAAGATCTTTAATCCAAATTGAAAAACCAGATGCAATTTTTATTATTACTGACCCAAGATATTTTATTTGGTTATTCCAAATGGAAGGTGAGTTACGTAAGAAAATGCCTATTATTTACTTAAATATTTGGGATGATTATCCAGCACCATATTATAATAAAGCATATTATGAAGCTTGTGATGCGTTATTAGGTATTTCTAAGCAAACAGTTAATATTAATAAATTAGTATTAGGTGATAAAGCAAAAGATAAAATTATTAAATATGTTCCTCATGGTTTAAATCATGAAATGATGTTTCCAATTGATGAAAATCATGCTCAATATAAAGACATGATTGAATTTAAAAAACTAGTATTTGGAGATAAGGAATTTGAATTTGTAGTTTTCTTTAACTCTAGAAACATTCGTAGGAAACAAATTCCCGATACAATGTTAGCCTATAAATACTTTATAGACCAACTACCAGAAGAAAAAGCTAAAAAATGTGCTTTTGTTTTACATACTCAAGTAGTAGATGATAATGGAACTGATTTAGAAGCCGTTAGAGAATTATTATTAAATGATGATAAGTATAATGTTATATTTTCTCAAAATCGTTTAGGTACTAATCAAATTAACTGGTTATATAATATAACAGATGTTCAAATTCAATTAACATCAAATGAAGGATGGGGATTAAGTTTAACTGAAGCCTTATTAGTAGGAAATCCAATTATTGCTAACGTAACAGGCGGAATGCAAGATCAAATGCGTTTTGTTAAAGATGGTAAATGGATGGAATTAGACGCTGATTTTCCTTCAAACCATAATGGTACAATTAAAGAATGTGGTGAATGGGCATTTCCAGTATTTCCATCTAATAGATCATTAGTAGGTTCACCTTTAACTCCTTATATTTGGGATGATAGATGTACAGCTGAAGATGCAGCTGAACAATTAATGAATGTTTATTCTTTAAGTAAAGAAGAAAGAAAAGCAAGAGGCGCTAAAGGTAGAGAATGGGCATTAAGTGATGAAGCAGGATTTACATCTGAGAAAATGGGTGAAAATATTATTGAAACACTAGATGAATTATTCGCAACTTGGAAACCAAGAGAAAAATATGAGTTTATTAATTTAAACGAAACAAAAGATAGAGTTATTACCCACAAATTATTATATTAATCGTTATGAGCAAACCATTATTTATTATATCATCACCCTTTGATACGTTCTCAGGTTACGGAGCTAGAGCTCGTGATTTAATTAAAGCAATTATTAAATTAGATAAATACGAAGTAAAATTAATGCCTCAACGTTGGGGTGAAACACCTTGGGGATTTATGGATGAAAATCCTGAATGGGCATTTTTAAGAGAATATACATTATCAACTCCTCAATTACCTAAACAACCTGAAATTTGGATGCAAATATCAGTTCCAAATGAGTTTCAACCAATAGGAAAATATAATATTGGAGTAACAGCAGGAATTGAAACAACAGCTTGTTCTCATGAATTTTTAGAAGGTGTTAATAGAATGGATTTAACTTTAGTTTCATCTAACCATGCTAAAAAAGTATTTACAGATACTAAATTTGAAAAAATTAATCAACAAACGCAACAAAAAGAAGGAATAATTGAATTAATTAAACCTGTTGAAGTGTTGTTTGAAGGAGCTAGTACTGACATTTATAAAGTATTAGATAAAGTAGATACTAATCAATCATTTTTAAAAGATATAAATAGTATTCCTGAATCATTTGCTTACTTATTTGTAGGTCATTGGATGGGAGGAGATTTAGGTGAAGACAGAAAAAATGTAGGTTTATTAATTAAGGCATTTTATGAGTTATTTAAAAATAAAACAAAAGCACCTGCTTTAATCTTAAAAACATCATCAGTTGGTTCATCTTATATTGATAGAGAAGAAATAGCTAAACGAGTAAAAATGATTCGTAAAACAGTTAAAGCAACTACTTTACCTAATATTTATCTATTACATGGTGAATTTACAGATGAGGAAATGAATACACTATATAATCATCCAAAAGTAAAAGCAATGGTTAATTTAACTAAAGGTGAAGGTTTTGGAAGACCATTACTTGAATTTAGTTTAGTTAAAAAACCTATCATTACTTCAGGATGGAGTGGACAAACAGATTTCTTAAGTAAGGAATTTACATGTTTATTAGGAGGTCAATTAACTCCAGTACATCCAAGTGCTCAAAATACTATGTTATTAAAAGATAGTTTATGGTTTTCAGTAGATCAAGGACAAATAGGTTTTTATCTTAAAGATGTATTTGAAAATTATAAAAAATATACTGACAATGCTAATCGTCAAACATATAGATCTAAAACTGAATTTAGTTGGGATAAGATGAAGGATAAGTTAGATGAAATTTTAACTAAATCACTTCCTGAATTTCCTAAAGAAGTAAAAATTAAAATACCTGAATTAAAGAAAATAGAATTACCTAAAAGAACAACAAATGGATAATTTAACAATATGTAAACGTTGCGGAAGTGATGCTTGTTATACTCAAGAAGTAACTCCTGAAATAACAAATCACTTTTGTTACGGGTGTGGTTTTCAAACTAACACACTAATGAAAGAAGGTGAAGAATTTTTTGAGCAACAAAAAGAATTACTTCCTGAATTATATAAAGATCTAATTCATAAAGATGAAGAAGAACAAATGTGGATGCCTAGTATGATTAATGTTCCTGATAAAGGAATGGTATTTGCAAATGGAACTGATTCAACTAGTTGGAAATGGGCAGCTGTTAAAGCAGTTGTAGTAACAGAAGAGGAAAAACATAAATATCCTATTAAAGGAAAGAAAGATCAATATTACGAATTCAGAATGGACATGACAACTATGACACCATTTGATGAAAATAATTTTATGGACGCTTTATCTTATGTAGGAGTTTTACCTGAATAATATGAAAATTAGTTACGCGATAACAGTTAAAGACGAGCTAAGCGAAATACAACGCTTAGTAAGTCTTTTATTAAATACTAAACGTTCTCAAGACGAAATAGTTATTTTATTAGATGAGACAAATGGTTCTAAACAAGTAGAAGAATATCTTAAGTCACATTCAGTTAATAGTGAATTTTTATGGATTGCGAAACCATTCCATAATCATTTTGCTGATTGGAAAAATACATTAGCTAGTTTATGTGATGGTGATTTTATATTCCAAATTGATGCTGATGAATATCCAAACGAACAACTTATAGCAGCTTTACCTGAGTTATTAGAATCAAACCCAGATATAGATTTATATTGGGTTCCAAGAATTAATACTGTAGAAGGTATTACTCCAAAACATATCCAACAATGGGGATGGAATGTAGATGAAAAAGGATGGGTTAATTTTCCTGATTATCAATCTCGATTATATAGAAAAACTCAAAGTATAACTTGGGTAAATAAAGTTCATGAACAAATTTATGGCCCTAAAGTATTTACTTATCTACCAGTAAATGAAGAATTTTGTTTATATCATCCAAAAACAATAGAAAGACAAGAAAAACAAAACAGTTATTATAATACATTATGAGTAAGAAAACAGCCTTAGTATTAGGTGGTGGTGGCTTTATAGGAGGTCATTTAGCCAAAAGACTCAAATCAGAAGGATTTTGGGTTCGAATAGTTGATATAAAAGAAAAACATGAATATTTTAATCATGAAGAAATATGTCATGAATATATTTGTGGAGATTTAAGAGATCCATCCTTAGTATCTAAAATAATGTTTGGTCCAAAACAATTATCTGTAGATGATAAAGAAAATTCATTTGATGAGGTCTATCAATTAGCAGCAGATATGGGTGGTGCCGGTTATATATTTACAGGTAACAATGATGCAAATGTAATGCATAACTCAGCTTTAATCAATTTAAATGTTACTCATGAAGCAACTTTAAAATCAGTTAAACGAGTATTTTATAGTTCATCAGCTTGTATGTATCCAGAACATAACCAATTAGATCCTAATAATCCTAATTGTACTGAAGACTCAGCTTACCCAGCTAATCCAGATTCAGAATATGGTTGGGAAAAATTATTTAGTGAAAGATTATTTTTAGCATTTAATAGAAATTATAAATTAGATGTTAGAGTAGCTCGTTTCCATAATATATTTGGTCCTCAAGGTACTTGGAATGGTGGTAAAGAAAAAGCACCAGCTGCTATGTGTAGAAAAGTAGCTGAAATTGAAAATGGAGGAGAAATTGAAGTATGGGGTGATGGATTACAAACACGTTCATTTTTATATATCGATGATTGCATTGAAGCGGTTTTACGCTTTATGAGACAAGATAAATTTTTAGGACCAGTAAATATTGGATCTGAAGAAATGGTAACTATTAATCAATTAGCTAAATTAGCTATTGACATCGCAGGTAAAAATATTACCATTAATAATATTGATGGAGATGAATTTAAAACAAAATATGGTTTCAAATGTCCTACAGGAGTAAGAGGCAGAAACTCAGATAATAAATTATATAAAGAAAAAATGGGATGGGAACCAACTCAACCACTTTATACAGGTATATCAAAAACATTTGAATGGATTAATAAACAAATAAATAAATAAAAATGTACACGCACAATATTAACATTAATTACTCAGATAACACATCTTATAATTTTAAAAAAGGATATAAAGATCTATTAGATTTTTATGATGTAGCTGAAAAAGAAACAAAAAAACTCTTCACTGATATTATTCAAAAAGATTGGAATATTATTGATGTTGGAGCAAACATAGGAATGTATAGTGCTTTATTTGGAATACTATCAGATGGTGATAAGTTTTTAATAGAAGCTTCTAATGATAACATGGTTATGTTAAAAGAAAATCTTGAACCGTTAGAACAAAATGGAGTGAAATTCATTTATGTTAATGATGCGTTTGGAGATAAACTTGAAGATACAGTATCAACTATTCATTATTTATGGACTGGTAAAGGAAGTGTTCTTCAAGATACTAAACTTTATAAATTTAATACTATAGATAATTTATTAAAATCTTATGATAAAAAAATAAATTTAATTAAAATTGATGTTGATGGTTTTGATTATCAAGTATTAAGAGGAGCAGAACAAACTTTAAAAAATCATAAACCTATGATTATGTTTGAATTAATGGAAGAAACTTTAAATATGGCTGGATATAATTCTCAAGATGTTTTTAATTTTTTAGAACAAATGAATTATAAAGTTGAAGTTATATTAGATAAAGTAAATTATATTTTCACAACTAAATAAAAATTAATATATGATGCACGTAGTGAACCCCTCATTAACAGATAAATATTTGTTAAGTGAAATTTTAAAATTAGCAGAAAAACATAACTGTAAAACATTTATTGAAACTGGAACTCATGTAGGTCAGTCAGCAATTATAGCTTCAAATTATTTTGATAAAGTTATAACTTGCGAAAATCATCCTTGGTATTTTGAAAAAGCAAAAGAAAATTTAACAGGTAATAATAAAGTAGATCTTCATTTTAAATCTAGCTTAGAATTATTTAGTTCAATTTTTCCTTTAAATGAGAAAGCAATTATATTTTTAGATGCTCATGCTGATCATGATTTTCCTTTATTAAATGAAATAAAATTATGTGGTAATAATCATATTAAACCTATTATTATTATTCATGATTTTTATGTTCCTGATGAAAATGGAAATGCTAAATTCCAATATGACACATGGCAAGATAAAGCAATAAATTTAGATTATGTTTACTCAGCATTATGTGATGTATATGGTGTAGACCAATTTAATTATTATTTCCTACCAGAACAAGAAATTTCAGGTGTAATTTATATTGAACCAAAATGAAAATTAATATAGATAAAATATATATTATACATTATGATCAAAACATAGATCGTAAAAATTATATACTAAATTATTTATCTCATTTTAATAATGAAATTGAGTTTTGTTCATTTCCGAATAGAGAAGAATTAACGGATGAATTAATTAATTCTTATTATCATTATAATAACAATGAGATATTATCTCGAACTTCAAAATTTAATAGAAGTGTTTATATACCATTAAATAAAAGTGAAATAGCTACAGCTATATGTCATTTTGAAGTATTTAAAAAAGCAATAACTGAGATAAATAATAACTGTTTAATTTTAGAAGATGATGTTATATTTGGAGATAATTTTAATCAATTTAATTCTTTTTTAGAACAAACTCCAAATGATTATGATTGTATCTTTATAGGTGATGGAGCTTTTATGCATCATGAACCTACAAATGAAAATCAAATAGCATATGAACGTCAATCATCAGTAACCAGATGTTCAGATTCAATTATTTACAAAAAATCATGTTTAGAAAATATAGTTAATAATTATTCTACTTTTAATCAACCTATAGATTGGGAATTAGAATTAATTTTATTAGAATTAAAAACTAAAGTGTATTGGTGGGAACCAACTTTAGTATCTCAAGGTAGTCAAAAAGGAATATATTCATCAAATATTAGATAATAAAAAATGAGCTTCAATACATTTACAGAACAAGAGGTTATAGAAACTTATAATCGTCACGTTATTAAAGATAAAAGTTACTTTAATAAACTTTCACCATTACCCTTACATTTAAATGATAAAAAATGGACTTGGGAAGGACATGATTTTCCTAGAATTCCATGTTTATTAGACTTTAGAGAATGGGTTGTAAAACATAATATTAATGATTTAGATAGAATCTTAATTACAGCAGATGATGATCCAGAATTAGAGTTTTTAAACTATAAAAAGTCAGATTATATTCCTTATAATAATAATACAAATGATTTTCATACATTAAATTTAGGGTACACTGAATATGATTTTATTTTATTTAGTCAGACTATAGAACATCTATATAATCCTTTTTTATCAATGTGGAATTTAAAAGAACATCTTAAAGAAGGAGGTTATATGTTTACTAGTATGCCTACTATAAACATTCCTCATATGTTACCATTTCATTATAATGGTTATACTCCATTAGGTTTATGTATGCTAATGAAATCTGTTGGATTAGAAGTAGTTGAGTTAGGATATTGGGGAAATTATGATTATATTAGTAAGTTGTTTAAAACACATAATTGGCCCTCATATGAGGATTTAATTGATAAAGATGGAAATATTCCAAATGAACAAAATAATGAAGTTCAATGTTGGATTTTAGTAAGAAAATGAAATATATAAATACCTATATGGAACCTCATTTAGGTGATAATGTTTATCACTTAGATTATCTTCGTAAAGTAGTTGATTTAGATTCTAGTTATCATTTTACTCATTACGCTAGAGAACAATATTTAAATGAGTTACAAACTCATCTAGTAGGATATGAAAATAATATAGTATTAAAATCATATAATAAAGGAATACCTTCAGATGCAATACATGGTTGGATAAACACTGATAATTGGTTTGAAGGAGATTATAGACCAAAAGCATTTAAACTTGAAGGATGTCCTATTGCTTATGATAAAATGTATATTAATTGGTATAACCATTTAGAAGAAAAATATAATATTCCTAATCCAATTAAAACATCAGAAGATTTTAAACCTAAATTTAATGGTTTAGAAGTATATGATTTGGAAAAAGAATATGATGTGTTATTAATTAATTCTATTCCTCAATCAGGACAATACATGTATGAAGTTGATTTATTTAAAGAATTAGCTCTTAATTTCCAAAATAAAGGATATAGAATAATTACAACACATAAAATATATTTAGACTTTAACCCAACTACTAATTTATTAGATTCTATAGAATGTACTTTAGATTATAATTATGGTTTAACTCAAATAGCTAAAATATCAACTAAAACTCCTATTATAATAGCTGTTCATACTGGACCCTTAGCTTTATGTTTAAACAAATATAGTTTGGAAAATGCTGATATTTTTCATATATTAGATACTAGACATAGTTTTTCATTTGATAAAATAACTTGTTCATCAACTTTAAACACATTACAATTTTAATATGAGAGTAGCATTTAGTATAATACTTAACGGATTACATCATTTACAACATAATGATTATTATCAAACTATGTTAGATAATTTTGATTATTGGGTTATAGTTGAAGGACAAGCTTTACCTAATGGCTCTACTTCATGGTGTAAACAATTAAATGAAACTTACCAAATAAATGGACGTTCAGTAGATGGTACTCATGAATTTTTATCTGAGTTATCATCTAAAAATAATAAATTAATTTATGTACCATCAAATGGTCCTTGGAATTCTAAAGATCAAATGGTTAATGCTGCTATTAAAGTTATTAAAACTATTACTAATGATTGTTTTTTATGGGAAGTGGATATTGATGAACAATGGACTAAAAACCAATTAGAACAAGCTGAATTAGAATTAACTATCAATAAAACTAAAACAGGACATTTTTTATGTGATTATTATGTAGGTAAAGAATGGCTTAGTTTAGGTGGATGGGGTGAAGGTCAATTAGAACCTTATAAAAGATTATGGAATTGGAAAGGTGAATCATTTATTAAACATGAACCACCTACTTTAGATACACCAGATCAAAGTATATCTTTACTTACACCTCGTTTTACTCATTATGCTTATTATTTTGAAAAAGATGTAGCGTTTAAAAATGATTATTATAGTGGTCATGAAAATGTTTTAGAAGGTTATCTTAAGTTAGAAAAATCAACTAATAATGAAGAACCATTATCTGTTTTATTTCCTAATGGAATGAAACATGCTTGGAACAATACTAAATTAATTAAGAAAAATTCTAACCCAACAATCGCAAGTGTGATGTTTAGTAGAAATGATGGATTTAAAGATGACAAAAGATGTTTAGCTCATTTTTTAGCTTGTTTAGAAACATTTGATGAAATTATTTATATTGATTGGAATTCAGACCCTGAAAAAGGTTCATTACTATGGAAATTAGAACCTCATCTACCTAAAACAAATAAAATAAAACATATTATTATCCCACCAGAAGTAGTAAATCAACTAACTCCAGACCCAAATGCTTTTCAAGTTAATGAAACTATAACTAGAAATATAGGTATGAGAAGAGCTGAAAGTGATTGGATTGTAAATACAAATATTGATATTATTCCTCCTAGTAGAGAAGAATTAGTTAAATTTATTGAACATTGTGATAAAAATACTTTTTACACTATTAGTAGAAGAGAAGCACCATTAGAAATCTTTGATAAATATAAAGCGGAAGAATGGAAAGAATTTTATAATGAATTAACTTCAACTATAGGTCCTAGATATTTTGGCGCTAAAGTTTCAAATAATGATAATTATAGTTTAATTAATTGCTGTGGTGATTTTCAATTAGCCCATCGTGATATTTATTATAAGATTAAAGGATATGAAGAACAAATGTATAAATTTTGTTTTATAGATTCTAATATTCAAAAGAAAGCAAAAATAAATGGATTCGGTTTAGAAGCTAGATTCGCACCTCCATTATATCATATTGAACATGGTGCTTATCATATAAATGAGAATGGAGAAAAAGAAGAAGCTAAAGAATGGAATGAAAATAACCGAACAGACAAATATAATGACGCCTATAAATGGATTGAAACATTTCAAACTAGTGAAAATGACGAACATTGGGGTTTAGGAATTACAGAAATCGAATATGAAATTATTTAACTTTATGACTATTAAAAAACAACCACCAGTATTTAATCGTAGTATCTCATTATCAGAAGTTACTCAACAATCAGCTAATGAAATCATCAGATTTATTTATGATATTAATAATGAAGATAAAAATTTAGCTCAGGACCAACGTTCACCAATTAAAATTATTATTAATTCAGATGGTGGTGATGTATATAGTGGTTTTGGTATAGTAGAAGCAATTAGAAACTCAGAAACACCCGTTTATACAATATGTCATGGTCAAGCACAATCTATGGCGCTGTTGGTATTAGCTGCTGGTTATAAGCGGTTTATTGGAGCTTACTCAACAGCAATGTATCATGAGATCAGCTGGGAAGTAGATTATCAACCTCGTAAACATCATAAACAAGAATTAGCTGAAGGTAATAGAGCTCAAGAAATATATGACTCATTATTAATAGAATTCACTAATGTGAATCATGATCAATTAAATATACATAAAGACGCTTCATCATATTGGTACTTAAATGCTGAAGACGCATTAAGATATCATATAGTTGACGAAATACTTGAAAGTAGTTTGGCTATTTAAGATAGTCTTACTATATTTAGGTATAAAATAAAGGTTATGGATATTAATGAAATAATAGTAAAAAATGAATTAACAACACGCGAAATGGAATTCGTAGTTGAAGAATATATTTTTGAAAAGAAAAACCAACGTGTCACTATAAACACTACAAACCATCACATGGCTCGAATGGTACCACCTCAA
>Ga0181344_1000767_pt1 | contig 12417 bp, 5 predicted proteins | sample Su13VDMLBDD_FD_130098 | JGI IMG/M metagenome (GOLD analysis project Ga0181344, IMG submission 130098) | Freshwater viral communities from Lake Michigan, USA - Su13.VD.MLB.D.D | ecosystem: Environmental > Aquatic > Freshwater > Lake | place: USA: Michigan | collected 2013-07-15
CACGAACTCGTTGAACTTAGCGGCGATGATACCCGACGCACTCGCCTCCTTCGGCACTTCGATCACCCGCAGAGTCGGAATAAGCGAGTCGAGGATTCGGCGTCGCCACGAGTCCTGAGTGATCTTGGGGATGTTGATCTTGAGCTGTTCGAAGATCAGCGTGCCCATCGCGGCGGGGTCACGGAGGATAATAGTCGGGATGTTCGCGATGAGCTTCCCGTTGACGTGGATGCCCCAGCGCGGGGGTTCGGACTGGTACTCGATCAGCTCAGTGAACTGGGGTAGTTGGTCCTGTGCATCCAGCTCTTTGCTCTCGTCGGTCGAGATTCCAAACTCGCGGGTGACACACACCTTGCGGTCGCAGAGTGATTTGCACGGCTCCTCGCTACATTTGTACAGGTAGTCCCGGCGCGACGCGGAGCGGATCACCTTCTTAGCCTCAGCCGGACCCAATGGCTTGTCGAACATTGTGCGGTTCAATGCCATCGCATCGTCGAAGAATGTGTCGGGGCGGGCACGCTTGAGGTACACCACCACGTTGTACATCGAGTCATTGCGGGAGCCGGACTCCACACCCGTGTGGATCATTTTCTGAATGCACGGTGGGGCCTCCAAGTGCTCCCGGTGGGCCATTTCCTGAAGTGCCGCTACTGTTACCCGACGCGACTGGGCGTAGGAGATGAATAGCTCGAACGACATCTTCTGGCCTTTGTCGTCGATCGCGTACCGCACCGTCTGGTCTTTGTCAAAGAACGGCAGGTTGATCCAGTTCCCCAGCGACTTCTCGCCACTGGACGTGGTCAGCGAGTCCTGCTTTGGAAAGATGTCCACGTGGTTCGGAATTTGGAGCATGTCGCGCCACGAATTCAAGAGCCGGATCACGAGCTTGGCCGGGAGGTACTCCTCGCCAAATAGGTACAGGTGCGCCCCGCCCGACTTGCTCCGAGTGGCCACCAGCGGGAGCCTGTAGTGCTCGATCTTTTCCACGAGCTTCGGAATGTCGATGTCGGACCCGTCTGAACCTTTGCCGTGGTTATCCACGTCGATACAGCCGAACAGCACCGTACCCCCGTCCGTAATTGGGACTATGCCCAGCCCCATCACCCCGTCCAAATGGTCCGTGTAATGTTGTAATGTAACCTCGCTCTTCTCGGTCACCATGTTGCCTGTCGCCGGGTTCCACTGTCCAAAGGACCGGAGATTCCCAGCGAACAGATTTGCGTAGTCCTGAACTAGACTAGTCATCGTTTCACCTCTCTATACGTCTATGTATTGACACCACCTCTGTGGGCTGGTATAATTATAACATCTCGCCATCGGAACAGCAACCCCCAACGTTTGTTCCACCGTTCCATAGCAATGGAACACATGATGGAACACCCCCTCCCATTCGACAGACGGCATAGCTGTTCCACCGTTCCATGCGCACGCGGGGAATTCTCTGTCAACGCCGTGGTTCGATATGGGGGGTATATGATGGAACGGGGGATACAACGGAACACGACACACTCTAGCCCCGAAGGACGCGGGCTTCGAGACACTGGAGCGTTCCAGACGCCGTACCATCTCAATGGTACAGGTAATCGATTCCGGGGTCTTCTCGTGCATGCGCATGTAAGCGGAAGCCTCTCCGAGCGCGTCGAAGAGATGGGGAGCTATATTAGTAGCTTACTGGCCCATGGAGCCTAAGGGAGAGGGCGGGGGACCGGCTGGCGGGGTCGCCATACCGGACAGCTCGATCCTCGGTGGCCGCGTAGGGGCCATGGTATCCTCAGGGTACTGGTCTTTAGGGTCTCGGGCGGCGGCAAGACCACCAGTGAGAGTGGCTCCTGCGTTTGCGACACGGCTCGAAGTGAGTAATGACTGCTCCTGCTGTTTGAGCGACTGCATGATACTGTCGATCACCGTGTCCACCTTGGCGGTCGGGGTCAGGAGCTTCTCGGTGGTGGGCTGAGCCACCCGGGGTGACATCCCGATTAGGTTCGGGAATTGGGCACGGAGTGCATCACCGGCGGCAGTGAACGGACGACCCGCCATTAGGTTGGCGGCGGCACCCACTCCACCCGCGCCTTGGTCGAGGTCGGTGTCCAGTGGTGTGCGTCGGAATCCGGACTTCTCGGTCTGAAGCATCGTACGCTCTTGGAGCAAGCGGTTCTTGAATTCGTCAAACGCGGCGTCGTCGCGAAAGGCACGGCGAAGCTTCTGCTCGGCGTCGCGGGACAGGATCGACTTCATCGGGTCGGCCGTTGGACCAGCGACTCGAAGCTTCTCCAGCATCGCTTGGGAAATACCGGCGCGGAAGGCGTCGTACTCGGAGGGCGAGTCTTTAAAGCGGTCGATAAGCTTGCGCATATCAAGCTCGGGCATCGTGTAGATCTGTTGGCCCTCTTTCATGGCTGTCAACAGCTCGGAATCACCGGCAAAGGTTTGCCGTGCTACACGATATTCAGGTGAAGCCTTTTCCATATCGGCAAGGAGTCGCCGTTTCATGTTAAGAAGTGTTCCGGCTTGACCGCCCTTGCCTTCACGCATAGCACTCTCGATCATGTCGTCCAGCGCGATCTTGGTCTCGTGCAGAGCACGCAGGGTATTTCTAGGGTCGGCAATATCCAGCTCGTTATCCGCCATGCGCTTGGCACCGATCTTCATCGCCTCCTTGAAGGTAGGCAGATTGCGAAGCTTAGCGATGTCGGGTGCGGTCGTGGGGTTAAACGTTGGGGCACTGTTCCACGCGGCTTTGTACAGGGGGTCGGCCTCTTCAGCGCGCTTTTTGGTGAGGTCTAGCACGTCTGTGTAAAAATCTTTGGAGCCTGACATTAAAGTGCGTAAATCTTCCGATACACGTGGAATGCGTTCCATCTCGCGAGTGGCGAGTTCGGACTTACCCGCAATACGGGCGGGCGACGGAGCGGCAGTTGCACGGCGAAGCAGTGCGGCGGTGTTTTCACCTAGGTCCGCAAGGGTGATCTCACCACGGGACATCGCTTGCATCTTGGCCAGAGCTTGGTCGGGCGTCATCCCGTCCTTCTCCAGTGCCTTCACGATCGCAAGGTCAGCCGCTTTGTTAGCGTCACCAAACCCGAGTGAGGTCTTAATCTTGTTGAACGCGGGCATTGCTACGTATTTGCCGAGCAGTCCTAGTGTGCCAGTAGTCACCGCTCCTGCGGCACCACCTTTAAGTGCTTCACCACCCAATTCACCGGGCGGTTTTTCGCTCGTACCGACAGCGGTTACTGCGCCGGACCCGGCACCATAACCCATCATGCGGGGGATACTCGGGGCCTTGCCGAAAAGGAGATTCGCGAGTTTAGGGCCGACGGCTTTAGATACTTGGGGAATCGCGCCAGCACCACCAGTAAACACGGCAGGGACGAGTGCCCCACCAAGCTCGGAGGCCATTGCAGTACGCGGATTCTCTTCAGCGTACTTGCGCAAGCCTTCGCGCTCGGCTTTCACCAGATCTTCGTAGCTTTGATCACCACCTAATGAACGTAGCCGGGCAATGGCTTCATCCGAAAATCCCATCGTCAGACCTTGTAGTGCCTGACCCGCCGCACCGGGCATCATTGCTTCAGGACGTTTGGCCTGTGGACGCACTGGCGCGACGGGTGTTGTGGCATCAGGTGTTCCCGCCTTGTTCAGCGTGAATCTCCGGATCGTCGCTTCAGGTGTACCCTCGGGGAATTCGTAGATCTTGCCGTCAATCACTCGCTCGATGGTCATTGTGGGGTCTCCCGTCCTTGGCTATCAACACGCACTCGTGGCATGCTGAAGTATTGTTGGTAGGTCATGCGGTTGGGGTTAATCGAGACCTTGCCTTTATCGTCGCGGGTGGTGATCGGATTTGCATCCAAATACCTGCGCCACTGGGCTTCAGCGTAAGGCGTAATAGCTCCATTGACGGCGGCGTAGTCGGCCATGTATTTGTTAAACTCCGCGTCGCGGCGGCGTTGTGCGATCTTGAACTCGAGCAAGGTCTTGTTAGTCGACGGCTCTTTGTCAGAGCTGAATGTGCCGAGTTGCATCATTTTGACGTCCAAGTTCGACACGTTGGAGTCGCCCGGAATGCGGTTCTGCTTTGCGGCAAGTGCGGCAAGCGAGTCGAATTCGTTGATCTTGGCACGATCACCGGAAGTCAGCTTCGCGAGGTCGCCGATCCCCATACCAATGCCGTAGGTGTACCCGGTGCTGATCTCGGAGTTGAGCTTCAAGGCACGCTCAAGGTCTCGGATGTCGTCCTCAATGCCGGAGGTGAACGGCGAGATCTTCTCACGGATGTACTTACCGGATTCTTCCAGATCCTTTTCACGTTTCTTGGCCATCTCGATCTTGTTCAAGCCTCGGTAGGAAGTCTTAGGATCTATCGGCACTCCGACATCCATGGCTTTAGTAACTACCGCGTTGATGTCGCCATTGCGGATATGATCGTCGATCTCTTGCTTGGTGCGGGTGGTCTGAGCGATTTGAGCCGCGATCGAGGTGCGCTTACTAGTTTGGTCAAGACGCACATTCTCGTCTACGATCTTCTGCGCACGAGCACGATCCCTCTCGTTAAGTGGGTCGCCACCAAACGTCTGTAGTGCGTCTGCCACCAGTTTATTCTCAGCGCGGAATTTCTCGCGTTGAGCTTCCTGTTGTGCTGTGACGAGTTGTGCGGGATCATTGAGGTTTAAATTCAAGCGGGTCGCGATGTCGCGTAAGCCCTTAGTATCCTCGAACATCTTGAACTTCATTGCGAACTGAGGGTCAGTGAGGGACACCCCAGATTGACCAGCGAATGCCTTCATCTCAGGGGTGGCTTTATCCACCGCGAGCAGTTCCTTGACGCGGTTAATACCAGCCGGTGAGCGTGGATCAATGCCCTCGGACTGCACTTGCTTTTGGTACGCGGTCATCTGCGGCGTTAGCTTCGACACCACACTCAGGCCGAGGCGTGCGGCTTCTTTTTCTTCTTCGACCGCTTTCAGCGACAGCTCGTACCGCATCTTGGCAAGTTGGGCGTTCCGATCCGATTCTGCTTCTTGCGCTTTACCGTAGGCACCGACCGCCGTACCCAGTGACTCTCCAAAAGAGCCGGTACGTGTGGGTGCGAGGAAGCCTTGAGCGAGTGCGAGATAAGTGGGGTCAATACGGCCTTTTCGGTCCTGCAACGCTTGCTTCATCGTCTCGCGTGCGGCATCCACTTCCGCTTTGGCGGCTTTGTAAGCGTCAGAATCGGCACCCATGGCTTGACGTCCAAGAGCCGAGAGCGAGACGCTCCCGATCTTCTCGGGATCGATCTTCATCATCTGCGCGAGCAGTGGGCTGTAGCCGCTTGTGTCTTCAGTAGGTTCTGCCATAATTAACCTTGTCGTGGTTCTTCCATGCCGCCGAATTCGTCGGTTTGACCCTGCCAGCCGCTGTTCGAGAAGTCATAATTGAAGCTCGGACTGCTGAACAAGTTGCTGAGCGAAGTGCCCAACGAACTGAATGCGTTGCCGAAACCGGTGGCGGCACTTGTACCACCATTGGGTCCGGAAGCAAAAAGTGACCCGAGGCCCGCGATTTGAGCCAATGGTGAAGTGGAGTAGGCACCGGGAATCGGGGCACTGGCCTTCTCGGACACTGTGCTTGGCACTTTAACATTAGAGAACACGTTGGCCGCACCAGTAGCGGCGGCAAGCGGTGCCATAATCCCGGTCTGCTCGAGCTTCTGCTCTTCACTGCCGAGACTGTACAAGCGTTCGAGTTCTTTGAGCTTCAGATCTAGCTCCGAGCTGGCGAGTCCTCGTTGGGTCTCGGCGGCGTTCCGGTAGATACCCGCTTGGTCCATAGCGGCTTTTAGTGCGCTGTCGTACCCCGACGCCATCTGCTTAGTCTGCGCTCCGAGCAGGTTGGCTTGGGTGTCGGCTCCCAACTGGCCCATCGCGTCGTACATCCGCTTGCCACCAGTACCACCAGTGCCAGCGAATGCCCCCTTGAGTGACGGGATCAGCGAACGCTGGAGGCTTTGCTGTTGAAGTCGCTCCATCTCGTCTACCACGCCGGGCATCTTGACGCCCGCTTTATTCGTGTACCCACTAATGTAGGGATTCATGAACGACTGGATCATCTCCGGCGTGATTCCGGCGGCGGCAAGTGCGGCGGTGTCGCCAGCGTCGCCCAGCATGGTCTCGTAGCCGCGTAGTCCGGTGCCGGTGCCGTCCTCGCCTTTAGCGTAGTCGAGCACACTGGTCTGCAGGTCTGACATTGGGGCGACGAGATCTGCGGCGTCTTGCTCCAGCAGTTTAGTGCCGGGTTCCGCGAGACCTTCAAGGTACGTCGTGTACCAGTCCGGGCCAGTGGTATCGACTACCTTGGTAGTGTCAATATTCGGTAGGGGATCACCTTGCAGTAAGCTCATAATGCGCCTTTCAGATATGCCAAGGGCGATTTAGCCGCTGGTGGAATTGATTTAATGGAGCCGCCGCGTTTGTGCTTACGGATCGCTTCCCGCATAGCGTCCAGCCTCTTGGCACCCTCTTTGTTAGAGCCGTCGCCCAGTGCCGCCACGATGTCCGCGTCGAACACGTATTCGCCGTCAGCGAGCTTGGCCGAGATAAGGTCGTCCTGACCGCCGCCCGCGCCTTGTACGTAGTGTGAACCTTTGTGTGGTACATCGCCGCCCGACGCCGCCATTAGTGGAGAAGCCATTATTTTACCACCGTCGGCATATTTCTGTACAGTCCCCCCATTCATGAACGGTTCGAGGACCTTGGAGTAGGAGGGTTCAGTGCCGTAGGCGTAATAGTCGGCTTCGGGCTTCTCGGAACCGTCTTCGATCCCGGAGGCGCGTCGAAGGGCCGAGATTGCTTGTGCTTCTTGGAACATAGGAGTGTCTTGTGGTAATAGTGCGCCAAGTCCGGCAAGTGGCGCGAGGTTACGGAATCGACCGCCGAGCCATGTTTCGGCGATGTCGCTGTCTTTGGCTTTATACGTAGGCTCGTTAAATGCTGGACCAGCCATTGCTCCCGGTGTCTGCTTCTTGGGCGTGGCTAACTTAAGCTTAGCCGCTTCTTTGCGCTTTTCGACTTCCTCGGGCGTTAGAACTTCACCAGTCGTTACGTCAATCGCCGTGCCGTCCACCACCACTGTGTTGGAGTCGATCACTTTGCCGGGACCGTCCACGCTGATAATTTCGCCTGTGTCCGTATTTACGTTGAGCGTCGTAGTAAGATCAGTGTTCGTACCCACCACAGTGTTAGTAGTGACGCCGGTAGTCGTGTTATTGGTTGAGGTTGTACCGACACCCGTGGTCGCGTTATTGTTAGTCGTAGTCGTAACACCGGTGGTGTTATTCGTGCTCACAGCGGTGGTTGTACCTGTCGTCGCGTTCGAAGTCGTAGTCGTCGTTGTACCGGTGTTAGCGTCCGAGGTTGTGCTGGAGGTCACACCCGTCGCCGCATTGGTACTGGTCGTAGCTCCAGTCGCCGCGTTGGTGGTCGTGGTCGTACCAGTCGTTGTACCCGTAGTCACCCCAGTACCCGTAGTTGCGGAAGTTCCCGTTCCAGCAGTGGTCGTTCCCGTACCAGCAGTGGTCGCTCCCGTTCCAGCGGTGGTAGCTCCCGTACCAGCAGTGGTCGCTCCCGTTCCAGCGGTGGTAGCTCCCGTACCAGCAGTGGTCGTTCCCGTTCCAGCGGTGGTAGCTCCCGTTCCAGCGGTGGTAGCTCCCGTTCCAGCGGTGGTAGCTCCCGTTCCAGCGGTAGTCGTTCCCGTGCCAGCGGTGGTAGCTCCCGTACCGGCAGTGGTAGCTCCCGTGCCAGCGGTCACATTAGACACGGCAGTAGTCGCGGCGTTAGACGCAGTCGCAACGTCAGCTCCGGCGGCTACAGCGGCGTTCGTAGCGGTTGCGGCCACAACGTTAGCGTTGGCACCGGTAACATTCGCGGCGTTTACTACCGAGGTAATTGTGCTGTTAACGTCAGCACCATTGCTAATTGCTGAACCCACTGACGTATCGACGGCTTGAGTCGTGTTACCGGTGGTGGTGAAAATCGATGCGAAGTCTGTAGCGGCGGCAGTGTCAGCCCCCGTCGCGGCTGTATTAGTCACGGCGGCAGTATCAGCTCCCGTGGCCGTTGTGCCGCTACCCGCAACATCAGTCACAGCGGTTTGGGTACCAGCTCCTGACGTGCCAGTATCGGTGATTTTCGTAATAGTCTCTGGACGGAATGAACCATCCGATGACGTTAGGCCTTCAGACGCAAATGCTTGTTGAATATCTGCGGATACGCTTGAACCAGCGGTGAGTGATCCGGAAGTTTTAGAACCTATCGTACTACCAGCTATAGATTTGGACAAAGCAGTTGCTAGGTCATCACCAGTAGCAAGCGCGACTGCCAGTTCCTCAAATCCTTCTTCTGCCCATTCTTTACCGACTGACGTGGTGGTCTTACCGAAGACCTTCTCCATCGCTTTTTCGTAACCTTTGATAAGCGCCGCATCCGCGAGAGTTGCAGTACCAGCGGTAATAGCGAACGCCTTCCATCCATCAGCATTGGCCAGCTTCTCAGCTTGATCGACCGGAGTACCTTTTGCGATCTCCTCGTTAAATTTTTGACGAGACTGCGAACCCATGGATTCCGAAGCGTTCATGATAACGTCGGTAGCGATGCCAGCGGTTTTACCCAGTATCCTAAACACTGCGCCACCAGTTACGATCGGGAGCACCTCTTGGAGGCCCTCTTTAGCGACTTGAGTGAGCACTAATGGATTGTTTAGAACTGACTTGATTGACGCGGCCGCTTTCCCAGCGTAGGTCTCCGCTCCTTGGATATCGTTCCAGAAATTCTCGGTAGCTTGAGTAACGCCGGGTATTTCAAGCTTTTGCCCAGTACCTTCGAGTGACTGACCCAGTTGCACAAGCAAGTTATAACGCTCGGCCACTCCCATATTGGCTAGTGCAGTACCAAGGTCAGCAATTTGTTCGCCACCCGCACCGATCAGCGTTGAAAGTGTTTGACGAACTACGTCACCTGATGTACCTTCAAGTGTATTCGCCCAATTCACCAAGTTGCTACCAGCCACGTCGAGATTCTGAGCCGCTGTAGGCACACCTCTATCGCCTACACCGGCAATATCGATCATTGGAACCGTGCTACCCGGAGCGTATTTTAGCCCGCGTTCATCATAAGCGAAGCCCTTGTCATCTACCCACCGGCCTTGATCATCTTTTCCGACAATAGCGGGTGCTTTATTAAGGATATCTTGAATTGACGCGTTTTTGAGTTGATCGACGGTCATCGAGTTGGCCGTAAATGCCAATGCCGCTACTTCTTGGTCGGTGAGCTTATCAAAGGATTTACCAGTCGTCTTCTCATAGGCGGTTACTAACCTATCGACTTCAGTGTTGCGAGACTGTTGCTCAATAGCTCGATCGACGCCTTCGAATTCACCTTGATCGAACTTACCAGTCGTACCAGCAGTGATGCTATCGGTACCTGCACCACCGGTTACCGAGTTGTTGGTGACTTGAGTATTAGTGGTCGTACTAACGCTTGTTCCAGTGTTAGTGCCCGTGACGGTATTCGCGGCGGCGAGAGCTTCGGCGTCGGTTGCACCCGCGTCTTTAGCCGCAACGAAAGCACCAGCACCATCGGTAACGCTTGTCGTAATCGACTTCGCGACCGTAGAATTCGACAAATTGTTGGCCGCGTTGATGGTGTTGTTCAGCCCGCCCGCCGCGTTGATAATATTAACTGTATTACCGGAATCAATTGCGTTAACGAGATTCAGTGCGGCTCCGGCGGTTTTGAGATCGGAGCTGTTAGTGAGCGTTCCGAGTGATCCCAATGCACCAGCATAATTTCCGTCCTGAATGTTTATAACTGCATTGTAAGCATTACCGGCATCCGCGAGGGAGATGGTGTCGGTAAGCATTGTACTACCAGCCAATGCACCCACCGTGGTATTCTGCAACAGTGATGACGCCAGTGCACCCATGTTGCCTTGATCAAGAGCGTTTGCGACGCGCAGACCTGTGGCTACATCTGTGAACCCACCAGCACCAGCTAGACTCGCAAGCCCGCCGAGCACATCACCATTATCGATCGCTATCGCGGCATTTACAGCCATAGCAAACGGAGCAACACCGGGGATGAACTGCGCGATAGCGAGTAGTGGTGCTAGATCACCCACATCGCTACTGGATGCCCCGGTGGTGTAGAAAATTGGGCGACCTTGAGCGTCGAATGTTGTGCGGTACGCTGTGTTGCCCTTGCCGACGTAAGTGCCTGACCAAGCGTCACCCACACCACCACGCTCGCCATAAGCGTTAATCAGTGCTTTACCCGTATCTTTATTGCCAATAACCGACTTGGTGCCAATCGGAGCTACGTAGCTCGTATAACCACCGCCGGTCTCATCACCGTAAATCTGCTCGGCTTTAACCAACGTCGGGTCTACTTCTTTGCCATTTTTGTCAACGTACGCAACCAATGTCGCGGTCATGACGGGCTGTCCATCTTGATCTACTTGACCAGTATCAATATATTCGTACTTCGGCGTAACGGATTCGTCGACTTTTTGGTCGATCTTGGCGACTTGATTAATATCGGTAATACCATTTGCTACCAACTGCTCGGCCATCGCCTTAGCATTGGCCTCGGGAGAACCATACCCAGCACCAGACCACCGGGAAGTCGTCCCTTGCGCGAGGATTTGTTGAGTGACTTTATCGACCGTGGCGTTATTGATAGTGTATATTTGCCCTTCCAGTTCGATAGTGCTAGTAGCCGCATTGTTCGCGGCGATCTGATCAGCTTGCGCTTGAGCTTGGCTATCCAAGAAGGCATCTTCACCCGACACTTGGGCTAACGCGCCTGTGGTGTTGGTGGCCGAACCAGATGTATCTGTAGACGCTTGCGTCAGTGCACCAGTCGTTCCAGTAGTTGTCCCAGTCGTCGTCCCAGTCGTTGTCCCAGTCGTTGTCCCGGTATTGAGCGCGGCGTTATATCGTGATGTCACATCGCCCGCATCTACGTTGAGTACAGTAGCTAACCGGTCTGGACTTACGCCAGCGTCCCGCATGGTGGTGGCGATTAGCGTGTCATCCGCACCGGGATTCGCGTTGAACCACCCTAAAATATCTGCGTCGGTGACTGTACCAGCTGTCGAGGCTTGGGTAGTGTTGTCTACGGTCGCTTGGCTCAGTGCGCCAGTTGGTACTGGAGCGGCGACAGGTACATATGGGGCGAACACGGAGTCAATCGTAGCATCGTCCAAGCCCATCGATCTGAATGTCGCGATCAAATCATTCGTTGCGTCCTCGCCGCCAAATACATCATAAATGCTCGAATAATTTATAGCCATATTAGTTCACCACCGCAGGGTTGACAGCGTTGACGAGTTGCTCGGCCCACTCCATCCAGTCGTCATACTGGTAAGGTCCGGGGATGCCTTCATTCGTGAACACATCAATTGCCTTGAGTCCCGCGCCCCAATCTTTCCAATCGGTCGTCGCGTCAGGGATCGAAAGCTGTTGCGACGCGTAAAGTTCGCACATGAGACTTGCCCACGATTCGAAAGTGTGGTAGCGGGGGTCGTAAACTTGAGCGGGGTTAAGTATCTGAGTCATCAGGGTCTCACGTCGCCCAGATCGGCGTTCAGGATGACCTTACCGAGTTGGTAGTCACCACCGGCTACATTGGACACGAATTTAAGTCGTAACTCGCGACGTTGCTCTCGCAAGTCGATTTTGCCAGTATTAGGGCCGAATGTGTAGGCCGCGCTAGTGGTGTCAGTGGATTGAGCGAACGACCGCCCAGTAACGTATAATTCTAAATCACCACTCTGTACAAAATCGGGTTCGACGCGTTCTAACGTCAGCCACCTATTGTCGCCCACCGGAGCGGGTTGCGAAGGTCCGCCAGCAACCCAACCGAGATCGTTAGTCTCGAAGTACGATTCAATAGCTAGCGCGGTAGCACCTGACACTTTGTCCGTGCCAATTTCGTTCTGAAAGAGTGACACGAAGTTCATCAGTGTTGCTACGGTCAGCACGAATCCTACACCACCGGCCAAAGAAGCTGACAGGGTGTTGCCGACTACATAATTAATACCGTGACCATTGATCACCACGGTAGTTACGATGCCGCCCGCGACGGTGATATTAGCCGTCGCTCCCGTTCCAGCGCCACCAGTGAGCGGGGTATTGTTGAAAGTGCCGTCGGTATATGCGGAACCCGTGTTGGTGATTGTAGCAGTCAGGATACCACCAGATGCATTCACATTCCAGTCAGCGGATATCGGGTAGTGGAATACCTGCGAGAAAAACCCGGCCGATCTTTGTGCTCCAACAGCTTCACCAGCGTCGTACCAGCAGTTCTCACGCACATTGTAAATGACCGCATCGGTGCATTCAGTCGCAGTACCACGGGGGTAGAACCACCAAATCTCGCC
>Ga0181344_1000769_pt1 | contig 12386 bp, 17 predicted proteins | sample Su13VDMLBDD_FD_130098 | JGI IMG/M metagenome (GOLD analysis project Ga0181344, IMG submission 130098) | Freshwater viral communities from Lake Michigan, USA - Su13.VD.MLB.D.D | ecosystem: Environmental > Aquatic > Freshwater > Lake | place: USA: Michigan | collected 2013-07-15
TCACCCGCAGCCGCCGCACCAGCCGTAACACGGCAGGTAACAATCGAACCAATCGGCGGAAGAGTCTCGCTGGTGCCCAGCGTGAATCCGCTGACCGTCGCAGCCGCCTTCGCCGCCGCCGACGTAATGTCAACAGCCGCCGCCGCGCTAAGGCCCACAAACACGGCCTTCACAACGGCAAGCTGCTGGGCGACGCCCGCAAGCTTAAGCGCGTCGGCAAGCGTATTAAGGTTCGACCGCTGAAGCTCCGCCTGAAGCGTATTGTCCAAAGTCGTCGTCATCTCTGCTTCTCCTCATGCCCTCTGGCCGATGAAAATCTCAACAGTAGTAGTTGTTCCAACAGTACGAGTCAGATCAATCGCAGTCACAGGCACCGACAAAGTCGTAAGCGCCAAGAAAGAATCGACCGGAATCGACTGCTGAGATCCATCGGCGCTAGTGAGGCGAACCCGCACTTTGCCGCCGATAGCCTTAAGCACCAGCACATTCACTTGGGTCAAAAGACCCAAAGCAACCGAAACAGGCGTATCGACCGTAAGTCGGTACTCAGCCAACGCTTTAGAAACCAGCGCGACCTTTTCAGAGATCGGGCTCTCAACGGACGGAACACCAGACTTCACGCCGGTATACGGCGTGGTATGGTACTCACCGCTGAGCGTAAAAGCGTCAGCCACAAATCACCGACCGCCGGTAGCGGTGCTCTTAATGACGAAAGGCGTCGGATCCGGCGCCTTCGGACGCTGCGCAAGACCAAGCCTGACATCCACAGGCGTCTCAAGCACAACGTCCTTGTAGCTGCCCGGCTCGTGATTCTCGTATCGAGCCGAGGGATTCTGATCGTTCTCAAAAACCATCTTGTCAGACATGACTTCTCCTCGACTCAACGACCGCTGCGAACATTCGCAAACGGATTAATCTTCTGGTGATACGACTGCTGCGCGTAGAGCTTACCGCCCTCGGCAGCGTAATCAGCATAGCTGCCGGTTTCAGCGCGCTCGGCATTCCGCCCGTCGTAGAACGGACCGGACTGGCTAACCTTGCTCGCGTACTGATCGTTCTTAGTCATGGCTCACCGTCCCTTGCGGGCATTAGTAAAAGGCAAAGTTCCGCGAACCTTGTCCTCGACCTGACCAGCAGTCGCGGCCAAACCAAGGTCGACGTAGATACCACCGGAAGCCGAAAACGGCACTCCGGCTGCTGCATCAATCGGAAGATCCTGCGGAAAACCCTGCACGTTATTCTTGCTCTCGACGATAGAACGCAGAGAACGCGGCTGCGCGGCAGGCTTGGGTCCGATAAACATGATCACCTCTTGATGATAAAAGGAAACACCGGCTCAAACCGCACATCGGCTCGGGGCGAACCCTGCACAGCACGATTGCCCTTGGAAATACCAATGAAGCCGGTCATGTGCGCGGCGCCAAAACCAAACCGCGAATCGCTGGCAAAGAAATCTGCTTCGCGATGCACAAGCCGAGAATACTCATCGACAATAGCCGGAGAATCAATGGGCATAGTCATGCGCGGATTCTTCGCCATAAGTTCACCTTATCCGAATCAATACTCGGTGTCCATGGTGGACTCAGTAGATTCCGTGTCGCTCATCTCGGAATCTTCCGGCTCGCTCATCTCGGAATCTTCGGACATCGACTCCTCACTCATCTCGGAAGGAGTCATGCCGGTGCCCGTGTCATCAAGATCAGGCTCTTCATGCGTCTCCTCACCTTCTTCGTGAGGAAGCGTCCCATGAATAACCTGGCTAGCGCGCATAATCCAACCGGCAAGTCGATCGGCATCATCAACAAGCTCATGCCCGGCAAGCTCGTCAGCAATAAACTGCGCGTCGTAAAGGCTCAGCTCACCTGCGTCGGCAATCGACACGCGAACTGCCTTGGGTAGAGACGAAATCGCCTCTTCGATAGTCTCAGCTTCCTCGACGGGAAGCTCAGCTTCCAAATCTTCAAGAAGATCGGCATCGACCTCGTCAACAAAATCCTGAAGATCATCGCCAACGCGCATCATAAGCATGATGATATGCGCGAGCTTCTTTTCGTGCTCGGCATCCTCGCCAGCCATAGAGGACATACCGGAAACGTCCGACGGCGTCATACCAGTCGAACCGGTAGAACCCGTCGACTCCGACTCGCTGCCAGAATCGTAACCGCTATCCATCGAATCCATCGAATCCATCGAATCCATGGAATCCATGGAATCCGTAGATCCGGTCGAACCCGTCGACATCGTGGATCCGGTAGACCCCGTCGAACCGGTCGAACCCGTAGATCCAGTAGACGAACCAGGAGTCGCAGAAAACGCCGCAAGCTGCTTCGGATCGATGGGCATTGGGCCTCCGAAATAAACACTACAAGGGTTGCAAATCTATCGCACGAAAGTCAAGCAAGCAGTTTTTCTAGACGTTTACACGCCAAATTGCACGCTGCTTCTTCAATGCGATTGCGGATCAGGATCTTTCGTAGCCCATCAGAGCCGAGGTCGCTCCACGCTTCCAACTCTTCAGGTTCAAGATCGAGCATCCGCTGAACTTGCGATGCAGTCAAATCCTTGCTGATGAAACCGGATTTAACAGGTGCCGGGCGGGTTCCCAAACACAGTTCGTTATCAATCAACACCAAACACGGCGTGCCGTCAAGAACCACAAAAGACAAGTTCTTACTGTGGCGATCTACTTGTCCCAAAACCCAGTCCATTTGAGCCATGCGACGAGCACGAGGATCTTCCACAAACTCATCGAGCCACGCTGATTCATTTACCTCGTCGTGCGCCTTCACATCGCGCCAAGTAACAACGCCAGGGACAAATACAGCGACAAAGCCTTCACCAAGCTTAGTCGAACGCAGCACAGCAGGCGGCACAACACGCGGACCGTCCAGCTCTTGATCTAGCTGCGAAACAGCAACTTCGCGATTCACGCCATACGCGGGATCGACGCCGATGTTACGAAACAACCGCTGCCTTTTAGCAACGCGATGCCGATAAGTAAAAGTATCGGCAACCTTCAACGGATGCCGCGCCTTAAAAATACCAAGCACGCCTTTGGGCGAACGCACAAGCATCGTGCCTGCGGTTCCTTCTCCCATAGGCTGCAAAATCTCCAAATCGCCAGTCGCAAGATCAGAAGGCATCGACAGCAAAACGGCAGGCCCGCCGAACTCATCATCGGTAGCCAAATCCGTAAACGCCCGAAGCGCCTTCAAATCAACGGCCATGCTAGACGAGGCTGTAACAAAGACTCGCAAAACGCAAGTCAGTTATAGTCCACGCGCATTCCGTTCAACATACGCCAAGCAGGCACGCCAGATCCCGGCACCCACGGTACAAGCACCGCGCGGTCATTCGGTCGATTAGGCGGATGCAGATAAGTCTGCCCAGCCGTCTTCAATCCAGAAACGGCAGGCATCGTAAACGGCTGACCTGGCGGAGCAATCTGCCCATGAAGCGCAATAGAATCAGGCGCAACGCGGTCATCCAAAGGTCGCCCAGTACGATCATCAACCATTTCGGTCCAGCGCATCATCACGCGAGGATCGCGAGACGCCATCGCTGCAATCGTATTCACGCGAGCACGGTTATACGCAAAGCTAGCTTCAGTTCGCAGCACACGCTCGACTTCCCAAGCATGGGACGATGCAGCACGCATCGCGACATCAGCAGCTTCAGCGACCGTCGCAGTAGAACCCGCCGTCATCAACGCACGCCGCACGCGCGTTTCGATTCGGGTAAGCACACGACCCAAAGCTGCATTCCTAGTCGCAGCCATGCTGATCATATCGACTGCACCAGGCGCAGACGCAGTAACCGCACGCGCGAGGCCAATCAAAGTCGCATAACTCTGGGCGCTAGAAATAGCGGACCGCACAACTTCCAAAATACTCGTTCCAGCAACGCCGCTAACACGAGACAAAATAGCGCGCAGACCTGCTGAAAGCACCGGGCCAAACATCTCCCGAGTGCGTCGCAGCAGATCTGCTTTAAGCGTCTTCAAACCAGCCGTAAACTCGGAAAGACCTGCAACAGAAACTTTCCGAATCGTGCGGAACATCGACCGCACATGACTCGGAGAATCGGCAGATCTACGCGGCGGCGGCATGATCAGGAACGCACCCAGCGGGTGCAGCAACCACGTGCAGCCACCGACGCGCGAGCGCCATCAGCAACAACAGCAGCGCACGTTCCAAAGTCGCCACCGACCATCGTGTAAAACCGGCACCGATCGCACGACACACCGCCGGGAACTTGCTCCAACCCAGACATCTCAGGGTCGGCGTACTGCAAGTTAGGATGCTCGCTGCCGCGATCGGTATGAGGCGTACCAAACATATGGTAGCCGCAAATCCCATCAGCCGGAACAACAACGTCCGGCGCATGAATCTTACAACTCTTGTTACGCACCCATCCAGAACAGTTGCCGCACATCTTCCGCGACAAATCTGGATTAGGCGGCGTGTACAAAACCTGAGAAAGCGTCGGAGGCGGTGCGGACACGCCTAGCGCGGAACCATCATCTGAATCACCGGGCCAAACGGGCAGCAATCGCTTTGCGACGGGCATCACGCCACCTCCACAGCTTTTCGCGCCAACCGAACCAGCACTTGATGGCCCAATACCATATCAAGAACCTAGCAAGCCGAAAAGCAACACGCGAATCAATAGAAACGCCTACAACCTGCTTGCTGCCGACAAGCAACTCAACAGAGTCGTAACGCGCAAACACAGCCGTCGACTTCCCGTCTCGGGTCGTAAAAACCAGACCTTCTTCGTTAGGAAGATCTGACCAACCAGCTTCCGGCAACGGCGCAGGAGGTGCGGCAACAACAGGCGGAACAAACAGCGGCGGGACATCCTTCTTTTCGGCGCGTAGCACCAAACTAAGACGTCCCGCCCGGGGCTGTAAAACCACCTGCTTAGCGCGAGCAGTATTCAAAGTTTCGACTCCATCTGCTGAATGTAACGATCCAAGTACCAACGAGCCTTCTTCAAATCCTCTAGCCCGTTTTTGTGCTCGTGTCGAAGCAGGTACTTGATCACATTCCCCAGATGGTAACTAAGCCGAAACCCCTCGATAATGTCAATCACCTCAATCGGACCATGCGTGTAATGCGACGGGTGATTGACATTATCGCTCATACTTACCTCACGTCGAAATAACCGCGCGCTCCTTCGGCCCGCGATTGATCTCAACAATCATCCAGCTAGGGCTCTTCGCAAGCGTCTTCTCCATCGTCGGCGCACACGACTTACACGCGTAAGCCACGCCGATTCGAAGATAAGGCTTGGCAAAAGCATCGGTCACATTCTCACGAATGGACACAAGCTGCTTCATCATGCCCTGCGGGTCGGAAACCATCAGAGCTTCCAAAGCAGGCATACGCTTCCGACACTCGTCGAGCGGCGCCATGGTGATCGCACGCACCAAAGGACGACGCCCACAAGCAGCGCACTTCGCCATCGGAGGAAACGCAAGGTCCGAATGAACCTTCTGCGGATCGTCCAGCTTCGTAATGTGGCGTGCCATCAGTAGTGGATCCCCTTCTTGAGATAGTACTTCATGCCGTTGTGCATAACATACCATCCACCGCGAGGCCCGCGCTGAGCATTCGGATACGCAGCAGGAGGACGATCATGCCCGCCGCCCTGCTCGCTGACGCCAGCAAACGCACGCAAAGCAGCTCCCTGCCCAACATCGCGCGCCGTAGTCGCCTCTACCTGACGACGATGTGCAGCATTGTCAAAACCCGCTTCACGCGCCTCGCGGTCAGCATCAACGCCTCGCATTGCTGCGGTGGCAAGCTGCGCGCTGTAGCGATCATGCCGATTCATTTCAGCGGCACCAGCAACCGCGCCACTCTGCTTAGTATGGTAGCCAGCCAAATCTCGGTAGTAATGGTCGGCACCAGCAGCGTGAGCTGCTTGAGCAGCCGCAGCAGCAGCCTGATGAGCTTCCGGCGTATTCGTAGCATTCGCATGAGCGGCAGCTTCGCGAGCCGCATTCTGCAACGCCATACGATCAGGACGCGCAGCAACGGCAGGTCGAGGCGCGGACGCGCTGCTCGCTTCCTGCTGATAATGCTCTGCATCACGACGATATTGCGCAGCAAGATCAGCATGACCTTCCCGCTCCAACATAGCTGCAACATTCGCGTGAGCCTGCGCCGCATCCGACTGAGCGCGGGCCGACATGTCAGAAGAACGCGCGCGATTTGCTGCATCGTCAGCATCGGCCATCGCGCTTTCAATAGCCGGAGTCAACAGCGCAACACGCCCACCACTAGGACGTGCAGCGTGCTCTCCTGCACGACGCTCATGCTCTTCCGCCGCAGCCATATACTGCTGCCGATACGAACCACGCGACCGCTTCGCAGCAGCGCGATTGGCCTCAGCAGCCGCTCGGTGCGCTTCCTCGGTATCGTTATCCCGAGCGTGCGAAGACGTAGCTTCCGCGTGCTCGTAAGGCGACACCGCAGGAACAGGCGCAGCAGCGGGAGCAGGCGCACCTGCAAAAGCTCGAAGTCCAGCAGCAGGCGTCTGCGGCGAATCCACCGCCCACTCACGCCGCGTAGAGCTAGACAAAGACGTTTCACGCTGCCCGGGCATACGCTCCGCCCGCTGCGCAGCCTCGGCCGCAGCTAGCCTAGCCGCAGGCGACGCGGTGAGCATAGTCGCCCTGTGCTCGTGCTCGGCTGCCTTCGCATGGTGCATATCCGCTTGCACCGAAGAACCGGGAGCGCCGGACCGCTCGTGCGCCTCGGCAGCCTCCTGGTGCAGGCGAGCTGCTCTGCTGTCATCTTCGTCTCCCCGATCCACATTACGCGAGGCAGCATGCGCGCGTTTCGAGGCTGCGTCCGCCTCGCTCGCACCGCGAAACGCTAGGTGACCTCCACCCTCGCGCACTGTCTGATGCTGCCCCGCCTGCTGCGAATGCATCTGAGCCATTGATCGATGATACTGCTGAACGCGCGGATCATCTGCCAAATCTGCCTCAACAGTATGCAAACGAGCGGCAGACCTATGCGCCCCTTCAGCTTCTGCATGCAGATCAACAACTGACGAACCAGCAGCCGTATACCTAGGATCAGGCGCTTCGCGAGAAGCACTATCTGCTTCTTGGGACGCTCGCATAGCCGGGCTAGTTACAGAAATACCCCTAGGACGCGTCAACGTAGACCCCGTCGTATTGCTAGCCATAACTTGCGTACCTCCATCAGAAGCGCCGTAAACAGTTCGCAAAGCATCCGAATGCGTCAGCCCAGGCGCAACCAGATCATCGTCGTGATAAACGTTAAACTTCGTAGATTGCGGACCATCGCGCCGAATAAAATGGCGACCAAGTCCGGGCACAATGTGCACAGAGGCGTCGGGTAGCGCATCGCGATGAGGCAAACCGCCGCGCTCTCGCATCATCCCGCGAGAAAGGTCATCCTCATGCGGTGCAGCATGAGGAGCGCCCAAACCAGAACCACGGTAGGCGCTAACCGCTTCGTCAAAAGCGCCCTGTCGATGCGATGCAGCAGAACGACGATGCCGCGCAGCTTCCGGCGAATCGTAGCCTGACCAAGTCGCGTGAGCGCGTGCAGCTGCGTCATGCGCCGCAGCGGCCTCCTGTCGCGTGTAGGTAATAGAACGCCCGCCGGTCCGCGACGGGAAAACCCGACCAAGATTGCGGTCGTGCTCGTCGGCAAGCAGCGATGCCCGCTGCGCCGCCTCGAATCCATCGCGCGTTCCCCTCAGCTTAGCCAAGACTACCTCGCCTTCTTAAGTCGCTTGCCATCAGCGATCCAAGACAGCGCCTTGTCTTCGGACCGGACGCGATAACGACGTGTAGGAAACCCGACTTCCATCGCGCCGTCAAATAGACCGCGCCGAGTCATCTGCACCAAGGTCGTCATCGAGATATTAAGCCGCTTCAGCCAGAAGTTAGCTGTAGCCCAGCCATCTTCCGGTCGAAGCACACCATTCCCGACGATGCGGTAGCTCAAGTCCTCGTCGGGATCGTAATAGATGTGCCCGGCACGAATGTTCAAAGGCTCGGACTCATCCGGCGGCACAACCAGCTCAGCCAAATCCAAAGGCTTAGGGATAGGCGGCCTGCGCTGGTTCTGCCAAACAACCTCATTACGCACAAGCAGACGAGTAACCACGATTACCTCGTCTCGCCCGACTGCGAATCTTCAGGCTGCATTCCGAAAGCCGACAAGTCGGGTTCCTCGGGCTGCTCCTTCTCGATCTTATCAAGCATAGCGCGCAGGTTCCGCACGCTAAACTGCTTGGCAATAAACCGAGACGCCGTCTCTTGGTCGATAAGACCATAAGACTTCGCCTTGCCCGCAGCCTCAACAGCAGACTGAATCTCCTGCACAGAAGGCTGCGTCAAATCGCCCCAATCGAGCGAAATGTTCACGCCCGACCCAATCTCGCGCGGATAGATCAGAGTCTCGCCGGTCTTATCGTCGGTTTCGACGCGGGGCGGCAAAGAGACCTCAAACCGCACAATCTCGGGAAGGCCATCCTCACGAACGACAATCTGCGACTGCTCCAACTTCCGAGCAGCGTACAAAATCATATCCATCAGCCGCTTGATGCCGCGCTCGCCATACTGCTCACGCAGCACGTCAGCCTGCTCAAGCATCGACGAATAGTTCGCATCGACTTCCTTATCGGTGCGGGCAGGACCACCAAAGTTCGAATCGAGCGTGCATCGAGTCACCTCAAGCACGTACTCGCGGAACTTAGTAGCCATCTCCAGAGCTGCCCGAGGGCCAGCTCCGGTGATCTCCAAATACGAAGCCGACCCGCCGCTCGGCAGCTTGATGGCGTTGTCCGATCCCTTCCGCAACTCGCCTTCAAACTCGGCTTCGGCAGTAATCAGCAGCGTCGGATCGCAGTTAGCAACCGTTCCACGGTTAGCCTGCGACAGCAGACAATCGATCTGCTCGATCATCTCAAACGCGCCATGGCAGTCGGGATCGCCGTCGATGTCGTCCTGATTAGGACGATTCTGCACCCACACAGCCGGGCAGAAGCCAAAGCTGTGATTCACGCCGCGATGCGTCTCGGTCTGCCACTCAGGCTCCTGCCCATCACCGACCGGAACCTTCTCCCAAACAATATCCCAAGCAGTATCGATCACACGCCGATACCAATACCACTCGGTCTTCCATTCGTTCTTCTCAGTGTCCCACTCCTCGACCGGATACTGGTAACGCTTCTCGACACGTCGAAGGAGCAGCTTCTGCTTGTCAAAGAAATCAGGGAAGCACCAACGAGGATCGTGCACCTCGATCTCGGGACGCCCATTCACGAACTTAAAGCTGATAGCCACAGCGCCCATCGCGCCGCCAAAAGTCCGAGCCTGGATCATCTCAGTCCAAAGCCGCGTCATATCGGCAACGGCATTCAGCCAATCTTCGGTGGCAGGGTCTTCCTGACACACAAAGCGCGGGTGACGCTTCTTCGAAAACAGCAAACCCGTAAACCGATCGACGATGACCTTGCCAAGATAATAAGGCGCACTCGGCTTGCGGAACTTCAAAGGAAGAGTCGAACCCGCGTCGTAGAACCCTGGCGGAACAAAGCCGCCCATGACGACTGCTCCGGTTTCGACCGGCCCAAGCACTTGGTTGCCGTTCCAATCGATCATGCGATTGGAGTACTGCGAGCAGCGGTAGAAGCCCCACATATGGTTGAGCTCCAACTGTCGCTGGCTCATGCCCGACATCGATCCGCGTGCGGACTCGATAGGCATATCAAGAGCATCCCGCCTTGCGGCGGTAGGATCACTCGGCGTCGCGCTGCTCATGGCCACACTCTACTTGTTAAAAGGTCAAACCGCGAGTTCATCAGCGACTCATCGTATCCATCTTGCCGAACACAACCTTCGGCTTCGCCATGCGCGCACCCTCACGAGCAAACCAGCTCGCCATCAAACGGTCGCCCGGATGGCCGCGCGGGTCGTAGTAGAGCATCTCGCCAATCCACGCTTCTGCCTCGGGATGGCAACGCCCAGCCTGCGACGGGATAATCCACTTCTCGTTAGCCATCTCGGTCGCAAGGGTTTCAAGACCAAACTCTGCCGACCGCAAAGCCGAATGCGTCGTGGTGAACGACTTGACCGGCACAGAAGACAACTTCTTCGTGAACTGCACGATGAACTCCTGTGCCGCGTTGTTCTCGACAATGACAATGCTTTGGTACCGTCGATGCGTATCGACGATCCGATTCACAATGTCAGGACCGGACCATCGCCCTGCCTGAATGTCGAGAACCTCACGCGTCCCATCTGGGTGCACGACGATAGTAAACAGCACGGTCAAGTCAGACCCGTGCTTCACGCGCACACCAAGATCGACGCCCGTGTAAGTCGAATAGCCAGGCGGCACAAACTCCAAGGCATAGACCATGTTCTTGCCCTGGCCGCGTGCCACGCATCGATCGACCCACTCACGCTTGAACCGTGCATCCTCGTCGGACCGCGCAACGCAAAGAAGCTGACGGCTGAACTCTAGCGGCCCAAGCACCTGCCGCTTCTCTTCAATGCGCTCAATCGGCCAACGGTCGGTCCACGTCGCACGCCCTTCTTCATCTAGCACCGGATAGCGAACAGCCATCCATTCCGCCTTCTTGGAAAAGCGGTGCATGATGTCGTCGCGGTGCCACGCGGTTCCGATGCACAGAATCCGAGCATTCCGTGTGAGACGGCCTTCCAGCGTAGCGTGGTACCAGTTCCACAAATCTTCCCGCTGGGACGGGCTAATCGTGTTCTCGTAGTCGAGCAAGTCATCCAAGATCAGCAGATCGATACGGGCACCAAGAATGTTGCCGTGGATACCGCAGGTCTGGACGCTGGGATCTTTTGCTCGGCTAGTTCGGGAAACGTACAGATTGTGCTGGGTCCACGGCATCCCGCGCGCACGTTGAAGATTCGGATAAATATCCTTCAGCTCGGGACTCTGCTCGATGTACCGGCCGATGGTCATACAAATCTTCTGCGCCTGCGCATCGGTATTCGACACGACGACGATACGAAGATTCGGGTTACGCCCCAGTTCAAACAGGCTTCGCCCAATGCTCATCTGGTTCGTCTTACCGGCCTCAACGTGAGCCCAGATAAGCAACCGCTTGTAAGCGTCAAACAGGCTGTGCCATTCCTGATGAAGCGGGCTCTGCAAAATAGCCCGACCAGTTTCTTCATCTTTCAGGACGTAGCTGTTGAACGCGCTTGAATCGACCTTCGCACGCTCGCGGTGCAGGTCTTTTAACCACAAAGCCTGCGTGACGAGAGCAGAAGGTGCCCGCTCAAAGAGCTGACGGCGAAAATCCTCGTCGATAGCTTCGCCGGTCATCCGGTAACCCGCTTCCCAAGGACGGGTTCCTTCATCCCGCCATCAATGACCCGAAGACCGCCGACGCGCTTCGCCTGCTCCAAAGCTTGAGACGCAGCAGCGATCCGCATCTCAGCCTCTTCCATAGTCATCTCGGTATGGCTCTTCATAGCCATAATCTGACCAGGCTCGCCCAGATGCAGCCGCTCCATGACCATGGCTTCGTGCGCAAGGCCATTGATCTTCATCATGGTGTCGGCAACGCGGTGCAGAAGATACGTACCCTGCCCAGCAGTCATCTGCTTCGGGTCGCCATCCGGCACCTGCGCTTCTGCCTGAAGACGCTTTGAAACCAAACCAGCCAAAGCACGAGCACCAGCAGCCAACTGTGCAGAAGTCGAAAGCGCCTGAAGAGCAGTGCCCTTCGACAAGTTCACCATCTGCCCTTCCTGGGCTCGGCTCTGTGCAGCCTGCTTTGCTGCATCGTCCCGCTGCTTCTCTTCCGCAGCCGCCTTCGCCGCAGCTTCCGCCAGCATCGCAGCACGGGCTTTCTGCATATCCCGCTCAATCACCAGCCGAATAGGCTCCCACCCTCTGCGGGGCCAGCCCTCATCGTAGGCTTTCTGCGCGGTGCGATAGTCGGCTCCAGCGTACCGACCAGCCGCAGCTGCATTTTCCTGGTTCAGTCTCCATCCTTCAATCAGCGCATCGTAGATTTCTTGGGTAATTGCTTTCCGGCCCATGCTGGCAAGATATGTCGAGGCACCTACGCAGTCAATGCAATAGCTGCCACATAAACGCCATTGGCCTTGTCTTTTACAGTCGCCTAACACGCCTGGGAAGGATTCGACTGTTCCCCTACACGCCCAGTTACTATTCCCAGTCCATTTAGTTATGCAGCACAAAAGAAAGACGCCTGACCATCTTTTAGACAGTCAGGCGCCGTAGGAAGCGAGACTAGGTTAAGTCTCTTCAGAATCCTCTGGTCGGATCACTCTGGCAAGCCTCCGACTAAGCTGCAACGCTTCCGGTCCTCGCTTGGGGTCGAAA
>Ga0181344_1000770_pt1 | contig 12377 bp, 15 predicted proteins | sample Su13VDMLBDD_FD_130098 | JGI IMG/M metagenome (GOLD analysis project Ga0181344, IMG submission 130098) | Freshwater viral communities from Lake Michigan, USA - Su13.VD.MLB.D.D | ecosystem: Environmental > Aquatic > Freshwater > Lake | place: USA: Michigan | collected 2013-07-15
CTGTTCCAAACTCCCAAATCAATTGGTCGAACTCTAAGTGGTCTTTAATGTAGTCAAACACCATCTTATTAGATACACCCGTACCTCTACCGTCTTGGTCTAAGTCGGCTGCCTCGCCTAAGCAATGTTGTGATGTTGGGCTTGAGCCGGGAGTAGCATCGTTTAAAGCCTTAGAGCGGTACCCTGAGGATACCCAAATTGGCTTATCAAAATGCTCGCGCACTTTATCTAATATATTTATAGCTAATGTTTTTAAGCATTCTAAGTGCTCAGGAGTCGGGTCATTCTTGATACCCAAACGCTTTGCTGTTGATGACGGTGTCAGTTCAGCTAATATGAAATGCTCTGATAATTTCATCGTCCCTGTCCTCTATATTTTTTAGGTTGTAAACTCTTTGCCTTTGAGTGTTTGCCACCCTTACGCTTTCCAAAGTTGACTTTAATCTTCTCCGTCAGAACTTTTGCTTTTGCCATTATCTTTATATTTTTGAATTTCGTTAACAGTTCTTACTAAGGTATATCCTATAGTAGCCAACAAAACAAGTGTTTGTAAGGTTTCGTTAATTGTAGTAACACGCATTGCAATCATACACAACGTATTAACACCAATAACTTTTATATCTTCAATGTATAGCATTATCATTATTATTTTACGACACAAATATAAACAAAAAAGCTACACAAAAATTGCGTAGCTTAGTTGGAGTTAGGGTTCTCTATTTTTATTTACACAATTAAATAGTTTTAATAAGTATATCCATAAATGTAGGATACGACTCTTCAATTTCAAGGTCTTTTAAGTCCTCTAAAGTAATTTCTTCAAATTCAACCTCAATTTCCTTAGCTAAAAGAATATCCATTTTTTTAACAAACTCAATGTAAGTTGGATTATATTCTTTTTTTTCAGCATTAGCATCAACGTACATAGGGATAGAAATCATACCATTCTCTTGTTCGGTACCGTATTCTTTTAATAACTCATCTCTAAGCTCGTCGTTTGTTTTTTTAATTACTGAAATAGTATTAAGTAACATTTTTAGTTTGAACTTAGTAACTAATTGTAATTTGTAATTTAATAAACCTTTTAAAACAACTTCTTGTGTTTGTTGGTTTTGTAATCCACCAATTTCTGCCTCTAAAGACATAATCTCAGCTAACTTTAATGTAAGTTTTTTCTTTTGGGTCATATAGATTTTAATTTAATAAGAATTATTTTTCTTGTCTATTATAATTTAAGCAAATGTAATTATTTATTTTTTAAAATTTCAATTTCAGCTTGTAATTCTTTGATAGCATTAATTAATACGATGCTAATAGCATACGAGTCAAGCCCTAAGTAACTATTATCTTCTGATATATTTTTAACATAATCAGGCATAATCTCTTGTACATCTTGAGCAATTAAACCTGTGTTTCTTTGACCTCCATTACTTCCGTCTTTCCACTTGTAGGTAACAGGGTTTAACGCCATCACTTCTTTTAAGCCATATTCTAACGGGTTAATATCCTCTTTTAAACGTAAATCTGAAGGGTTAACACTCGTTAATGTACCTGTAAGTGAGTAAACCGTTCCTGTACCTAATACACTATTAGTAATAGTTTGAGTAACAATAATATTATTAGCAAATGTTGTTGCTAATGAAAATTGAGAAGGTCCGTTAATACGCACTCTAAAAGATGAATTTGTTGTAGCTCCACCTATACCTACGCAGTTATCCGCATAGTTATAATAAATTATCCATCTACTACCTGTTTGATAATATAAACCCCCATTACCCGATGTATCAAACATAGTATGAGGTAGATTTGTTACATTATATACAAATCCATTATAACCACCCTTTACTCCTGTTACATCCCAAGTACCATAAGTAGAAGTCGAAAGATTTGTTCTAAGATATGAACTATTAATTGTATTAAATAAACCAAAGTTACCTACTGAAATATAATCCGTTGTAACGGAAACACTTGTTGAAAATGTAGCTACACTACTTGAAAATTGGGCTAATAAAGTAGGTGTTGAACTATAGAATGAGTGCGTACCTGAAGTATTTATTGAATACAATGTAGTAGTATTTTTAACAATACTATATCCTGCACTATTTGATTTATTTATATACCAATTATTGGTAGCAGCCCCTGCACTTCCTGCTCCAAGTTTTATAGAAGTAGTAGTAAAAGAACCATTTTCATTCATTGCAAATACGCCACCTCGGAATAAAATATTTCCTGTTTCGTACAACCTAAATGTATCAATTTGGTCAGAAAAATTAATACCAAAATAAGACAACTCATAAACTAATGCATCGTAATACATTCCTGCTGCCCAAGTCTCTGAACTTGGGAAAGCAACAGCAGATGAAGCATAAGCAATAACAGCTGAATCGTATGTATAGTCTTTATTTAAAAATATAGAATTACCTGTAACTCTTACATTCCCTATAACATCACCTGTAACTGTTAAATCAGTTGTAATCTCCCAAGCTCCTTCTAAATATCCACCATACCCCGCTCCTTGGTAACAAAGAATACTCGCACTTGCGTCTTGGTCATTTGTTAGATAAATACCTATACTTGTTGCACCAATTGAAAATTGTTGAGTAAATTGAGTATAAAAAGCAAGAGAAACATTTATTGCATCATCTGAATTTACAACCCATCTTGCATATTGACTCCAAAAAGAACTATTATTTGATGAATTTTTTATTCCATAAGTATCTGTAGAATTTATATACCATTCGCTTGTAGTTAAGTCGCCTGTTAAGGTACCACCTGTTAATGGCAAATATGCTCCTAATGCTGTACTATAGTTAGGAATATTTAACACACCACCAATATATGTTGCTGCTCCGCTTGAACCTGTTGTGGTTAAGCTAATAGCATTCTGAGCACGAGTATTTGTAAAGTATAAGTTACCACTCTCAGTAACTTGTGCTGTTGTATAATCACCACTTACCGCAACCACTGCACCTGTTCTACCAAATACGCTTAATACAGCATCTGTATTAATATCAGTCCACGAAGCGGTAATTGTACCGCCATCTTGTTGATTAAGTGTAAGTGTTTTGGTAGTCGTACCTGTAACTGCAGCACTTACAATAGAGTCATTGTATGCCGTGTTCCAATTTGCTGTAGGCAATGTTGTAACCGAACCGTCAGCTAATAAAAACTCAGACGAAGTTCCACCACTCTTAATAAATGATGTTGCAGTTATACTTGAAGTAAACGTCGAAGCTCCTGTATTTGAGATTGAAAATGGCGTAGCTGCTAATGTATCTGAATAAATACCAAAGCCCACAACCCCCGTGCCCGGACCAATTCTCCATTGACCGCTACCACCCGTTACTCTTGTATCTTTTAATATAATTGCATCGGCACTTGTAGAGTTAAATGTAATATTTAATCTACCACCTAATGCCGTTGTGCTACCGATGCCAACAAATGTACCGTTGTCATATATTGTAGAGTTACCTACAGCTGTTCCACTTGTCCACTTAGCAACATAGTTGGTTGTACCAACACCTGTAACAGGGTCAGTTAAAGCTGCTTGATATTGTGGTATATTTAAAATACCACTATTATAAGTAGCTGCACCACTTGTTCCAAGAGTTGTTAATGAAATTGCCGCGCGCGCGCGTGTATCCGTGAAGTAAAGATTAGTACCCTCTGTTAAGTTGGTAGTAGTCTTAGCTGCAAATGCTGAGTCAAATCTTGTTTGTGTATAGTAAAGATTAGTACCTTCTGCAATATTTGTAGTCGTTAAAGATACAGCCCCTGTAAATCCATTTACGGAGGTTACTGAGTCAGTATTATCTACCTTCTGCCAAGAAGAGCCATCAAAAATTGCCCAATCACCAATATTCCAACTTGTGATACCATTTAAGTTAGTAGAGCCCGCCACATTGACGATGTAATACCAACCTTGAGTACCAACACTACTTGTTAAAGAAGGATTATTAGTTAACGCATCCCAAGTGCCCTTGTAAATTGTACCACCAATTAAACTATTTATTTGGTTTTGTACTTTGCCAAATGCTGTTAAAATTGAATCTGTAGCTACAACCGTTCCACCCGTAACATTTAGTCCCGTTAAAACTTTAGCTATTACAGCTGAGTTTGATAGCGTAATTGCCACACTGCCCGGACCTGTTGCCGTAGCCTCACCCGTTAATGCTGTAATGTAATTACCCGCTACTTGTTTATCATTAAATATAGTCCAATCTGTTGCGCTTAGGTATCCATTTTGGCTACCATTTGCCTGTTGAATTGTAATATTTGGATTTAACCCACCACTTGAAAACAAAGGTGAAGATGCAGTAACACTATTTATATAGGTACCCGCAGCTTGATATTGAGGGATGTTTAATACATTTGCAATAAACGTAGCGGCACCCGAGGTACCTGTAGTAGTAAGTGTAATTGCATTTTGCTTAGCATTAAAGGTAGACCAATTAGCACTTGACAACGCACCACGATTAGTAGCACTTGCAGTAGGCAAGTTAAATGTATGGGTATTAGCTACACTACTTATATTAAAATCAGTTCCACCTGTACCTACTTGAAAATATTGAACCTGCTCAGTTAATCCATTTAATGCGGTAATACCCGTAGTAAATGTTGTTATAACCTCACATAAGTGAGTACCTTGGGTATGTAGTGTTATTGTTCTACCACTATGTGTAACATATATTCTAACTGCTAATCTATCAGTTAAAGTTAAAGTAGTTGTAGGGATAGCAAGAGCACTTGTATATAAATCAATTGCCGTACCTCCTGTAATAACTTCAGGGTTAGCCGAGTTACTTGCAATTAAAGTAAATGTAATACCATCGTATTTATATAACTCTACGTAATAACTTGGCGTACCTCCACTTGAAGATGCACTAAAATATATTTGAAAGTTCCAATTTCCTGCAGGAATGTTTAATAAAGAAGGGTCTCCTACATCTGTAATAAAGTTTGCTATATACCCATTTGCATTGATAGTAAAATCAGTATTAGTACCTACTACAGCAATCTTACTCATTTCATAATAAGGGTTTCCACCTATTGTTCCCTGAGATGTTCCTCCGTTTAAGTAGTAAGATACGCCCCCACCCCCGCCCCCCGATGTAGGGAAGTTTGCTAAGGTACCGTCTCCTCTTATGTATTCAGAGGCAAGACCTGCTGCTGTTACTGCAATTACTCCATTTGATGTCAAAGGACTATTTGAAACAGTAAATGCAGCAGGCATAGTTAAGCCAACCGAAGTTAATCCTGCCTCAGTCCACGAGGCAATAACAGTTCCACTATCTTGCTGTGTTAATGTTAATGTCTTTGTTGTTGTCCCTGTTACCGCAGCGCTTATGATTGAATCATTGTATGCCGTGTTCCAATTACTTGAGTTGTCTGTAATATATGATATTGTGCCTGCCGTAGATTTTACAAGACCCGTTCCATTTAATGCATTTTGTTTAGCACTAAATGTATTCCAATCTGTAGAACTTAAATATCCATTTGTTAGAGCTCCCGATTGAGAGATACTAATAACATTTGATAATATACTTAGCGGTGCAGTAGCACTTGTTATTCTGTTATTATAGGCATCCGATACGTGCGCGTTTGCATCTACCCTTGCATCGGTATAGTAAAGGTTTGTTCCCTCGGGTACCAATGTAGTATTGTAGTCACCACTCTGAGCAGTAACTGCTCCCGTTCTACCAAATACGCTTGTAACAGCGTCAGTATTTAAATCACTCCAAGACGCAGTAATTGTACCACCGTCCTGTTGGTTTAAAGTTAATGTCTTTGTTGTTGTTCCTGTAACGGCAGCACTTATAATAGAATCATTATATGCTGTAGTCCAATTAGCTTGAACGGCAGTTGTAGGAATACCATAACCTGCTGTGGTGCTTAATACACCCGTAGTAGAGTTATAATCTAAACCTGTTACTGTTTCGCTAAATGCTGCACGTGAGCGAGCATCTGTATAATATAAATTAGTTCCCTCAGGGATATTTGTTGTCGTTAAAGATACGGCTCCTGTAAATCCATTTACGGAGGTTACTGAATCTGTATTGTCAACCTTTTGCCAAACGGTACCATTAAATATAGCCCAATCGCCTACCTTCCAATCAGTAATACCGTTAAGATTTGTTGAACCCGCAACATTAACTACATAATACCAACCTTGTGTACCAACAGAACTTGTTAGTGTAGGTATATTTGCCGATGCGTCCCAAGTACCTTTGTAAATTGTACCGCCAACTAATCCGTTAATTTGATTTTGCACTTTTCCAAATGCAGTCAAAATAGAATCAGACGAAGTAATAGACCCACCTGTAATATTTAATCCTGTTAATATTTTAGCTATTACAGCCGAATTTGTAAGTGTTATTGCAGCTGAACCCGGACCCGAAGCTGTTGCCTCACCCGTTAGTGCAGTAATATAATTACCTGCAACTTGTTTGTTATTAAATATATTCCAATCGGTCGAGCTCAAGTATCCATTTGTGGAAACATTTGCCTGAGAAATTGAAATTGTATTTGATGCAATAGTTAATGGAGATGTAGCGCTTGAAATTCTTTGAGTATATGCTGTATCCCAATTTGTTTGACTTGCTGTAGTAGGTATTGCATATCCTGCAGTTGTACTTAATATACCTGTAGCGGTAGTATATGTCAAACCTGTTACTGTCGTACTAAACGAAGCTCTTGCTCTTGCATCAGTATAATAAAGGTTTGTACCTTCGGTTACTAATGTTGTAGAGTAGTCTCCACTTTGAGCAATGATAGCTCCCGTACGTCCAAAGACAGAGATTACTAAACCTGAGTTTTCGTCTGTCCAAGATGCGGTTACAGTTCCACCGTCTTGCTGATTAAGTGTTAATGTTTTTGTAGATGTCCCCGTTACGGCAGCGCTCACAATTGAGTCGTTGTATGCTGTATTCCAATTGGTAGAGTTATCTGTAATATAAGAAATGGTGCCCGCTGTTGACTTTACAATTCCGGTACCACTTAATGCATTTTGTTTATTATTAAATATGTTCCAATCTGCTGCACTCAAATAACCATTTGTTATGGTGCCTGCCTGAGCAATTGAAAAGTTACCTGTTAAGTTGTTATAACTTAAAGGTGCAGATGCGCTTAGAGCGCTTAATGAAACGTAAGTATTTGAATCAATCGAGCCGTCTGCCTTTAAAAATTGAGATGATGTACCCCCAACCTTTATAAATGCTGTTGATGTAATATTACCTGCAATTGTTACTTGTGTCCCGTTATCACTAATAAGTGAGTCCCCTAATGCAGTAGTGGTAAGCCATTTTGGTAATTTATTAACTGTTCCACTACCCGTAACGGCACCTATAATTGCAGGTAAATCTGAAGATAGTATTCTTATATTGTCGTTTAATACAGAATCATACCCAACTATAAATGTGTTTGGCGATAATGATATGACGTCTGTAAATTGCGAAAACTTTTTATTCGCCATATTTATTTTAAAATTAAATTAACTCAAATAATACTGTTAATTGTGCTTCTTCTGTACTTGTTCCAATTGTTCCTGTTTCAACACCTGCAATTCTTATAATATCGCCTGCATTTAAAGTTAAATTTAAACCTGATGAAAATACTCCGGGAGTAGTTCCTGAATTTGCAGAAGTTAAAGTTATATTTAAATTTCCAACAAGAGTAAAGTTACCATCAGCTGTAGTAGAAGCTGTCAAAGGATTTATCATTTTAAATACTTGAATTGTCCAACTATCTCCGGCACTAATTGTTCCAATTGGAGCTGAACTAATCCATTTAAATCCGGCAGCTGTAATTCTACAGTTTTGAAGTATAGGTAATGCTGATGAATGAGATGAAGCAGGTGAACTTCCAACCCAATCTAAAATATCTTTATTTAATCCTCCGGGGTCTCCACCAAACATATTGGTAAATACACCCGTCATCATATAAGTTGTTTTTGGTGCAACTGCTGCCCAAGCCGTTCCGTTATAATATTGGAAACTATTTAAATCAGAATCGTATGCTAATTGACCTGCTGTGTTTCCCGTAAACGCAGCAATAGTTGCACTGTCTTGACCTGTGTATTGAACTCTCTGAGAAAATAAACTAATTATTTGAGTGGAATCATTAACTGTTAAAGTTGTCCCATTAATAGCTCCATCATAATCTCCAAAAGAATATTGATTATTTGCAAAATCTAAAAACAAACCTTTGTCTGCACCAACTGCCCCCCCACTTTTAGTTTTAATAATATTATTAATAACATCAATATATAATAAAGTACCTTCAATATTATTATCAATATCGCCTATGTATGTTTCATATAATTGTTGAAAAAACCCATTTCCCGAAAAGTTTGTTAATTTAGAAATACCATTTACAAAATCTAAATACAAACCATTATCTGCGTTTTGAGTTGCGGTTTTAATTATTTGTGAATCATCATCAATAGTAATTATAGTAGTATTATTAATGCCATCTATATCTCCTAAGTATAAAGTAGTATTAAATATATCAAGACCAAGATTATTATTTTTAATTCTTGTTTGATTATTTGCAAAATCAATATACAAACCATTGTCTACAATACCATTTTGTGTTTTAATAATTTGTCCTGCATCTTGAATATTAATTTTAGTACCCAAACCCAAATTAGATATATCGCCAATATTTAATACATCATTAAACATAGTGACACCTACATTGGAATTAGATAACTTGCTTTCATTAAAGTCAAAATCAATATATAAACCTTTGTTTACTCCTCCATAAATAGTTTTTGCAACATATTCATCACTATAAAATAAACTATCTCCTAAAGAATTAGTACCACTCCACTTTGTAACAAAGTTAGCCGTACCTGTACCTGATGGCGCACCAATAGCTGTAATTAAATCAGTTAAAGTTGTACGTGAATTTATACCCGTTACACTATTATAACCAACAAAGTATGCGTTTGCATTCGGTGTAGGAGTATTCGCAAATTGTGAAAATTTTATATCCGCCATAATATTTTTATTCTGTAACTATTCTATTGTTTCCTATTTCTGTTATAAGAAAATCATTTCCTATTTCTGTAATCATTTCACTACCTGAAGGAATAGGTGGAATAACCCCTCCTCCTCCTCTATTTCCACTAATAAAATTACCTATAGCAATTATTAATCCGTCCATATTACCAAAGAGCTAAAATATCTGTAGCACTTGTGCCCGTCTGTGCTATTTTTAATGTTTGTACAGGAATAAATTGTCCTGCTAATAATGCAGTAAATTTTACCTCGTCACCACCAACAGTCGTAACCGCAATATCTCCGGCACCACCAATATATAATACACAACCATTATTATTCTGACCGTTGTACAAAACATATGAATCAGCGGCAATTATATAGCCACTAACATTTAATACTAATGTAGTTGCAGATTGAACAGATTGAACTGTTGCAGCTGTTTGATTTGTTATATCATAAACAATATCTCCCGCCTGAACGCCTAATGCAATAAAATCAGCAGTGCTGTCTGTTAAGTTAAATCCACTTGCAGTAGTAACTGTACTTGAAATTGTAACTGCCGGGAATGGAATGTCAGCGTAATTACTTGGAATTACTGCCAATGCCCTGCCTACTTGTAGTTTTTGAGTTGCCATCTTTATTTATTTTCTTTATATGGGAATTTCTTGTTTAATGCTTCCTTGCGTTGCTTACAACCACAGTCTTTACCTGTAGCACTTGCAATCTTATTTACAACAGCCTTTATCCCTGTAGCCGTAGTAATCTTTTCAATAGTATCTCCTAAGCCTTTACTATGTATAGACATATTACTTTTTTATAGTTGAAGATAACTGTGAACCAACGGTACCGTTCATAATGCAAGGGTCAGCAAGACCTTTACAAGTTGCTTTTTTACCTGCAATCTTTACACCACCGTACTGAGCGTTCTTTAAACTTGGGCTATTCTTAGCAATTTCGCTGCTTAACATAACTCTAATTCCTGTTGCTTTCATTTTTATATATTTTATTTTACAAAGATATTAAATTTTTAAAACTCTTTTACCGATAGCAAACCTGCTTTGGCATATTATTTTTTCTTTGGAAGATATGCAATAGAATCCTTCTTAACGCCATATCTTTGATTAAACTCTTCTTGAGTAACCTTACCAATCTTCTTTTTATTAAAGGCTACCTCAGCAACATACTCTTTGTTCTCAGGATTTTTAATATTATCCGCCCACCTTACTACAGGAGTAGGTGCCAATGGGGTGTCAGGTCTTTTGGTTTTTTTAGATGACTGTTGCATAATTAATATTTCCCTCTTCTATTTTTAGGATTTGCTGTTGTTGCTCCGCCCGGTCCTGCCCATAAATTTTTACAAGCCCAATACCTTGGAGTTAATTTATCACTTGCCGTATCACAGCTGTGTCTTGCCTTAAAACTCTTGCGAGCAGCAGCAGAGTAGTTGTTACCATAGCCCTTTGCGCCAAAGTGAAGAATCTTCTCTTCACCGTTGGCACAGGCTTTAACCATTTTCTTTTTTCCCGCTCTGTCTGATGCGACAGGGCGATTGCAACTCATTTTGGACTTGTCCGCCATAATGTTACTTCATCATTTTTTTACCGACAGCTTTTTTAACTGCAGCTTTTACAGCTTTCTTAGCCATACCGCCCGCAGGTGGCATTAACTTAGAAGCAGCAGGCAATGAATTGGTGTTTTTACCCATTGATTTTTTCATCTTACTTAAATTATTGGTTTATAATAATTAACTTTGATACAAAAGTAATAAATTAAATCGAATGAAAACCTTAAATAATGATTATCTTAAGTATTGGAGGGTAATTAGGTACTACATAATGGCTAAGTATAACCTATGTCAGAACTCATTAGACATACTACTGTTTCTCAACTCCGAGGAATACTTTAGTAGGAAAAAATTCCAAGAATTTAACGAACTCCTGCCTTGGGACAGGAGCAGATTTGATAAATTAGTAGCCGATGGGTGGATAGACAAGTTTAGAGACGGTCCGTCTCAAATATCAAAGGTATATAAGCTCTCGTATAAAGCCAAAAGAGTAATTACCTCTATCTATAAAAAGCTAAACGGGGATGAGATACCTATGAGTCAGTGTAATAACACGATGTTTGCAAAAAATGTACGGTACACCGACAAAGTGTACCGCAATTTTATGAAACAGATGAATACTTATATTAGGGAAAAGAAACTTGACCCTAATTATGATAAGGAATTATAATACCACAACAACGTCACGCTCTTGGATGATGCTATACTGCTCATTGTGTATCACCATCGTGTAACCGTGACCTTTGTCGTAGTAAATTTCGTCGCCTTCCTCGATTGCCGATACGTCTGTACCTGCCGCCTTAACAATACCTCTTTTATATCTTAGTTGATTGGCGTCTTCGCCTGATAATAGTATCCCTGACGAGGTAGTAACCTCTTCGTCTACGATTGTAATGATGATATTCTTGCCGATTGCTTTCATAATTTTGATTTGATTATATATTCTATTGCGCTTTGTAACAGTTCAATGTTATCTTTAAAGTGACCAACCCCTAAATTACAATTAATGCAGAGTAGTCCTCTAACTTTCATTGTTGTGTGGCAGTGGTCTATATTTAACTTAACCGACTCTGTAAATTCAGTGCTGCAAATATAACACTTGTTATTCTGTTCGAGTAATATTTCGTTAAGTATTTCTTTTGTTATACCATACTTGCTATACTTCCTCTTTTCATAGCGCTTTCTTTCATAACCAACAACCTTATTCTTGTTCCGTTCCCTCCACGAATGCATATATTCAGGTTTGTTGGTTCCCATTATATGAATATAATAAACAAAGCTATTACTGATATGAATCCTATTGTCGTAACAATTACATCTCTTTTGGTAGCCGAATCGTCGGCAATCTTTGCTGTAACCACAGAGTTGGGGTCTAACTCGTACCTATTGTGCTGCTCATTAAAATTGTATAGTAAGTAATTTCCATTTGGAATTAGAATAGAGCCACGCTTGTACACCGTATCTCTAACCAAGGTAGGCTTAATCTTAGTAATGGAGTCAATCTCTATTTTAAGTTTATCAATCTGAGTCTTAGTATTCTTAAAGACCATATTAATATTCTCAGCCTGCTTCTTGGTCATTACCACCACCGTATCTTTTCCCTCAATTCGTTGAGTCGGATACGATTGGCTCAAGGTTAAAAGGGGTAGACTTATCAGCAGAGTTATACTCGACAATAGCCTTAGTTTCTTGTAGTTCATTTTTTAATTCCTCAATACTTTGTTTCATTCCTGATACCTTGCTCGAAGATATTTTATCAATCTGCTTAGTAAGAACGTCAATCTTCTTTAACCTTTGCTGCGATTTTTGCA
>Ga0181344_1000771_pt1 | contig 12375 bp, 14 predicted proteins | sample Su13VDMLBDD_FD_130098 | JGI IMG/M metagenome (GOLD analysis project Ga0181344, IMG submission 130098) | Freshwater viral communities from Lake Michigan, USA - Su13.VD.MLB.D.D | ecosystem: Environmental > Aquatic > Freshwater > Lake | place: USA: Michigan | collected 2013-07-15
CCACCAGACTTCACTAAAACCTTCATTTGAACCGGACACGACTTGCCAAGCTTGGTCTCGGTTAAAGTCTTCGAATACGTATGTACGAAGAGCGCAAGGTAAAGTCTCTACACGACCGGAGTACACGTAAAATTTATCTGACCCCATCCAATAAGTCACGCCACTGGCTGATGCCATAGCATTCGGGGAAACAATCGAAATGTTATCCGCAAGGATATTAAAGCCCCAAATAAACGGTGCCCCAAGGTATTGCATCGAGTACAACGCTGCATCTGTCCAAACCAAAATCTCTTGGCGGGTCTGCACACCAGCAACAATATAAGAGCCGTGTGAAAGACGATAGCTACCAGCTTGGTTAGCAATGTCAGGCGTCCAATCGGTGTAACTTTCTTGCGCAGTCCAGCGGATAAGCATCGGGTCTTGCGGTTGGGGATAAGACCCGTAGTCACTGCACCCTAGCGCAATAACAATACGTGAGGCGTCCGCCACCATAACCTGATTTATATACGCTGGTACGTCAGTGCCAAATACAAGTTGACCGGGGGTAGTAAACGCGGGGGTGGTACCGGAGCCGGGGTCCCATTCATACAGCGCACCGCCACGCGGTGAAAAGAGCAATATCTCACCAAAGTTAGTTTGATCCCACAACCGAAGCTGAAGGTCAATTCCAGTGGTGTAGGCAGTGCCCCAACCATGCGCCCAAGGGTCTGTGCTTACACCGATAGCCGCGCCATTCCAAGGGCCAGCGCCCCAACCAGAAGCTACGGTGTAAATATCAGAGCCGGTTGAAACTTGATACTCGCCCACAACAGCCGCGCCGCCATCGCCACTATCTGATGAATTAGCTACAACAATAGGCCCCGGCACTTCAACAGTAGTGCCCGCTGTACGCGCTTCAAAAGTATAAGAGTTAGCCCCAGCGTACGTAACTTGGTACTGTTGATTTAGAACACCGGCGGTGATGTTCCCGCCAAGAGATACTGCACCACTGAACGTAACGAAGTCACCACTCTGTCCGCCCCAACCATTATCAGTAACAGTAATTGTAGAAGAGCCATTAGTCGCCGCAAAAGTCACGTCGCCCGCTGCGGTAGTTAAACGCACGGGCGTGATGTCAAAATACTGACCGCCCCAAGCAATATAAAACTTCAAGTTGGTGCCAACGCCAAGAAGTACAAAATTGTTTAGAGTTGTCCAATTCCAAAGTGAACGGCATACACCAACAAACGTATTGTAAGAGCCGTCAACAACAGTCCAACCACCAATTTTTTCAGGGTAGCCAGAACGAAAGCGAACATTATTGGACTCAAACCAGCCGCCTTCATTGGCAAGTGTCGTACCTTCCCGGTTTATACCGGGGCGGAACTGAAGTTTCTGTAGAGGCACGGTCTACTCCTTACGCCCAGTCGCCAATTTCAATGTCTGAGCCTGCTGAACCGATAGGATAAATCGAGAAATTGGAACCTATTTGTGTGGTGTAGCCATCAGTGCCGGGGTCTGCGGTTAACTTGTATTGCGGAATAAACGTACCACCAGCATTAATGGATACAACCCCCTGTAGTGTCACCGACAGCCATAGACCATCTTGTGCAGACGCCCCAGTAATGCTTGTCGCAGAAGCCGTTTGTATATACAGCCCGCTTACAGTCGCAACCGTAGTAGCAGAGGTTCCACTAAATGTTTGCCGCACGGTATAGGCAATATTATTAAGCGTAGCTGTACCACCAAAAGCTAACTGCACTGCGTGAGACGTTGCGCCTACATTGTGGAACATCAAATAGGTCGCTTCAAATTGGTAAACAGTGTTACCAACAAGGGTTACGCCCACTCCTAAAACACTTTGTTGGGTAGTGTCACTAGCTCCTACATAGTTTGACTGCAAAACATATTTTTGAGCCGCTGGGTACAAACCCCTACCCAAACCATTTACTACGCCAGACGCGTACCCTAAAGAACTTAAGCGAAATTTTTCAGAAGCGGTGGTATCACTGCTGTTATCGTCGTATGTGCCTAGTAATAATGCGGTGTCTGGTGAGCCAGATTCATTAATAGTTTGGACAAATGCTTTTACACTTGCGCCGGGCGTAGAAGCATCTGAACCATAAAACTCCAACGTGCCAATAGGTTGGTTAGTAGCGGCGCTAGTATCGGTGTCAGTGATACGAATCCGGTTGGTCGCGTCTTTTATAGCGGAAATTGCAGTCGAGGAAACTGTCTGCGAGATGCTAACGGTATAAGTACCCGCACCGCCTGTACCTGACCCCAACGCAGTGATGTAAGTATTTGGCGCAACGCCAGCGCCAAAGATAACTGTGTTTACAGCAAACCCAGACACAATTGTGCCGCCGACAGTAAGGGTAGTACCTGATATGGAGGACGCCGAACCTGAAGCAATGGGTGCCATGTCCCCCGAAATTTCAAACGCGGTATCTGGGGAAGTAGTACCAAAACCTACTCTACCTTCACTGTCAAAAGTCACTCTATCAACGAGGGCATTTGCGCCATTAGGAGTGGTGGCAAAAATAATACGCCCCGGCATGTCATCTGTACCGGTGGTGCCGTTAATATCCATAAGAATACGCGCAGCGGGGAGATAGTTCGCTCCGTCGTATCCGTTAGCAACGAGGATAAATACGTTGTCCCCACTATCAAGTTTAGTAGGGGTTTCTGCCGTGCCGTTAGCGCGATACGCATACATATCAAATGTAGTAGCAGGACCTCCATTTACCGCAAGGTCTACGCCCGCTGTGATAGTACGTACACCTATACCAACATTACCGGAAGTATCAACTACAAACGGTGTGGCATCAGGGTTTGTATCGTCATCAATTAATAGCGCATCGCCAGTACCCGTCTGGGTTATACGCAGTGCTGGCAGAGTGCTTGACCCATCAATGATGACACCGGGCTGAACAATACCGTTGATAGTTACAGCGTCGTCGGTAATTAATGCACTACCTGTAATAGTAGTAGCGACCGAGGTTGCAGTAACCGTAAAGTTTGCGCTTGTTGCCCCAGTGATTGTGTATATACCGGTCTCAAAATCACCTGAAGTAGTGGCAATGTAGATAACGTCGCTGACAGCGTAAGTGTTGGCTACAGTAAACGTCGCCGTTGTTCCTGCGGGCTGGCTATAGGTTGCGCTAAGACGCGCTGAGCCGACAGTTACATCCCCACCAAACTGCACGGAGCCATACACATAATCAAATTGCGAATAGCAGTTAGTACCATCTGACCGAACTAGGGCGGTTTTACCAGCGGGGATAATTACAGTATCGCCACCAGCAGAAACAGAACTATTGACGGCTGTGGCGTTGCGCAGCGTCATTGTGTACGCGGTATTATTTTTAATTACATACAGTTTCGGTACCGGTGGAATAAACGCGGTAAAAGCTGCTGTAATAGTACCGTTCACAGACACAACTACCGCAGCGCATCGAGCCGTATCAGACACACCGTTAGTAGCAACAAACCAAGGGGCGGAAGAAGATAGTGTCGGCGTTGCAGTCTTTGCAATCGCTTCTTCGATTAGCGTACCAAGGTTATTGTTAGTCGTGGTGCCCCAGTAACCGGACTGTTCACCGTTGGCGATAAGCTCGATTCTAAGATCGGGGGAGTATGTACTTGGCATAGCTGTTCCTTAATTAAGCTAGCATGGTTTCTGCGTGGGTCTTGGCTTCTGCCACCCGGCGCAGCCATCCTTTACCGAACGTGCCAAACGTAGGCAGACTGCGGTAAAACGCTTCCTTTTCTGCACTGAATTTTGCCACTAATTCGCTCTGATTGGCATCTTTTAATGCTTGCATGGTCTTGGGGCCGATAGCGCCGTCCGGGGCGGTTCCGATGGCTTTCTGCATGGTCTTGATCGCACGACCGGGGCCAGCGTTGACCGCGAAGTCAAACATCAGGTAGTCCAGACCGTCAGGCATCTCGTCGGCCTTGACCGCATCCCAGTACTTCTTCTTGTACATGGGGCCAACCACTTCAGGTGTCAGCGCCCGCATTTCCTTTTCGCCAACAGGCTTACCTACCCACTCTTCCCAGACTTTCTTGGTCACGCCCAGATTGGTCATGCCGCCCGGATCGGATGGATGATTTACGTAGCCACCTTCGTGCTTCAGGATGGCTTTCAGCGCCGCGTCAAAGTTCTCTTTCATTTCTTTTCTTTCATATCGATGATCTTCTCAAGGGTGCGACCGCCGAAGTAAAACGACATAACGAGCATCCCCCACTGGCCTAGCAGTTCAACGAATGCGTCAGCAACATCAATCAGTGCCGCGTCCAAAATAGCCAGCGCCATGTAGGCAACCAAGATGTACAACAGCGTCAACGGGCGAATGTTCTTGGACAGCCAGCTATCGCTCGACATGTCAGCTTTTAGCCGGTCGGTCAGGTTGTTCTGTTCTGTCTTGTACAAGTCAGTATCGTTTGCCATCTTGGCAAGCTCACCATCCTGCGCCATCTTGGCGAGTTCTAACTGCGCCTTGGCCTTAGCTTCTGGGTCAGGAATCAGTTTGTCGATCAGTTTGCCGCCGATACCCAGCAGCGCGTCAAGTCCTAGCATGTCAACCTCCTTGTTGGAACATCCACCACATAGCCCAGCAAAACGCAGCGACAATACAGGTAACCACAACAACCGTTACCGCAAGCTCTACATGGGCAATAACCTCCTGCTTGGCCCGCCGCTTCTTCATCTCTTCCGCCTTGGCGTGTAGGCGCTTTTCCGTTTCCGCTTGGCGCTGGGCTTCTGCTTTTGCTTCCCGTTCAGCACGGAGCTTGCCCATGCGCGCCCAGAACTCGTCCCACATCCCTGCTTCTTGGAAGTGGTAAGTAAAAATATGCTTGATGTCGTCGTAGTACTGTTTGATCTGCCGATCAATAATCATCAATTCCATGACGTACTCAGCATCAGAAACATAGTCCGGTACAGGCTCACCTTTTGCAACCGCCGCTTCTTGCGCTACCTTAGCCTCTTCAAGCTGACTGCGCTTGGTCTCGTACTTGCCCGCAGCCGAGAAAAACTTGGTAACTCCCGACATTGAATCCGCCAATGTCTTGCCGGACTCGACTGCGCCGTTTATCTCGTCAAAGGCTTCTCTGGCAAGCGCAGCCGCCTCCTTTACTCCGGTAACAACGGCTTTAACTCCAGCAACAGCTAAACCAATTGTCACGGGGTCAATCATTTCTGTATGTTCACAATCCTGCTGTTATCTTCCAGCGCAACAAACTCGTGCGCTTGATTTGGCGGAAAATCAATTACCGCACCTGCTGACTTTTCCATCTCCCAACCATTACCACTTACTTTTATCTTGCCTCTTGCCACTATCGTTATATGCACGGACTCTTCGTCATGCGTGTGCATCGCTAAAACATCACCAGCTTTCTCAAATGTGTAGACAGTTCCCGAAAGCCGTCCAGCAGATAGTGGACTACTCAGTAATGACATTTGGCGTGTCTTGTGGCGTAACAGTACCCTCAACAAATTCAACGAACGCGCCGTCGATATAAAACCATCCAATACCGGGTGTTGGTTCTGTTTCATTTGGCTCAGGTACTTGCACTAAGGTGTAGCCTTCTGGCGGGGTATAAGGCGTAACACCGTCCCACGCAATCGCGGTATCTACTCTATTTGTTTGGTTGTTTACCATTGCATAAGTATTCATAAATCACCTTAAAACGTAGTAATAATTACTCGGCCTAACGCACCATTAGTGGCGTTTGTATTTGCTGATGCGCTGCTACCACCACCGCCACCGGGCTGAACACCAGCACCCGCAGAGTTACCGCCAGCGCCGCCAAATATTGACGTACCGCCAGCACCTGTACCGCGAGTACCGCCACCGCCGCCCCAACCGCCTTTAGCCCCAGCAGTAAATGCACTACCGCCGCCGCCACCGCCTGTATAACTAAAACCGTCTTGAGCCGCTTCGCAGGCACCACCACCAGAACCAACGCTGCCGCCACTGCCCGATGGTGAAGTTGTTGTATCGCGCACTGCTGTGGTATTAAATACTAGCGCACCCCAACCCCCAGCCCCGCCACCACCAGATACAACACCCCCTGCCCCCCCACTCACGTACACAGTTGACCCGCTTCCAAGCGTAACGCCTGAGTTTCCACCAGCAGTTCCAACACCAGTAGAGCTTATTCTTCCAACACCAGCAGCGCCTACTGTCACCGCCGCAGTAGCGCCCATAGAGGCAATTGGGACTGTAAGTTCAAAATATCCGCCGCCACCGCCAGCGTTAGAGCCATTCGCCGTTGTTACCCTGCTACCGCCCCCACCCCCGCCCCACATTTGAATGCGGACAAAATTGCCCGAACCCGGTTTTGTCCATGTGCCGGATGAGTTGAATGTCTGCGTATCAGGTGCGCCAGCAGTGGAAGCAATTGTGATTGAGCCAGCGCCGTTGGTAACTGTAATGCCAGAACCAGCGGTTAAAGTCGCCTTGGTAAGCGTGTTACCGGTGGTGTTACCAATCAGTAGCTGACCGTTGGTATAAGTAGTTTGCCCTGTACCGCCTTGATCAACACCTACTGTACCCGTAGATGCCAAATTATCACTAGCGTCAGTAAAAACAACTTTCGACGCGGTCAATCCGGGAATATTTACAAGGCCCGCAGATGTGATACGCATCCGTTCCGTAGGTGCTATATCACTGTTTGTATCTCTGGTATAAAACAACAAATTACCACGATAGTCAGACGTATCAGTCTCTTGCCCAGATATTTGGGCGTTGGGATACACGGCTGACTGTGACAGACCAAAACCTATCGATGCTTCACCTTGTGTCGTTGACCCAGTATTCCACGATAAACGTACTGCTTCCCCCCCAACTTCAGGCATAGCAACATGCAAAGGCGCAATAGGAACTAGGGACCCGCCTCCGGTTGCATTAATGCCTACATCGTTAGTTGTAGACAAAGCTGTAGAAGTTAACTGCATCTTCCATGCGCTTTTAGCTTGGTTAAAGCCGCCTACGTACCATTGATGCGAGTTTTCGGTACCCGTACTGTCCGTTGCGTAAACGAGGTTACCAGTCTTGGATGCGCCGCTTGGTGCAGAAGCAAACACATACGATTCGTTCGGGCCGGTGACGGTATAAGCAGCATCTGAATAAGTTGAGCTAGTAATACCAATGTCAACCCAGCCGGATGTGTCGGCACCATTATCAGGATAAGCAACAAGGTCAGCGGAAGAACTACCGCCAGCAGTCGCGTTAAATATGTAAGTCTGTACGTAGCCGTTAGCTGCGCCTGTAAATGCTGCAATAGGGTTAGTAGTGCCGGAGATTGCGGCAGTTGAACCTACTTTAAAAATAGTACCGTCGTAAGTTAGTGCCGCCGAACTGCTATACGCGCTCGTGCCGTTACCGTAGGGGATGTAGTGCGCAGTCAATGAAGTCAGGCCAGTACCGCCATTGTTAACCGCCAACGTACCAGACACCGCAGTAGCCAAAGGTAATGCAGTAGCGTTAGACAGATTAATCGCCGACGGAGTGCCAAGGTTCGGCGTTGTTAGTGATGGCGATGTAGCAAAAACCAACGCACCAGAACCTGTCTCACCTGTGACAGCAGCGGCTAGGTTTGCGCTAGAAGGAGTTGCCAAGAACGTAGGGATGCCCGTACCCAAACCAGCAGTTGCAGAAAGCAACCCAGACGCGTCCAGATTGACCGACTTTTCCGATGGGTAGGTAACGAATACGTCTTTGGTACCCGCTGAGAAGTTGACCAGTGAACCGCTGTTAGAAGAAGACAACACCGTAGTACGTGCGAGTGTAGGGCCAGTAGTAGAGTAAGTACCAATACCAACTTCCCACTCAGAATTGCCCTGTCCTGCGATACAGTAATACGTGGTGTTGCCGTTGCCAATAACAGAAAAACTTTGGTATCCAGTAACTGCACCACCTAAAGTAATAGTGCCTGTACCGGCTGTTGCCGTAGTTTCCCGTACGCGGTCTTCTAATACAAGTGCCATAATTTATCCTATGCAGTATCTATATCTGTCCACGCGGGGGTTTGCGCGTCATCAACATCTTGCCAAGTACTGTTCTGGGCATTAGTTATAGTTACCCAGCCAAAGCCTACTTCATTGTTTTCTGTCCCCCCGGCGAAACTTGCGCCAGCAAAAGGAACTCCAGCAAATGTATTTATAGCGCCGGGGAACACAAACGTGCTCTGTTGCGGGTTGTTAATTACCCCCCAACCCGCGTCTATATCGCTATTAATATCCCCCCAATTTGGGGTTTGGTCGTCAGAGATAATCTCCCATAAAAACCGACCAAATAAACTGTCGTATACCTGTATCTGTTCTTGTAGGAAAACTCGGTAATCTGCGTACCCAACATCAACCGCTGATACGCCTATTGACTCGCTTAGTGCCCCTAAAAAATCCACCCTAGCAGCAGCCGCATCAGTTGCGTTTATAGTTTCACTTACTGCGCTTATAAATTGCGCCCGCGCCACTTGGGTATTACTAAACTGTGCTGTCTCTGCAAGATCAACAAAAATTACTAGCGAAATTACGTATGACGGGTCGCTGCACTGTACTGACTCACTTACCGCCGCCACAAAATTTACGCTGCTTGCTTGTGTGTTACTTAGCTGAACAGTCTCACTAACGGCGGCTACAAAATCAACTTCGGCTGCTTCAGATGTATAAAAACGCACATCTTCAAATATCGTTGAGCCAATCGTTATAAGCCCGCTATTTGTCTCCGATACTTGTACTGTCTCGCTTACTGCAACACCAAGACTAACTTGCGAATTCTGTGTGTTACTTACCTGAACCGTTTCGCTAATACTGCCAGTAAGTACGTAAGTCGCTGCTTCTGTACTACTGGCCTGAACAGACTCAGAAACCGACGCGGAAAAAATATTACCGCCTAATCCAGCAAAAGACGATTGTGCGAACGCTGTTATGCCGAACATCGTCTGTCCTTAATTAAACTGCGATTAGTTGATCCTCATCGAACCAGCGTGACTGAGTTACCTCATCACTATCAGTCCACGAAATCAAATACTGGACGTTACCGTCTTCATCCATACGCATCGACTCGACCGGCCCTTGCGGGATAATCGCTTTAACTTTAACCGTGTCGCCTTTTTTAAACGTAGCCATTATTTACCCTTTAGGTTGCATCAGCATTAAACGTGTAGGTCACGTTTACCGTGTCGCCCGCAGCCACAATTTTATCCCCGCCAGTAAAGTCACCCGCTGAAAACAAAATGCCTGAAGTGCCAGTGGCAACGGAGCACAAAAACGCGCCAGCAACCGTACCCCCAGCACCAGAAATAGTGAACTGCGCTGGCGAAGCCGAGTTATCGATAACTGACGGGTCAGCCAAGGTCGGCGTACCAAAAGTCACGGCTTTACGGTTACCGCTGTAATCAGTAAATTCAGTCCATCCAACGTGTGACGCAAGTGTATTACCCGCAGCATAAGACGTACCGGAGCCGGGGCCGGTCACCAGACCCAGATACCAAGCAGCGGTATAGGCCGAACCTTTAAAGTATTTATTATTCAGGTCTTGCAGACCCTCATTAACGACGAGGTTGTGGAACTGATCTTCCCACTTCAGGTTACCGTCAGCGCCAAAACACTTCACATTAAATACGCCGCCAAGACCAACACGAGCTTCCTCGTTCGCGCCTCTGCTAACGTCTGCTAGTACTACTTCACCCATTGTTGATTTTGCGTTAGGCATAATAACCTCTTAAGGAAGACGAATTAGTGCCGTCGTTGCCGTGTTCGCTGGCATCGTGACGGTGTTGTTTGTGCTGCTAAATGTTTTATCTGAACCAAAGTCCAGAACGGCTACCGACTTGTTGCCCTGCGTGGTGTTATATATCAACGCGCCACGCGCAATGAAGTTAGCTCCGGGCCAAGACACATTGTCGAAGTTCACATAAACCGTACCTGCGGCGGGGCCAGTCGTCTGTGTGCTTAATACTGCACCTGTAACCTCAACCCCACCTGCTATATAACCTGTACCGGTCACTTCGTTACTTGTTGTGTAGACGGTCGTCAACTGCCCAATATCTGAGAACGCTGTGTACAACGCCATGTAGAGCGTATCTGTGACAATGTTCTGCCCCGCTTGAAGCATCTCTTGCTTAAAGCTGTTTGTGAGGCCCTGTTGGATCGCCATTACGGAGCCGCCTTCCCTTTGTACTGACCGTCACGGTAAGCATCACCACGTTCAAGAGCACCGCCCAAGCGAACTAATTGCCCCAGCGCATCTTGGTACTTTGCCTCGTAATACTTCATCATGTCTTCTTCACCCTTCATGAAGATGTAGGCTTCAACCAAAGAGCCGTATAACAACACGGGATCATAGTTGTCACCAATCCATGAAGTGTCCGCCGTAACTATTGACTCGGGGTAATAGTAATAGTGCAGTTCTATGTCGTACGCGGTATCCGGTGTTGGGCCTAGAATAAAACTAAGCTCAGTCGTGATACTGCCGCCTGACACCGTAGGGCCAAACAACGCGTAGTATTGGGGAATAGCTTGGTCATTCGGGCTAGGGTACGCTGCCCGAATAAAGTTCACGTCTTTATTTAGCAGATACTCGTAGTTGTTACTTGCGTCTATAACCGCAATAGAAAGCACTGACAGAAAGTCAGGGGGGCAAGACAGATACTTATTGCCAGTAGACGTTACACCTGTCACATTTTTACGTAGGGCCGGTATCAACACCCTGTTGTACAGACGAGTTTCTGCCTGAGTGACGAACACAGGAATATTATCTACGAACGTTTGTTCGTAGTTCTGTGTGTAGTCCTGAATCGCTTGCGATAACTCTGTGTAAGTCACAGTGACTCCTTAAGCCATCGGGCCTCTGCACATAGTACCTTTAGTGGCAGCACCTGCACCGCGCATCTTAATACCCGAAGTTTTAGCTTCGCCAGTGTTGCCTTTGCTAATACCGCCAGCCGATATGTTCGCTTTATTCAGTGCGTCAGCACCGGTGGTGTATTTAGAATCAGCCTGAATGCTCGACGCTTTACCCTTCATGTCGTGGGGGGCAGCGTAAACAGCAGCTTGGCCTACTTCCTTGCCATTAACTTTCTGAGAGAATTTAGCCATTATCGACCCCGCCCGCCAGAACGCTGATTCATAGCACGAGCCATGTTACGGCCCATCTTTTTCATGGCTTCGCCAGTCACGCCGCCTTTAGCCATGCCCTTGTGCATCCGCTTCTCGTGTGCCTTGACTTCCGCCTTGGCTACCTTTTTCATGCTGTCCATATAGACTCCTATGTAATCGTTACACTACCCACTACACTGATAGGGGCCAGAGCATTTGGCGTTAACCCCGCGTCACTCCCACTTGCCCCGCCAATCGGTGCCCAGCCCCACTGAATTACACGACTACCACCGGCTGGATCGCCAAAGTCCGTATTCAATGTCAACTGCAAACCCGTGTAGCCCGCTTGCTGATAGCTGTTATCTGGCCTTGGTTCCCGCACTGCTTGCGGGTCTTGCACCGGATACATGCCCAACTGCAACTGCGGCTGGTCGGGTTCCCAGCAGGTCTTGCAAACTTTGATCGACACCTGCTTGGTCTTGATCGTCAGTTTCTTTAACTCTTTCAGCTTATAGCGAAACCCGCAGCGGTCACATTCCGCAATCGAATTTTTAGCTGAACTAAACCTGTTGCCCATAATTTAGAAGAACATTTCTCGTGGCACAAGACGATCAGCCGCCTTCTCACGATCTTCACCCGCCGCCAAGTCCCAAGCCTCGTCGTACATAAGCTTCAACCCTTGAGTACGCATTGGGTCAGCATTGGGTAGTTTAATCGATAACATATACGCCAGACCAGCAACCAAGCAGTTTTGGAAGCGGAACGGAATATCCGGTACGTTCACACCGTTACCCGCATCAAAAATACGCTTCAAACGCCAGTAGTAAAACACGTAGTACGGGTTCTGAGTCGTGCCCTGATCCGGCGCGGGCCACACATTGATCTGCGGGTAGGCTGGAGTTGCGCCTACTGCGTCTGTAGTCTGACCACTTTGCCGGTTTACCCACACCTGAATCGGACGACCCTGAGCCAGCTTATTCGGAATAGTCGAGTAGGTCGAAACCGAAATACGGGTAATGTTCAAATCCGTCTGATTAGGGCCTTGTCCGGAATCAGTGCGAATAACATGTTCCAGAAGATCAACGGTATCCACAGGTAAATCATAGGTAGTTACCCCTTGCGCCAAGTTAATCGAGCCTTGCTCAATCGTCCACAGGTTAATGCCACGGTTAGCCCACTCACCCAACAAGAAATTTAGGCTGCGTCGTGCCGTACGGAAGTCATATCCGGTGCGCAATTCCGTACCACAACGCTCAAACGCCTCTTCGAATATCTCGTTGAGA
>Ga0181344_1000772_pt1 | contig 12374 bp, 18 predicted proteins | sample Su13VDMLBDD_FD_130098 | JGI IMG/M metagenome (GOLD analysis project Ga0181344, IMG submission 130098) | Freshwater viral communities from Lake Michigan, USA - Su13.VD.MLB.D.D | ecosystem: Environmental > Aquatic > Freshwater > Lake | place: USA: Michigan | collected 2013-07-15
AGCAGTTTGGCAAGGCGTAATAGAAAAAGATACAATGTGGGCTTTCCCAAATGCTCTTTCCGCAAAAGAACAAATGAGAGAGGTTTATAAGAATCATGATAGATTCCGTGGTCAAGCAAAACGTCTTGCTACTCATGTTGAAAAAGAATTTGAAGAAAGTAAAATGAATGAAATGTTTGTAGATAAAATTTTGAATAAAAATGAGTTGCAAAATGAAGTCGTTCTATAATTGTTCATTATTTGAAAATGAAAATTTTGAAATAACTGATTCATTTGTAGTTAAACAAGAAGAGTTGTTGTTTAAATCTTCTTTATCAAATAATAATATTTCATTTTCTAAAATTTTGGTAGATTACGAATGTAAATGGATAGAACAGAAAAATTGGAATAACGAAAAACCAACTATTATTATTCCAATTAAAGATAATATATTACTTTTAGAAAAAACTTGTCTTAATCTAAAAAAATATCAAGTTAATGAAATTTGTAATGTCATAATAGTAGATGACCGTTCTTCCGATACTATTGGAATTAAAGAATTGTCTATAAAAAATGATTTTTCTTATTTAAGAGTTGAAAACAAAAAAGGCTTCAACTTTTCTATGTTAAACAATATTGCTGCTTTTATTTGTTATAAATTGGGCATAAAACACATAATTTTGTGGAATTCTGATTTATGGTGTGCAAAAACCGAATTTTTAACAAATATTTTATCTAAACATATTGAAAACAACTCTGTTATTTCTGGTACAAAACTTGTTTATCCGCCTATAGAAATGTCGATGAACAAACAAGAAGATTCAGAAAATATTTCCTTTCATTTTCCAAATATGAAGGGTAAATGGAGAAAAACAATTCAATTTGGTGGTGGTTTTTGGATAGATACAACTAAAACAAGTTTAATTGCCTTTTCTCCAATGCATTATCGTAGATTTAAACAATTAGATGATTTACTTGCAAATGTTGATAAAACTGATTCGTTTGTTACAGGCGCTTTTCAAATTATCGATTTAAATTGGTTTATAAAAATTGGTGGTCTTAATCCAAGTTTATCTAAAAATTTTCAAGATGTTGATTTGTGTTTAAGAGCTTTAGAAGAAAAAAGTAAAGTTTTTTATTTTGGTAAGGACATATATTTTTACCATGATGAATCAGTTTCATTAATCAAAGAAGGCAAGAATGATGTTCAATTGTATAGTGACCATGCTTTATTTGCTAAAATTTGGAATAATAAACTATTATCCTTGGTTTTATAATGAAAATTGATTTGTTTTTCGACAATCAAGTTAAATTAATAAATAAAGATTTATTTTTAGACAATCGCGGTATTTTTCTACAAAATTATGATAATTCTATAGAAAAAGAAATTGGCTCCATAATACAACAAGAAAATATTTCATATTCTAAAAAGAACGTATTAAGAGGATTACATTATCAATGGCACAAGCCAATGGGAAAACTTGTTCAATGTATAAATGGAAGTATTATTGATTTTGTTGTTGATATACGAAAAGATTCAACAACACTTGGAGAAATTAAATTTTTTTATTTAAATAAACCAAATAAACTTTTATGGATTCCTGCTGGCTTTGCTCATGGTTTCTATTCTAAAACAAACAACACAATTGTAAAATATTTATGCACTACTTTATATAATAAAGATGGAGAAGGTGCGATTAATTTTAATGATGATAATTTTAAAATAATTAAAAAATTAAATTTAAATATTGACAATCTTATTATTTCTGATAAAGATATGAATGCACAAAGTTTTTCTGATTATTTGATAAGCCCAAGATTTTAAAAGGAAAGAATAAATGAAATTTTTAGTTACCGGTGGCAGAGGTTTTATTGGTAGCCATTTTGTAGAAAAAGCTTTAGAAAATGGAAATATAGTTGTAGATATAGACAAAATGGGTTATGCCTCTCGTTCTATTTTGCCTTGGGATAATCATCCTAACTATACCTTTATAAAAGCAGACATTAGTGAAATACAACACTTACCATCATGCGATGTTTTAGTTAATTTTGCAGCAGAAAGTCACGTTGATAATTCTATTAAAAGTTCTGAAGTATTTGTAAAGAGCAACGTTATTGGTGTTCATAATTTATTAGAGCTTGTTCGTGGCAAACCAGCATATGATAGACCTTTATTTTTTCATATTAGTACAGACGAAGTATATGGTGATAGAACAGCAGGGTTATTTGATGAAACTGACAAACTAACACCATCAAATCCTTATTCAGCTACTAAAGCAGCAGCAGAAATGCTGGTTTTGTCATATGCTAGAACATATAATATTGATTATATTATTACCAGAAGTAGCAACAATTATGGAGAAAGACAGTTTGAAGAAAAACTAATACCAAAATGTATTTCATCCATCAAAAGTAATAAAAAAATACCAATTCATGGCGATGGTTCATATATCAGAGATTGGACATATGTTAAAGATAATGTAGATGGTATTTTTACAGTTCTAGAATCTGGTATTAAAAACGACATTTTCAATATAGCAGCAGAAAATTATATGACTAATTTAGAAGTTGCAAAAACAATATTAGATTGGTTCAAAAAAGACGAAAGCTTGATTCAGTTTGTGGAAAATAGGTGGGGTCAAGATTTAAGATATGCTGTGTCTTCTAAAAAACTTAGAGATATTGGTTGGAAGCCAAAATATGAAAACGGGCTTTTTAATTGGATAAAATAATTTTTACTGGTGGTTCTGGTATTTTAGGCACAGAAATCAAAAAAATTAATAAAGATAATAATTTTTTATTTCCAACATCAAAACAATTTAATATTTTGAATTTTGATGAATGTGATAGATTTATAGACGAAAATAAGCCAAGTTTTATCATTCACGCCGCCGCTGCAACAAATGTCAAAGAAATAGAACTTAATTGTACCAACGCATTTGATATAAACATCATTGGCACAATTAATATGATTAAACTTTGTGAAAAATATGCATTAAAATTAGTATATATTTCTACTGATTATGTCTTTGATGGTGAGCGAGGCAATTATACTGCTAATGATGCGATAAATCCTTTATCCAAATATGCAAAAAGTAAAGCAGCAGCGGAATTGGCAGTTAGAATGTATGATAGACATTTAATCATACGAACATCTTTTTTTGCTAACGAATTTCCATATGATAGAGCTTTTGTTGACCAATGGAGCAGTAAAGATTATATTGATATTATGGCTCCTAAGATATTGGAAGCATGTTTATCCAATCAATGTGGAATAAAGCATGTATTTTCTTCAAAAGAAACAATCTTTATAAAAGCAAGAAAAAGAAAATGCAATGTTAAACCAATATCTATTAATGATATTGAAAACTTAAAAATACCAAGAGATACAAGTTTAATATGATAAAATATATACAGCAAAAAAATATAAATTTTGATTTGTTAGAAAAACACTTACAGGAAAGTATATCTGCAAATCAATTTACAAACAGAGGCCCAGCCAAACATAGATTAGAAAATGAATTGAATAAACTATTCAATATAGGTCAAAATAAGCGTGTTGTTTGTGTTACTAATGGAACTCTAGCATTACATTCTTTGTTTTTTTTGTACGAGAAAAAACATAAAAAACAATTAAAATGGGCAACTCCTTCATTTACGTTTCCATCCTCTGTTGTTGGAAAATTTAAATCTGATATCTTGGATATTGATTTAGATACCTATACTATTCCTTTGACAGATGATGTGATTAAGTCCTATGATGGATTTGTTATTACTAATTTATTTGGTACATATCCAAAAAATATTAATGATTGGATTGAACGATGCAAAAAAAACAATAAAATTTTAATATTTGATAATGCATCATCTCCAATGACATTTATTGATGATGTAAATATCAACAATTTAGGAGATTCAGCATTTGGTTCCCTGCATCACACTAAATATCTTGGTTTTGGAGAGGGAGGATTTGTAGTAGTTAATAAGGAAGATTATGACGAACTGAATGCAATTTTAGGTTTTGGATTTACTGGAACATCAGTTAAAAGAAAATATGATAAACATAGTTCAAACTATAAAATGCCAGATACAATAGCTGCTTTTATTCTACAACATATCCAATCTTATGATTTAGAAAGACATAAAAAAATACAATCGTTTTTAGTTGATGAAGTTAAAAAAATAAATAATGTAAATTTATTTAATTATCAAAGTGATGTAGTATATGGCAATTTGCCAATTTTATATGATAAAAAAATAAATCATTTATTTTTTAAAGACTTTGGCGTAGAAGCTAACAAATATTATTATCCACTAAAGCAACAAAAGAATTCTATGCAAATCTATAATCAAATAGTTAATTTACCACTACATGCTGGATTGACTGATTATGAAATGGAAATGATTATTTCAGTTGTGAAAAAGAGCATTAAATGAAAATAGCGATTACGCAACCATATATATTTCCGTATATAGGATATTATCAATTAATAAAATCAGTTGATAAATTCTTTGCATACGATGATGTTGCCTTTATAAAAAGAGGATGGATTAATAGAAACAAGATTATAGTTAATTCAGAGGAATATTTATTTTCTATTCCACTTAAAAATGCATCACATAATAGAAAAATAAACGAACATTATGTTGCTGAAGATTATGATAAGTGGAAATTGACGTTTTTAAAAACAATTTATACTTCTTACAACAAAAGTAAATATTTTGATGAAATTAAATTTATTGTCGAAAATACATTGAATTCAAGTGATAATATTTCTGATATTTGTATTGCTTCTCTTCAAAACGTATGTTATTATTTAAATATTGAAACAAAAATAACTAAAAGTTCTAATATTCACAACATTACATCTAATAAAGCACAACGATTAATTGATATATGTAAAGTAGTTGATGCTGATACGTATATCAATTCCATCGGCGGACAAGTCTTGTATTCTAAAGAACAATTTAAAAATGAAAATATTGATTTATATTTTTTAAATTGTAAAAAACCAATGAATTATCTGTCTATTATTGATGTTTTAATGAATCACGGAAAAGATACAATAAATTTACTAAATGAATATGAGTTAATATAATGAATTTAAACGCTTCTGCTATAATTGCGAATCATTATAAAGAATGTTTTTTAAAACATGGAGATAGTCATTTAGGCGCTGATTGGCCTAAATTAAATGATTTATTTGTTAGATATAATGTTATGTTATCTGTAATAAAAGATACAAACAAAAAAACATCTATTTTAGATTTTGGATGCGGCTCTGGGATGCTTTTAGAATATATCCAAAATAATACAAAAAATGAAATTACTTATTCTGGCATGGATATTAATAAAGATTTAATAAATTGTGCTAAAAACAAATTTAAAAATAATAATTTTTATTGCTTAAATTTGTTAGAAAATGAATTTCATTTAAAATTTGATTATGTAATTTGTAATGGAGTTTTTACAGAAAAATTAACACTATCAAAAGATGAGATGTTTAATTTTACTTGTGCTTTATTATTGAAACTTTTTAATTTATCAAATATTGGAATTGCTTTTAACATTATGTCGTCGCATGTTGATTATGAGAAGGATTTTTTATTTCACTTAGAACACGACAGGCTGTTAAAATTTGTAGTTAATAAACTTACTAGAAATTATATTATTAGAAGCGATTATGGCTTATATGAATATACTGTTTATTTATACAAGGAAAAGACAATATGAAAAATGTAGTTATATTTGGTTGCAAAGATGTTGCACAACTTGCTAAATTTTATTTAGAAAACGACGAAAAATATAAATATTCTTATAAAGTTGTTGCATTTTCAGTAAATAAAGAATTTTTAGCAAATGATAAGTTCGAAGGACTACCAGTTATTGCATTTGAAGATATTGAAAATCATTTTGATAAAAAAAATACATCATTTTTTGCTCCTATGACTGGTGTGAAAATGAACGATGTTAGACAGAATATTTATAATCAAATCAAAAGCAAGGGTTATGATTGTATATCTTATATAAGTTCTAGAGCTACAATATTAACACAAAAAATTGGAGAAAACTGCTTTATCCTTGAAGATAATACAATACAACCATTTGTAGAAATTGGTAATAATGTCGTATTATGGAGTGGAAATCATATTGGTCACCATTCAGTAATAAAAGACAATGTTTTTTTTACATCACACGTAGTTTTGTCTGGTCATTGTGAAGTAAGACAAAATAGCTGGATAGGCGTAAATGCCACTATAAGAGATGGTGTTGTTATAGGTGAAAAAACATTAGTAGCTATGGGTTCTTTAATAACAAAAGATACTGAATCTAACGGATTTTACATGGGAACACCCGCTAAAAAACAAGATAAAAAATCAATTGAGGTTTATTAAATGTGGCAAAAACAAGGAATTGTATTCAACAAAAATTGGGCACAATTACCAGTTGTCGATATTGAAAATCAAAATTATTGGAGAATCTATTACTCACACAGAATAGATAATAAAAGTTATCCCAAATTTTTTGATATTGAAAAAGAAAATCCAAAAAATATCTTGTTTCAACAAAATGAACCTATTATTGAACTTGGGCAATTAGGAACGTTTGACCAAGCTGGAGTAATGCCAGCAGAAATTGTCACCTATAATGGTAATAAATTTTTGTATTATATTGGATGGTCTAATAGAAAAGATGTTCCATATTTTAATACAATTGGTTTAGCAATAAGCACAGATAACGGAAATACATATAAAAAGTTTTCAACAGGTCCAGTTTTTGGATGCTCTTATAAAGAGCCGGGCTATACTGGTACTATATCAATCTTAATTGAAAATAATGTGTGGAGAGCTTGGTATTTGTCTTGCAGAAAATGGGAAGAACATAATGGTTTAACAGAACCACTATATGATATAAAGTATGCAGAATCTAAAAACGGGATTGATTGGGAACCTTATGACACAACTTGTATTCCCCTTACAAAAAATCAAGGTGGTATTTCACAAGCAAAAGTCATAAAAGAAGATAATAAATACTATATGTGGTATTCTGTAAGAAACAAAACAGATTATAGATGTAATACATTAAATAGTTATAGAATTAAGTGTGCTACATCTGATGATGGAATTAAGTGGGATATTAACGATAAAATAGACTTAGATATATCAGACAATGGATGGGATTCTGTGATGGTAGAATATCCTTATGTAATTTCTATAAATAATAAAAAATTTATGTTTTATAATGGAAATGGTTTTGGAAAAGAAGGAATAGGATATGCAACTAAATAAAATTCATTTAGCATGTGGTAATAACATATTTAATAATTGGAAAAACTACGATTATCATCCCAATAATGGTGCTTCTCATATAGATTTATTACAAAAATTGCCTTTTGAAGATAATACTGTAGATTTTATATATTTTGAACATGCATTGGAACACTTTGATGAAATTGATGGTTACAGGTTGCTGCAAGAATTTTACAGAGTGTTAAAATTGTCCGGCGTCGTCAGAATTGTGACTCCATCGATAGATACATACATAAAAAGATATTTAGATTGGTTTTCTCCTATAAATTCTTTACATATAGAAAAGTTTGATGATGAAACACAATTTATAAATTATGCCTTTTTTGGAGAAAATATCACAAACAATATTAAATTTTTAAATGGTATGCAATCTCAAGAAATTGGACATAAGTTTATTTATTCAAAAAATAATTTGAGTAAAAAATTACAAAAAATAGGTTTTAATTACGAAATTTGTTCTTATAATGATAGTAAATACGATTGTTTTAAAAATATTGAAACAAGACCAAATTATGAAGACCTTATTTTTGAGGCAACCAAATAAATGGATAATTCATTGATTGAATTTTATGAAAAAAATGGTTATTTATTAATAAAAAACTTTTTTGATGCTAATACGATTTTAAACATTAAAGAAGAAGCTGTTTTTTATTTTGAAAATCAGTTCAAAAAATATAATCTTCAAGGCTCTGTAGAAGAAAAAATGTTTGAATTATTTAATTTGGATTTTGAAACATTCACTAATTGTGGTAAGCACATCCAACAAGGCTCTATAGCTTTGCACTCTCTTTGTGTAAATCAAAAGTTAATTCATTTATTAAAAGATATCGGAATAAAATCACCCTCTATTGCAACAAGGCCAGTATTGTTTTTTAACAATCAAAAGTTAGCTAAACAAAAAATATACTATAAAACTCCACAACATCAAGATTGGAACAGTATTCGTGGGTCTAGTGATAGTGTTGTTATATGGATTCCACTCATGAATGTCAATAAAGAAGATGGTGCTTTAAGAGTTGTTCCTGAGAGTCACAATAAAGGCTCTCTTATGAGCGAAATTGTAGGTGGCTTTGGGTGCGTTAGTCAGTATAATAATAAAGATTTTATTGATATTCCGATGCAAATAGGAGATATTTTAATTTTTTCAACATTTTTAGTGCATGAATCTGGCGAAATAACCAATAATAATATAAGATGGTCTTGTAGTTTTAGATATAATAATTTGTTAGATGATGATTTTATTGATAGAAAATACGAATTTAATTATATTTATAAACCCAAAACACAGGAATGAAAATGGATAATGTTTTTGGCATAGTTATGACCACTTATTATAGAAACAATGGTTCAACTTTACAAAAAATAACTAGAGCAATTAATTCTATAAAAAATCAAACATATAAAAATTGGAAACTTTTTTTAATTGGTGACCATTACGAAAATGAAGAAGAGTTCAAGATAATTTCTTCATTGTTACCAACAGATAGAATAACGGCAATTAATATACCAGTTGCCGCCGAAAGAGAAGATAGTCGCTTTATTGCTAACTCTTTATGGTGTTCCGCTGGTGCTAATGCTTCAAACGTCGGTATTGAGCAGACAATAAAAGAAAATATTTTTATTCATTGTCACATTGACGATGATGATGAATGGTTGCCATATCATCTAGAAATGTTAAATGTAGCATACACTTGCTACCCAGACAGCGTTTTTGTTTATACAAACGCATTTTATAGAGATAGAAACGGATATGCAACATTATTTCCACAAGATAATGTCCCAAAATTATTACAATATAACAATCTTTTGCCAAGACCAGAAAGATTAATACATTCAACAGCATCTTGGAGATTAAATATAATACCATTTAGACATAGAAACACAATTGAGCAAGGAAGGGTGTATCCCGGTGATGCTGATATGTGGGAAAGAATAAATAAATTTTGTATTGACAATAATTTAAAAACATTATATATTCCTTTGACAACTGTTTTAAAATATGATGAAGCAGAGATGCTTAAATAGGAGAATAAAATGCAACTTTCAAATCAAGCAGTAGGTGCTCTAATGTTGGCACTTCAAAAATCACTTATGGAACAAGCAGATATCGTTCCAATGTTAAAAGACTTCGTTTTTATCACATCAGATGATGGTCTTGTTGTTACAAATCCACCAGTTGTCCAATTCGAACAATTAACAGTAGATGAATAATGCCAAGATATTCTTACATTTGTCAGCAATGTGAGAATCAAGTAGAAGCCTTTCATCCAAGTGATGAAAGGCTTTCTTTTTGTGACAAATGCGAAACTGATTCTCTCAAAAAAGTTCTCTCAATCCCAACAATTATTAAAAATAATAATGTAAATTCCTCGACAAATCGTAAAGTTGGGGATATAGTTAAGGAGAAGATTGAAGAATTTAAACAAGATTTACGAGAACAAAAACAAGAAGTTCTCAACAGGAAAGTATGATAATTTCAACATTTATTATTGCACTTCTAGTAACAACAAACATTATATTTGTTTGGTACATTAGAAAATTGCTAAATATTATTTCTGATACAACAGAAGGTATAAATGATATGAAAGAAGCAATTAATGCTTTTTCACAACACCTTCAACAAATTTATAAACAAGAAACTTATTATGGCGACCCAACTATCGAAAGATTTATAAAACATTCCAAAGTGTTGGTTGGCGAAATAGACCAATTTGTTAAAGTCTTTTTAGTTTCTCAACCAATAGAATCGGATTTAAATGATAATGAAAAAACGACAAGCCAAGAGTAGTCCAAACGATTACTTCACCAAGCAACATGAACAAGCAATGATTGATTACGTCAATACTGACGATAAAAGATTGCGTACAGAACTTTATGTTGATTATATCGAACCAGCCTTTAATGAAATGGTGGATAAAATAGTATTTACATACAAATTTACTACCCTTCCAAATATTGATAATTTAAGACAAGAGTGCAAAATTTGGTTAATTACTGTATTAGATAAATACGACCCCGATTCTGGTTCCAAGGCATTCTCTTATTTTTCAGTTATCACCAAAAACTGGTTTATTCACAAAGTCAAGAAAACATCGGAACAGACAAAGCGTGAAATAGATTTTGAAAATATTACTAATGCTTGTGAGCATGAAAATTTAATTGTCTATAACTCATATCTTGAAGAAAGAGAAAAAGTTGAATTTTGGGATGCATTCTGGAAAGAAATACAATCTTGGGACAGCATTGAACTAAAACCTAATGAAAGAAAGGTAGTTGATGCAATAAAGATAATCTTAGAAAAGCCAGATGCAATTGAGATATTTAACAAAAAAGCAATTTACTTTTATATTAGAGAAATTACTGGCTTAAATACAAAACAAGTTGTCAATAATCTAAACAGAATAAGAATTCGTTACAAGGCATTCAAAGTAAATTGGAATGATGCAAATATTTGAATAGTTTCTAATTAATTATATGGCAAAGAAAATTGATTTAGACTCACAAATTAATAATGTTATTTCAAATATCCAAAGTGATAGAGAAGTAACGCTTGAACTATTACATGATGTTATGAAGTACATCAGCACAGATAGTCACAAACACGCAGAAGTCGGTCATGTAACTGCAAAGTATATTGAATCTTTACAACGCTCTAACGAGCAGTTAGTAAAAATGACCGCTATTATGTTAAAACGAGAAGATGATAGATTTGGCTCTCTTTCAGACGATGAAAAAGAGAATATTTATGATACTTTAAGGGATAATAATAAGTAATGCCTTTAGATTTTAGAAAATCTAAACTAGGTTTTGCAAATCCACTAAAGCCTAGTAGCGACGATATTTCTTATGACCCTTATGACTTACAAGACCCAACAACAGCAGCAAATGTTATTTCTGCTAAAGAAGATGTTTTCGAAAGAAGAAATGTTTTCAAAGGGACAAACGAATATACTGCACTTGTCATAACTCCTCCAGAGGACTTAATCTCTTCAATTGTTTCTGGTGTCTATACGGCATTTCAAATAGGTATAGGCGAACAAAGCAAGATTGTAAGGTTAAAAGTTCATATTCCAGAGCTTCATGCTTGTCTAGGAAATCCATGTGATATTGGGCATTACGAAAGAGCATCTTCTGAAAAAGAAAAATTAGCCATTGCTGAACAAATTATAGAAAATCATCCTTGGGTAACAGCAAGAGTAAATTTAAGTTTATTTGAAAATCCTAGTTTTGGAGATATTATCAAAATTAAATTTACCAAAGGACCATCTGGCGGTGCTATAGAAGATGCCGAAGTAGTTCAAATTATGAGCAGAGGAAATGCTGAAAGTATTAAGACTTATTGTGATGCAACTTTGGTTGATAAGTATGCAAGTACAATACCTACTGTTTTTGGTATGTTTGGCAATTTCTTTGGTGGTGGCACAGATGCTTCCGGCAGTATTCAATCTACTGGTAATGGTAGTGCAGATATTGCCATTCAACTAGCGTTCCCTTATGTTGGAAACCCAGACAGAGATGGTCCAAGCCGTCCTGCACTATATAGAGTCGTTAAGCAATTAAATCGTAGAAGAGCGCATTTAGGTTCCGATATAGGTATGCGTGTTGGAACAAAGCTTTACTCTTGTGCAGATGGTGTTATCGTAGATTCTGGACAAGGTTCTGCTGCCTCTGGAATACGTATTAGAATAAGACACCCACAAGGCTTTACAAATGGAGATGATTTATATACTGCTTATATGCATTTAAGTAAAACACTTGTCAGAGAGGGTCAAGAAGTAAAAAGGGGACAATTAATTGCTTTATCTGGAAATACTGGAGGTTCAACGGGGCCGCATTTACACTTAGAAATAAGAAGAAAAATAAAAGGACTCGTCGGAGGTTTTGGTTATCCAGAAGATTTTACTGTAAAGCCCGGAGAAGAAAACACATCAGAAGGTCAGAGAAGAAAAAAAATGTTTAGCTGGGGTGTGTATGACCCGCTTGAAGTTATAACTTTACCCTGCGTGCCAATTGGGGGACCATAATAATGCCAGCAGATTTTAGAAAATCTAAACTAGGTTTTGCAAACCCACTAATTCCAAACA
>Ga0181344_1000773_pt1 | contig 12372 bp, 20 predicted proteins | sample Su13VDMLBDD_FD_130098 | JGI IMG/M metagenome (GOLD analysis project Ga0181344, IMG submission 130098) | Freshwater viral communities from Lake Michigan, USA - Su13.VD.MLB.D.D | ecosystem: Environmental > Aquatic > Freshwater > Lake | place: USA: Michigan | collected 2013-07-15
AAGAGCCGTGAGACCTAGCCAAACGGGGCTAGGCAAAGTATCATTGAGCTCACGCAATCAAACCGGATTAGAAAAAGTCGCATCACGCGCTTAGGGCTATAACCCTTTAACCCACGAGGAGCCAAGTATGTCAGGACGTAAAAACAACTTAGCTACTTATGTCAGTCTCAGTGCTGGCGACATGAGTGGAAACCTAGTCAGTGCCTCAACAGATATTCGCTGGCTAGATAACGTAGTCATGTACCTAGCCTTTACGGGTACACCTACAGGCACTTTTAAAGTGCAAACTAGTCCCGATAACTCCACTTGGTATGACCTTTTATTGACCCCCGCCCCTACTGCAGCAGGTAGCGCGTCCAGTCACAGGATCATGCTTACACAATTGCCAGATCCTTATGTCCGAGCGGCTTACACAGCGACTAGCGGCAGTGGTGCGTTAACCGTAACGATAGCGGGGAAAATGATATGACAGACATTGTATACCCATCACGCAGACTTGATTCGGCAACTGACAGTGTTTCTATTGCCGGTAGTATTGTTGCAAGTAACCCATCCGTAGGCCCTACAGGCTCAGCGGTACCGGCAAGCGGCACTTATATTGCTGTTGATGTCGGCGGCAACCTTACCGGCTTAGTCGGTACGGCTAACGGCCTTAAAGTTGACGGTAGCGCAGTCACTCAACCGGTTAGCGGAACTGTCACAGTAACGCAAGGAACGGCAGCTAACCTCAATGCTACGGTTACGGGTACTGTTGCTGCTACACAGTCTGGTGCATGGTCTGTAGGCCAAACTGGCAGCTGGACGGTAGCGGCTACACAGAGCGGTGCTTGGACTGTTGCTGCTACACAGTCAGGCACTTGGGACATTAATAACATCAGCGGAACAATCTCCCTCCCGACTGGTGCTGCTACTGCAGCAAAACAGCCAGCACTTGGAACGGCCGGAACTGCATCGGCTGATGTCATTACGGTGCAAGGTATTGCCAGCATGACGGCTCTAAAGGTCGACGGCTCGGCAGTAACTCAGCCGGTTAGTATTGCATCGGTGCCAGCTGAAGGCGGACGCAGCAAAGTGCTGCTAGCCACAATTAACTATGTATCAACCAACGTCACGACATCGGCATACACTCAGATTACGGCATCGACTACGGGTGCAATTAACCGCCTTTACATTGCTGATACATCGGGCAGTGCTCTTATCATCGCTGTAGGCAGTGCTGGCAGCGAGAATGATCAGCTCTACGTTGGCCCGGGCGGATCCGATGCACCGTATGAACTGAATGTGCCAAGTGGTAGCCGGTTATCAATCAAGGCACTTGATACGAGTGCAACAAGCGGCCGTTTAATTCTTACTGCCCTTTCCTAAGGGGCACTACCTATAAAGGTACTAAGACATGGGTAAGCCGATAATTTGGTCAGGCGCTAACGCCAAGCTAATCAACTCGGGTGATCTGGTTGATAAGTACAATAACTCTCTGACCGATGGCGGAAAGGTCACGTATACGTGGCCAAGCCACGGCCTTACAAGTGCCGACATTGGCAGGCCTGTTAGGATTGTAAGTGCAAACCAGCTGGCTTTTGCACAAGCCGACACTGCAGCTAATGCCGAGGTTGCTGGTTTCATTTACGCCATCATTGATATTGATACGGTTCGCGTATCGATGAGCGGTTACTGTCCTGCTGTCGGTGCAAATGCGATTGTTGGCGGAACGCCATCGGCTAGTACGATTTATTTCTTAGATGATGCAACGGCAGGCAAGCTAACGGCAGCTGAGCCTACTAATATCGGCAGTATCAGTAAGCCTCTCGCTGTTGGTACTTCTCTTAGTAGTCTTATCTTTATTAACTACCGCGGCTCAACTATTGGTAGCACTAACGCCCGGACACAGATCAACCTATCGAATAACTCCACTACCAACATGCAAAACTGTGCATCGTATGACGCAGGAAGCATTGAGGGTTGGATTTATATCGATGCGACGACTGATTACCGCTTTTACTTCAATGCTCCCTTTGCCGAGAAGGGAACTAATAACGACTACTTTATCAGCCCCAGCTACGTTGGCGATACCCCACCAGCAGGGTTTAGCATAACGATCAACAGTAGCGGCCAAAGCATCATCACGCTGCCAAACATCAGCGGCTTTGTAAGTGCGACGTGTACTTACTCGCTCAATGCTCCGGCTGTAGGTACTAACTTTCCTTTGGCAATTGATGGCAGTCAGATAACGGGCGGTACTATAGGCGCTAGCTATTTGCCGTTGGCTACGTCAACAACTAGAGGAGCTGTTTCAATTTATGATGCTGGAACGTGGACTCCAACAATTGCTGCTGCAGGTACAAATTTTACTTCAGTTACTTATAGTTCATATAGGTATGGTTTTTATACTAGAATTGGAAATTTAGTTACTTGCTCATTTATTGTGCAATGGACAAATACATCAGGCACACCAACACTAGGTTTAATTATTAGCGGTTTGCCTTTTACATCTGCAACTAATGTCTACTCAACAGGATCTTGTGAATATTCAAATGTAAATACTCCATCTGCTGCAACTCCACAGGTAATTATTTCTATTGTCAGTGCTTCGTCTGTCATAGCTGTAAATGCAGTTGGAACAGGAACTGTCGCTGTTAACTGTACAGCAGCAGCAAACAGCGGAGCAGCATCAAGATACATTCAGGGATGCATAAGCTACCAAGTATAATATCAATTATTTAATTAGGTGACACATGACTAACGCAGCATTACTTGGCTCATTCGGTGACGTAAGTGGTCAACCGCTTGTGTTTAGAAATAAGATAATTAATGGCGGGTTTGATATATGGCAGAGAGGGACTAGCCAGACTTCTAGCGGTTATGGAAGTGATGACAGGTGGAGTAATCTTAATAGCGGTTCTACTAAAACTGCATCGCAACAGACATTTACACGAGGTCAAACCGATGTCCCCGGTAACCCAAAATACTGGGCTAGAACGGTAGTAACGACATCAGCTGGCAGTGGTAACTACGTATATAAAGTGCAGGCTGTAGAATCAGTAGCAACGCTAGCAGGCCAAGTAGCAACGCTATCATTCTGGGCTAAGGCCGATGCATCCAAAAACATAGCTGTAGAGCTAGTGCAAAACTTTGGAACAGGCGGATCACCAACTACTGCCGTGACCGGTATTGGTGCGCAGCTAGTAGCTCTAACGTCTTCTTGGCAACGTTTCGCCATAACTATTTCTATTCCAAGTATCACTTCATCTACGCTTGGAACTAACAACAATGATTATTTAGGCGTTAACTTTTGGTTTGATGCAGGATCTAGCTTCAATGCAAGAACTGCATCCCTAGGTCAGCAATCAGGAACGTTCGATATTTCTAACGTTCAATTGGAAGCTGGAAGCGCAGCTACACCGTTTGAACAGCGTCCTATCGGCATGGAGCTATTTTTATGTCAGAGATATTATCAATATCAGTCTGTGATACATTGCGTATCTAGTGTTAATGGTAGAGCTTTAATACCTCCAGCATATCCATCAATGAGACCACAGCCTGTTGTAAATATATTAAATTTATACAATGGAGAATCAGGCGCATCTGTTGGATCAAATGTTTCAGGTGTCGTTAGCACAAACGGAGCTGCCTACACTGGAACAGGATACGGTACATCAATTTGGCTTGGTATGGGCGGATTGTCCTATACCGCCGAACTATAAGGATTAACCTATGCCATCAGCAATTACAGGCAACGTACTAGGCCCAGCCTCATCATCTAGCGCTGGGTTAGTCACTACGGCAGCGCAGACGTTTGCGGGAGATAAGACATTAACCGGGCTTACTACGGCAAGCGGTGGGATTATTAATACTGGTTTGACTGGGGCTAATGCGACGACTGTATCAACTAGCGGTAGTGGTAAGGTTGGCGAATTAATTTCAACATTGTTGACATCGATTTATCAAATAGGATCGCCTACAGCATCTACTTATTATGATGTCACTAGTGGTAATATAACTGTAACACCTGGAGTTTGGTTGATTTCATTTAATGGAACTGTTCAGCTAACAACAAATGCGACAGTTGGAACAACTGGGATGTATTTTTCTCTGAGGATTGGTTCTAGTGTTGTTACAACAATAATTCCTTTAAATGTTCCAGCCTCATCAAATTTTTATGCTAACGCAAGTTTAGCATTTCCAACTGTAGTTACAGCAACACAAACATTTAAATTAAGTATGCAAGCGGTGGCATTATCAGGAACGTACAACTGCACAGAAATTTTATTGAGAAATGATTTAGCTAATTCTCTTTTAAGAGCATGTAGAATCGCCTAATGCACGAAAACTTTAAACAACTCTTAGTTATCGCATTAGGCTTAGTCTTCGGCCTTATCCTGGCTATTTCCCTATCCCCCAAAGCTAAGGCTAGTTGTTACTCTGAAGTTAAGTATCCGCATGAATCAACTGAGACATTGAACGGCCGCACTTACCTCCAAGTAGTACCCGATAACTACAACTCGCGGGTGCGCGGTAATCTCGTCATTCAGTTTCACGGCTACGGGATGAATCCCGCTTGGATGCGGCAGTTATCGGGAAGCCTAGAAAAGTATGCAGGCTATAACTCCATCTTCTTTTATCCCGCTACTACTGGCCCAGCATGGCAAGTCATGCAAGGCGGGCCCGATGTGCAGTTCTTTGATGCCATGGTAAGGGAAGCGGCAAGGAAGTTTTGTATCGGTAAGGTGTATGTTACTGGCTACAGCAACGGCGCTTTCTTTGTTAACTGGCTTACGTCGCAAAGACGCCAATCAATCACAGCTGTAGCCTCAGTAGCCGGGGGAGGTAGCTACGGTACTGCGATCCCTGCAGCTGTAGTCCATGGCTACCAAGATAGCTGGGTGTCCTTTTCAGCTGGTAACATGACACGCCAAGGCTACGCTGCGACTAACCTATGCACAGGCTGGGTGCCCACTACTCCCAATGAGTGCCAACGTGCAGTAGGCTGTAAAAGGGGCGAGGTCATTTGGTGCCCGTGGAACGGAAATCATGATTGGCCGTGGTTCGCTTCCGGGGCCATATGGGATTTATTCAAACGCTACTAAAGGAGAAACTATGCCCCTCGTAAAAGGCTACTCGCAAAAGAGTATCGGCAAAAACATAGGCAAGGAAATGGAAACGAAGCCCCGTAAGCAGGCTATCGCCATTGCCCTGGAAACGGCTCGTCGTGCCAAGAAAAGGGCCGGTAAGTGGATGGGCGGCAAAGTAGAAGACGGCAGTGTTGCTCCTGATGAGCAAAGCTGGGATCTTAAAGAACCCACTGCCATGACTGAGAGAAAAGACACATCGGGGGAGCCTCACGTTGAGGAACGCAAAGCCATGGACTTTAAAAACGAGGGTTTGGACGCCCCAGCAGGCTTTTCCTATACCTACCACGTTAGTCCTGACTTTAAGTCTCCTGTACTCGACCACTTACATCCTACTGACATCACTGACAAATATGACCCAGAAGATGAAATGAGCATCGTCGCAGCACTGAAAAAGAGGAGGGCAGGTACATGAGGTTTATTACTTACAAGGCACTAGAATCTGTGCCAGCTACGTCAGACCAATACTCGGCAGCTGTTGATGTGTCGTCAGCCTTTACTATCGGCCTACATGCTCACGTTACATCGGGTGATGCCAAGGGTAAGTGCTACATCCAAGTCAGCCTTGATGGCCTTGATGAAACCCCCACCGATTGGAACACGCTTCCCAATCATGCTGACCTTACCGGCTCAGCTACTACGGCATTTGCCCAGAATGACCTCTGTGCCAATTGGGCTCGCGTCTACTGGGATCAATCGTCAGGTACTACCGGGACGATGCGGGCTCACATCAAGACAAACGGCTACTAGTTTATTACTTACCAATTTTGTAACTAACTGGCCCTTGTCACTACAGGGGCTTTTTAGTTTCCATTTGACAGACCCCGCTTATATTTGGGATCAACGCGTTTAGTTAGTCGCTTCGCTCTAACTCCATGCAATGGGAGCCTCTCTCCCAAACCCTCACTCAAAGTCATAAGCGATCATCCCATTTGCCAACTCGCTCTCCCCCAACCTCTCAGTCACCTTATAGACAAGGGGGTTTGGCCTCACTTGGGCCTAAGGGGCCATAAGGGTGTTAAGTGCAGTTAAATGCAGCTAATGGGTTAGACATAAACGGGTGCGTCCAGTTATCATGAGAGAAATAACTCCCACTAGTGACTGCTAGCAATCAGGGTGATTGCATCTGCCTGTTAAGCAGAATGGAGCGTGGTTCGATCCCACGGCAGTCAGCCATATTAGCTAAGAGGTACGTCAGCCAATGAACCTCCAAAAGCTACTAGACTACTTCTCTCAACAGGACAGTGTCGCTGTTGTCTGCTCAGCAGAGGGCAGCTGGTACTTTCAACTTGGTGGGGATGAGTGGGTGTTTGACACACTGAAACACTTAGCAGCATTCCTTAAAGACAAGTACGACGACGAGCAGAACTAGCCCTTCTGTCTAAAGAAAGCCCGAAACTCAGCTCCATTCTGCCTTGCCAGTACCAGCACAGTGGGGACGGTGTTAGCAGCTACGCATACGGTGGGCTCTAGTGCCAAATCTTGGTAACCCGTTATTTTATCTAGGTTAATAATGTCGCATCCCTCGTCAGTCATGCCCTTATATGTGATGAGAGCATTGCGTGCCTGGTAGGGTGCCTCAGCCCTTCTAAACTCGCCCAGCCATTTGGGTGTCAGGATCTCTTGCTCGAGCTCGCCCACTACCTCAAACGTCTTTTTACCGACGATAGTATCTACTTCGGCTACTCCCTTTAGGCTCACATGATCCTCGGTCACTTCAGTCACTTCAATAACCAGCTGGCCTCGGCTCATAACGCGGGAAGATTCGTTCGGGTCTAATGCGTAATCCGTCCGCTCCCCCGGGCGAATCCGTACGGGCTCTTCACGCACCAGTACCTCGCGCACTTTGGGAGAGCCGCAAGAAATGAAAAGCATAGCAATTAAGCTTAGTTGCCTCATAGTCACCTCTTAAATTGTGAGTGGGATTTCGAGATATTCTAGCACATATGGTAAACTCGCTACTAATTACCAAGACAATCTAAGGGGGCATCAAATGGCTACAGTCGCCAAAGAAACCCGTGAAGTCATTCAACTCGTCAAGGCGTTGGCTAAGGCAGTAAGTGACGCAAAGGCTGACGGCATCATCAACATTCTTGATGTCCCGAAAGTTGCTCCCGTCATTATTGCTCTTAAAGCTGCCGTTGATGGCTCAGACAAGATCGCTGGTGAGATTAAAGCCGCTGGTGACAGTATCGAAACCATGTCGGCACTTCTCTCTGAGGCAGTGCTGGCTATGCTCGAGCTCGTAAACGCCACGGTGAAAAAATGAGAGAGATTCACTGGCTACTACTAGCCTTTGCCATTTTTGTAATGGGATGCGGGCGGGATAAAGAGAAGGATCCTCCTCCTCCCCCTGCCCCCGTACCTCCCGTCACTAAGCCCAAAGAGCCTGAGACTAAAGAGCCTGGCAATTGGCCCTTCCCGTTTCCTATGCCTAAGCTTCCAATTCCGGGACTTCCGAGTATGCCTAATATCCCTGGCATGCCTGGTGGGGGAAGCCCAGCGCCAAGCCCTACACCTAACCCAGCCCCTACGCCTTATCCGGGGGATGTCTATAATTTGGGACAGTCAGTAAATGAGGCTCGTGCTGCTAGGGGCCTAAGTCCTGTCGAGATACTGCCCGCCCTAAACTGTGCTGCTAAGCGCCATGCTGATGATATCGGGGCCAGGAAGGCTTGCGGACATACGGGCCAGGATGGCTCATCCCCTTGGGACAGAGCGAAGGACTGTGGCACCTTTGCTAATGGCGAGATTGTGGCTTGCGGGCAGGGCGATGCTAAGGCTGCCGTCCAAGCCTGGACATATTCGCCGGGACACGCAGCTATCATGTACGATGGCGGGCAGAAGAAGATGGGTGTCGCCATGTACCAGAACTATTGGGTTGTGATCTTCCAGAAATAGGAATAATTATTATGAGATTGCGCTGCTTATCACTATTAGGTGCTGGGTTAATCTTGATTCTTTGGTCATGTGGTTCGCAGCGCAATCATACTAATCCCCCCGTTAGTCCAGTCCCTTCCGAGCCTAGTGAGAGCCAGCCCATTCCCGTTCCTCCCGAATCGTCCCCATTACCGCCAAGCGGTGGAATCGTCGACCAACAGCAATTTATGATTTTTCATAATTTGAAACGCTGTTGGCACGACTCTCCCAAGATCAAGTGGTCTGAAAGCCTTTACCAAAAGGCTAAGGCCATTGCTGATAAATGCGATTTTAATTACGAGGCACCAGCCCTTTCTACCGGCCACGGTGAAGGCCTAGACGTCATTAAGGCGCTAGATCAGTGGTATCTCGAAGGAATGATCTGGTTTCCCTACGGAAAGAACGACATCCCTGATGGGATGGGCCGCTTTGCTGCGATGATCTGGAAAGAGACACAGGAGGTGGGATGTGCAACCGTCACTTGCACAAATGAGCCTTACTTCGTGTGTGCTTACTCGGGTGACGTAGATAAGGCAAAGGCCGCAGCAAATGTCAGCGGCCTTAAACCAGATTTCCTAACGTGTACGGGGATGTGAACTACTCGAATAATTCGACTAGTTTAAAGGCCTAACTCCAGCATTATCAAATGGCATAAATCCATTCTACCGTGCTTTAAGTCCTCACTTTGACTAGCTTTAAAGTAAGCATTCATAAACTCGTTAGCGGTAATTGTTACTGGTAGGCTTTCTACTTCCCAGTCATTGGCAAGAACGTCTTCTGTACCGATGTTTAAAAACTTTGGATTTGCTGAATAATAATCCGAATTAAGCCACTCAACACGTTTGAACCGTTTACCACTCTTAATTGCATCAATAATGTTCATTTGTACCTCTCACTTATCTTACTGAGCCACCAACCCACTCCGTAAGCGAAGGCAAAGTAAAGCAGGATGGCGGCTATGACCTTCATTATTCAACCCCAAGTAAACGCTTGATGTAGGCAATCTCTTCGCGGACATACCAAGTTTGATGGCTAGTATCGATGCGGCAATGAGCGTAGGGATACTGAGGGTGTTGAGCATCGTCCTCATATATCTCAATACTGTGCACCTTTGAGAGATTCACTACAACGTCACGGCCATCGTAATTAGTCAGGTTTAGCCAACGCGACATTGTTGGGGCCTTTAATTCTTTGGGTAAAAACTCGTCCATTAGTTTGCTCCCATAGAATGGCATGCAGCTGCGAGCTCGCCAACAGTCGCTTTTAGTGCCCATGCTGAAGGATCCGCCCCGCAAGCTTGTGGGGGCTTGGCACCTTTGGCCATCAAAGTAGCGAATTTATTGCGCCAAAGTTTTTGCTCATCAGCTTTATTAGCTGCCGCATCTTCGGCCTGCACTTCCTGCAGTTTAGAAGGATCAGGCCTATCAACAGGAGGAGTGTACTCGGCATCTAGCACTTCATATGCTGGGCGCTCTTCAGCTTCCATTGCCGAGGCTAGTTCGATGCTAGTAGGAAGCATTTTAAATAGGCGGCGTACCAACGTCTTCTTTGCCATTTCCTCCCAATTATTGTCCCAGACATTGCGGCTCTTAGAGTATTTCTTTTTGTGAGCCTCAATGGCCTCATAGCTCATCACTTCAAACTGTGTGCCGCCGTCTTTTAGTTTCGCAACAGCGTAAACGTACAGCACTTTATCAGATTGAAATTTAGGCTTATGCACTAGCTTTTCATCGGTGCCTTGCTCTATTTCAAACTCGTCACCTTCGTATATGCAACGTGCTGAGATACTGACTATGTTTCCGCTGCGACGAGCAATGTCGATCTGGCCCCGGTAACCAATCTGGAACTGTACTTCCTTGCCGTAAGGAATGAGGTAGCACTGCCCCAGCGCACTACCAGGCTCTAGGCCTAAGGAAGCTGCAGTAACTACAGCGCCAAGGAAGGACATGGGATCGCATTTCTGAAGGGATGGGTTACGCCTTAACTCGGTAAGGCAAACCCGCATAAGACGGTCTGCCGTAACATGGCCAGGAAGTGCCGACTGTATCTGGCCTTTGTACTTAGTCATGAGCGCAGCAACGCTGCTGTTATCAGTCTTTGTTGGTAGTTGACTCATTAGTTAGATCCTTCTTTGTGGTAAATAGTACATGTTTATTTGTTTTAAGCTTTGCAAACGGGAGCTCCTTACCAGATTTAAGGGCCTCGGCGATAGCTGATTTATCCCACGAGTAAGTAACGCGAGACTTACAATAGACGGGCATTTCCATAGCCTCTTTAGCCGAAGGGGCTACTTCCGTTTCAACCCATTTTGTTTCGCGCAACTGCAAGCTAAATGCATGGCCGGGGAGAGCCGTTAGCTCGTCTTTGGCCATAACCCATGCGCAGTAGTCTTTAAGACGCTGGGCTTTACCCTCAAGAGCACGCTTACGTGTTTGAAGAGGCTCAATCCACTCGTTTTGAATCGCATCGGCATGTGCCAGCCAAGAATCAATACGCCATTTGATAGCATCGACCTTATCGCGTATTTCGCCAACAACCTCGGCAACCTCGAACTCCTCGGGGGCCAAGTCATCATCGATCATTGAAAGGATATTCGTTAACTCATTTAGGCTTCGCTGCATGGCATTTCTCCAATTTAAAGTAATGGCAAAGTGCATCACGAATTACATGACTTACACTCGAACGTTCATTATCCGCCTCTTCCCGTATCAATTCAGAAATGTAGCGCGGTACGAATAAGCCGATGAAATCGGATTCATATCCGTTAAGCATGCGCTTTCTCGCCCTCGTTTTTGTCTTTTTTTTCAACGAATCAGCCCCCAGAGAAGTGTCAAAAGAAATGCAGCAACAAAAGAAACCAACAATGTAGATGTGTCCATGCGGGGGTTATTACAAGATCCTTAAAGGAAGTGCCAGGGGAATCGAAAAAGGGCAGGGATTATACAGGGAGTAGCTAAACAGTCAACAGTTTGCTATAATGTGCTCAATCCCAAAACAATCTATGATGATCTAAAGGCCAACGGAAGCTGGAGGGGGCTCACTATGTCGCGCTCTGAACGCATCGGCATCGCACTGCTTTTTTGCATTCTTTATCTCGCAACCCGGTTTTTGAGCGAGGTTGGTAGTGAACTGGAAAGTATCGCCATCACAATGGAAAAAAGGGTTACGACACTGGAAGAAAGGCTTACGGACGTTGAAATCGAGTGTGTTAAGAGGGGTGACGTTCTCCCCTAAACTTACTCGCCCACCGTCCTTCCAAGCCCTCGTCCGGTCACCACTTTCATTCATTAAATCAATCAACATCACTATATCGCGGGAGTTTTGACCATGATGCTGCCGGATATCTACAAAGGTGCGCAAAAACTCGTAACACCGCTCGCCATGTCGGCAGGGCCAATGCTGGACGTTGAGGGTGTCACCGTCCATCACACTGCAGACACTAACGTAACGCGGCTCATTGAAAGTTTGAAAGGCGAGGGCCTCGGCTACCACATCATCATCGACCGTGACGGTACGGTGATTCAGACCACTTACCACAGCCAGCGGGTTAACCACGCTGGTACTGCGAAGTGGCTGGGCCATAGCCCTAACCGGCACCACGTTGCCGTAGCTCTTGTGAGCTGGGGCTCAGTCACTAAGAAGGGGAACCGCTATTTTGCTTGGAACGGGGCTGAAGTCGTCGCAACGCAGGTAGCCAACAGGCGGGGCAACCTGACTGACGAGGCTTACCACTGGCACGCGGCAACCCCACAGCAAGAGGCCGCTCTCGAGATGTATCTCCGCTGGTGCATGACACGGGGGCTAACTCGCGAATCATTCTGTGGCCACGACGAGTGTGCCCTCCCCAAAGGCCGGAAGTCAGATCCGGGAGGAGTGCTTAGTTACACCATGGCCGATCTTAGGGCCAAACTGGGCCAGAAAGCAGGGAACTAATGGCGAGGATTATCATCCTAATCCTTATATACGCTCTCTACTCTGACACCTCCCTAGGCTCACCGGCTTCGGGAGTGAGTCACTATTTGACCATGCGTAGAGCCCTTGCCGACATCGAGTCGGGGAATAACCCCTGTGCAAAAAATAGGCACTCATCAGCCAGCGGCAAATACCAATTCGTTAAGTCTTGGGATCCCTGGTTTAAAAAAAATGCTGGTGCCACATGGACAAGTTTTACCCAAATTAAATCATGTAAAAATAATTCGGGTAAACAGGATGAGCTTTTCCTTATTTATTTTCAAAAAATCGTAACACCTTGGATTAAAAGCGTAAAAAAAAGGTACCCCAAAGTTACTGGAAATATTTCTGATGCTGAGCTCCTGGCACTTATACA
>Ga0181344_1000774_pt1 | contig 12371 bp, 16 predicted proteins | sample Su13VDMLBDD_FD_130098 | JGI IMG/M metagenome (GOLD analysis project Ga0181344, IMG submission 130098) | Freshwater viral communities from Lake Michigan, USA - Su13.VD.MLB.D.D | ecosystem: Environmental > Aquatic > Freshwater > Lake | place: USA: Michigan | collected 2013-07-15
TATTGATGTGCCGGTGGTTTGATTCCACCCCCAATTATAACTGGTTCCGTAACTCAACTGAATAGAGTAATTCACTTCTAATGAATAAGTTACAGGTTTGAATCCTGTCGGAATCACAAATTATAACACCCCCATGGGCAAACTGGTAAAGTCGCTTCACTTAGGATGAAGAGTTCTGTGAGTTCAACTCTCACTGGGGGTACAAATTAGAATTAGCTTATAGTAAAGCGGCAGGAGTTTAACTTACTGCGTAACGGATTCCAACACCGGTTCTAATTTTTTATAAAATAAATTAGGTTTATAAAATCAAATTATCTACATTTGTTAAAGAAATAAAAGGCTAAACATTGACCCTCAAAGTTAATGGTGAATATTCCATTAATTCCCTGGAAGATATCAACAGAGATGTTGAATGTGTTGTTCCCTTGAGAAAGGAAAATAGAGTGGCTACAAGGTTGTTGCAACAACTAGTAAAGACTAACACAAATGAGGTCTCAGCTTGACCCTACTCTTATACAAGCTCCGTAACTGATAACTCGGTAAGCTATAAGAAAGGGTGCTAAATAAAAACTACTTGAGTAAGTGGGAGTGGTCAATCAACAGCCCATTGAAGTTTCAGGTGAATATATATAAAGGATTGGGGAGCCTATATAGAGTAAGTACCAAGTTAATGTGTTTTTAGAAAGATTGAATAGTTTTTAACATTGGCGAAAAATAGTCAGGTGACGTAATGTAAACGTTATGGTGCAAGTCCATTTCAACTCAAGTGAGTAATATAGGTGCGAACCCTGTTCTGACTACAATGAGAAAGAGATACTCAGAAGTCTTTAATCCAAGACTTTAATAATGGATAGGGTATTGGATTGGACATCCTTAAACGCCAGTCTCTTTGGGATAAAGCTAGGTAACAGAGGCTCCAAGTAGTTTGACTAATTTTAAGAGGGTAAGACCCACAGGTTTATTGAAGAGAAAGAAAACCGATATATCTACTCACTCGTAATCTCAAGGTGAGGAAAAATAGTCAGGTGGTGTAATTGGCAACACTTAGTTCACGCGGCTAAAGATAGAGGTTCGAATCCTGTTCTGACTACAATGAGAAAGAGATACTCAGAAGTCTTTAATCCAAGACTTTTTAACAATGGATTGGGTAATGAACTGGACATCCTTAAAGCCGTATTCCTTGGGTGAAAGACAGGTAGTAGAGTCTCCAAGTAAACTTGACTTTTTTGTTTGGGTAAGACCGTCTTCGTTTTTGAAAGGATAAAACGAGCAATATCTACACCGAAATATCTCATCGGTGGTTTTTTGGTCTCGTAACTCAGAGGTTAGAGTGCTACACTCATAATGTAGAAGTCGGGATATCGTAATTCTCCGGGACCACAAATTATCCCCCCTTTGTGTTCTATCACATCGGTCAGTCCCCAGGGAAACTTGGGGACTTTTTAATGGAAAGTTAAATATGTTTTATTTATATTTGTAAAAAGAAAATAAGTATGGGTACAAATAGAGAAAAATTGGAAGATAATCTATATGAGTTACAATACCAATTAAAGATGGCGAAAGATAAGGAGTTGATATATAAAGATATTTTATCTAATATTGAGATATCTATTAAGGAGTTGTTTCAACGGGAAATGGAGAATGAAAGGTTTAACCTGGGTGATGAGATTAATTTCCGGGAGAGTATGGTTAACTTAAAGAATTCATTGGAGGAATATAAAAGATTATATAAATTAAGATTTTAATATGGACGACAAAGTATACAATCCTTCAACCTATCCATTGCTGGAGACTGCAATAACTAATAGAATAATTATTAAAGACCCGGGTAAGGAGATGAGGGATGATTTTGCTGGTCAGGCAATGATGTCGTTAATCGCTAAATATGGGGTCGGTCTTAGTTATGAGGAGACAGCTCAAATAGCTTACGAATACGCTGACGCAATGATGAAAGTAAGAAATAAATAAATAATAAAATGAAAAAAAGAATTTACCTAGACGACGTTCGCACACCAGTTGAAGATAACTGGATTGTTGTGAGAGATTATAATGAATTTGTTAAAAAAGTTAGGGAAATTGGTGTTAAGAACATTGATTTCATTTCTTTGGACCACGATTTGGGTGATACTGCTATGGCGGAATATCACAACAATGTATCTAAAAATTATGTTTTAGATTACAATAACATTGATGAGAAAACTGGTTATGATGCTGCTAAATGGTTGGTTAATGAGTTTTATTCAGTTAATGAAGATAGAATTAATATGACTAGTACAGAAAAAAGAAAATCTGATTTTGTTTTCCCAATTGTTTATGTGCATTCAGCAAATCCGGTAGGAGCCCACAATATCTGTGGTTATGTTAACAATTTCTATAAAAACGAAAAACAAAAAGAAACTTGTGTTAGAGTGAATATTCCAATTAAATAAAAAGTTTTTCACTTTCTGTTTGGTAGATTAAAAGTTTTATTGTAGTTTTGTCATATCAAAATAACAATAAAACTTTTTTATTATGAAATCACGTAGCAAAACATTGGGTCTTCACGAATGGTCAAAAGATGATACAATCGTAACATTGTATTACACAAAATACGGAACTTATGGTTTGTATTTGAAAGATGAGAGTTCGTTAGCGAAATGGATTGGAACTTCACTTGGTTCCTTGAAGATGCAAGCTGGAAACTTTAGAGGGTTAATGGGTGAGACTGAAAGAGCCTTGAGTGATTACTCTAAATTACAAGCGGAAGTTTATAATGAGTATGGTAATATGACTAAAATACAATTGATGAAAGTTGTTAAGTCAATCATTGACCAGGACGCTTATGAGAGAAACGCGATTTTAATTAAAATGGGTAAAGACCCTAAAAAAATGGTGAAAGCATGAAAATCAGAATCAACAATATTGAATGTAGAAAATATAAGGCAACCAAAGTTGATAAACTCTTTTATGAAATAGTTAAATGGGATACTAACTCTCGTTATGGAAAAGAAGAGGAGTATCGTGCAAATGGTTATGAAGATAGTTTTAGTGGTGATTTTTTAGTTAAAAATGGTCATAGTATTCTAAAGACTTTTTTCACTACTAAAGAATTTTGTTACACCATTGCGACTTTGGAGTTAAATTACCACGAGCCTGATGTTAATCTGAAGAGTACCGGGTCTAGATTATTAGACCTTAATAAGGTTGATAAAAAAGACTTTTTTAAGGTATATGAGTTAGCCAATAAAAAAATAAATAAAAAACATTTCAAAAGAAAATGAAAGCTAAAGACCAAGCAAAAGAATTAGTTGGAAAATTTACAACCAAGGAAGATGCTTTATTAGCCACTGACCTGATAAAAGAATTTATCGTAAAATACGATAACCATTTAGAGGATTTTTTATTTTGGGAAAAAGTTGAGAAAAAAATTAAGAAATCATGATAGAGATATTAAACAAATATTATTCTGAAGGACTGTTATATAAACAATTCCACCCCACTCTACCTTTAACTATATGGAATTATAGTGAAGTTGTTCAATATGAACAAAAGTGGGATGAGGTAACCACTATGTGTCGGGGACTCGTAACTGACGACCAAGGTAATATCGTTGGTAGATGTTTCAGAAAATTTTTTAATATTGAGGAAGAAAAACATACTCCAACACAAGATTTTGAGGTTTACAATAAAATGGATGGTTCATTAATTATTTCATTTTATTATAATGATGAGTTGATTGTTGCCACTCGTGGGTCATTTACATCAGACCAAGCAATTGCCGCTAAAAAACTTTTACTAAATAAATATAATAGTAAAAGTGGTATGTTACCAGGTTATACTTATCTATTTGAATTCATTGCACCATGGAATAGAATTGTTGTTGATTATGGTGAAGTTGAGAAACTAGTAGTATTGGGTGTTATAGAAACAGAAACCGGTAAAGAATGTGAATTTACCGAAATGGAAACCGAAGGGTTTGAGATTGTAAAAAAATATGATGGTATTAAGGATTATACTACCTTAAAATCAATTATTAACGATAACGAAGAAGGTTTTGTTGTTAGATTTTCAAATGGGGATAGAATGAAGATAAAAGGAACCGAGTATTTACGTCTTCATAAAATTATGACCAATGTATCAACCACCGGGATATGGGAAATGTTAAAAAATGGTAATGATGTTACCGAAATATTAAAAGATGTTCCGGATGAGTTTTATAACAAAATAAAATTATATGTTAAAGATTTGAAATATTTTTATTATTCAATAAATGAAAATGTTGGTAAAAAATTTGACTATTTTATGTATGGGAAATACAATGATAAAGACCCTATAGAAAATAAAAAAGTTTATGCTGAATGGGTCTTTACTCAACCAAAACACCTACAACCTATCTTGTTTAAGATGTTTGATAAAAAAGATTATTCAGAAATAATCTGGAAATTAATTAAACCTGAATTCAGAAAATTATAGTATTAACTATTTACTTTTGCAAAAATCCGATGTAATTATCGGATTTTTTTTTATTTCAGATATTTATAGTAAATAACCTTATTAATATTTACTATACATGGATTCATCTGTCATCGTCGCATTTATATCTGGGGTCGTAGGGCCAGTTCTTCTTTTACTTATTAAACATCAATTTGACAAATCAAAACAAAGTAATGACATAATTAAAGATGCCTTAGCTGTAAGTGAATGCGTTGAATCTAAGTTAGATGCTATTAAAGAAGATTATAAAGCCGATAGAGTATGGATAACCCAATTTCACAATGGGGGTCACTTCTATCCAACAGGTAAATCAATAGCTAAATTTACTATGTTGTATGAGGTTGTTGAGGTTGATACAGCGTCAAATCAGTCAAATTTCCAAAATATTCCAGTTAATCTATTTAGTAAATCTATTAATAGATTATTATCTAATGATGTTATTGAAATATATGACTTTAAAGATAAAGATATTCCGACTTATGGTCTTGAACATATTGCAAATGAAAATAATACTAAATCAGTTTATTTATTTGCGATAAAAAATATTGATGGTAAATTTGTAGGTATTTTAGGTCTTGATTACACAAAGAAAAAGACTAAACTAACTCCAAATGATATTATACACTTACAAGTATCGGGTACATTATTAGGTGGTGTTTTAATGACTCACTTATGTCAAAATAGTTAAATTATGGTAAAATTAATTAATCTTCTTGAAGTATCATCTTCAGAATTTAGAACAAAATTAAAAGCATTAGGTCACACAGAAAAAGGTTCTGAGTTAACTTCAGGTGGTGAATTAAACCCTAAATTTTTAGATATATTAACACCATTTTTAGATGAATGGACTAAAATGGGTGGTAACGCTTGTAAATTACAATTCACTGCAGGTAATGATAAATTTCATCAAGATAGAAATAGTAAACATAAAACAGGTGATGCTGTAGATATTACTTTACCGACAAATTGTCATACTAAATTTACTGAACTTCTTAATTCTTATGTGAAAAAATACCCTGGATTTGTTTTCATTGACGAATATAAAAACCCTTCAAAAGGCGCGACAGGTGGACATTTTCATATTAATATTGGTGGTGGTGTATCAGCAACTGATAATACAACTGAAACTCCGGAAACTGATAGCGATACCGCATTATTACAAAAATATGTACAACCAGCTTTAAATACTGTTATGGCAGCTACCGGTATAAAGGCTGAAAGTGTTAGAAATGATAATAAAATATTATCTGAAAATTTTATAAACCCGAAACCTAATTTCTTTTCAAGTAAAATTGTGGCTCCATATGATGGTGACGTTGTTGAAGTGGACCCTTCAGTTTGTGATGGTAAAATTAGAATTAAACATAGAATTAATGGGTTAGTGTATTTTACGGAATTTTGTAACGTAAATAGACCAAGTGTTAGAACTGGTGAATCTGTTAGACAAAATGAAACAATTGGTGATTTAGGAGATAATTCATTAAAAGTTAATGTTTATGATAATAACGGAACTAAATACCCAATAAGTAAATTCATTAAAGATTCCGATAAAAAAGCTGAAGAGAAGGTTAAAACTAAAACTAAAAGTAATTCTGATTATGATTATGGTTATAGTGATAGTAAATATCCTGGAGAATATACATTACCAATTAATGCTTTATTAACACCTTTAACAATTTTCAACAATATGATGTCATATAAAGGTAAAAAGAAAAAAGTTGAGGAAGATGAAAAGATTAACGAAGAAATTAATAGAATAAAAGAATTATTAAAATAAAAAACCCCCAAGTTAATGGGGGTTTTTAGTTATTATTGTTTTGCAACTTCTTTAACTGGTTCAACAACTTTAGTTGTATCAGCTTTAGTAGAGTCAACTTTAACTTCAACTGCTGTTGAGTCAACAACAACCGCTGTAGAATCAGCTACAACCGCTTCAACATTTCCTTCAGATTCATTGTGTTTGCAAGATGCGAACGTTAATGCAGCTACAGCCAACATAGATAAAATTACTTTTTTCATAAAAATTTGTTTTAGTTTGTTATTTATAGATAATTAATAGGTGAAAGAATTTAAATAGTCAAGTCGGCGGATAAAAAAATTAATAATACCCCATATTTACTACATATAAACCGGTTTAGGTTATAGTTATATAAAAATAATTTAGTTATGACAGTAATAGAATTAATTGAAAAATTAAAAACAATTGAGGACCCTAATACAAAGGTATTTGTTAAAGGTTATGAAGGGGGTTTGGATGATGTTACATTTGACAGTAAACTACATAACATTCTATTAAATGTTAATTCTGAATGGTATTATGGTAAACACGAATTAACTTACACTAATAATAGTAAAACTCATAAAATTGTTGAAGGGGTGATAATTTCTTAAAAAAACCATTTGACAATCCAAAAGTCATAACCTATACTTTTTAAGAGTTTAATAAAAATGTTATTAAATGAAAAAAAAATACAAAATATAGTTTACATCTGAAAAAGAATAACTATCTTTGTAAAACAAATCGGGAATAACCGATATCGTTCTTTGAGAAAACAGATTATCCATTATAATACTTCGGTATTGTAAAAAACGATAATGGGCGGCTTATAGTCCTTAAATAAACTACGAAAGTAGGATAAAGTGAATCTGTTGTGTTAACAGATTTGCGGTTTCAGAAATGAAACTCAAGTAAGCAAGCAGGATACTATATAATCTTGATTACCGAGGCCAACGGTGTAGGGAAAGTGATTATATAACTGGGTGATGTGGGTCATCTGGTTGAGGGGGGAACTCTAATAGGAATAACCTGTAGGATTTTTGCGAAAAATATGATTATCCAATTATATTATTGCGACTTCCAAAATTAAAGGAAACTTAAAACCGAAAGGTATGACAACAAACAGGTGGTGCTGAAATTGTCCTTGATACTTATCTACCAAGGTAAATATCTCGAAGTAGTCTTGAAATTTGAGAGTAGGGATACTCTAAGATGAAGTTAAGTATTCTGATGTCCAAAAGATATCGGAGCTTGGGGTAAACCACTTCGTCTATTCATCCACAACACAATACCTTATACTTTATTTAAGTAACACTAAAAAAATGTAAGCAAAAGTGTTTACCACTATGAAACGGAAGTTGCCCACATATTCACTGGCTGTCAGTGGAACGTAATAACCGCAAGTTTGACCGTATTTTTATGAAAAATCTCTAAGCCCTCGAAAGCTGAATCAGGACGCAATCTTGATGAGACAGGAGTAGTAAGAGAGTAGTTTTATAGTTAAGGAGTGATTGGTCTAACCAATCGGCAATGAGAAATACTAATCAAAAGTTAGTGGAAAAATAGGGAAACCATAATCCTATGAAAGGTTCTTAAAATTAAAGTTTATTCTCAGCTTTTTTTATTTTTTTATCAAAACATACAGGAAATCCTTTAACAAAATAAAGTTAAAGGATTTTTTTGTTTTTATAATATTTTTATTTACATTTGTTCTATGAAAAAAGATATCAACATAGTCAATAAGAAAGCGAAACACGAATACGAGTTTTTACAGACTTACGTATGTGGTGTTAAACTAATAGGGTGTGAAGTTAAAAGCGTCCGTCTGGGTAAGGTTTCCATATCCGAAGGGTATTGTTACTTCAACAATAACGAATTATTCATTAAAGGGATGAACATATCTGATTATGGTTATGGTACAGTCCATGATAACACCTCAGATAGAAAGTTATTGTTAAAACGGAAAGAGTTAAACAAATTAGAAAAAGAACTCGTAAAAGGTCTTACAATCGTTCCTTACAGAGTCTTTACAAATGAGAGAGGATTGATTAAAATAGAAATATCCCTATCTCGTGGTAAAAAGAACTACGATAAAAGAAATGACCTAAAGTCCAGGGATATTGATAGAGATAGTAAAAGAGAAATTAGTGGTCGGTTCACAAAATAAATAAATTAAAAAAAAATTAAAATTATGGTAGATTTAATGTCATTAGCGTTAGGGGTAGTTGCAGTTCTTATTGTATTGGGGGTTGTGATTATGTTTTATGCGGTCAATCAAGTTTTTTTACTTAAAAAAAAGTTTGATTATTTAGAAAAAGAAATACGAGATAGTTATGACTTCTTAAATAGGAGGATTGACGAATCAACTAGAAGTACAGAACAAATGGTTATGCATTCACACAATCATACTGATGAGGTTGAAAAACAATTAATAAGTATGATTGACGAATCAAAGAGAAATTTAGAACAAATGGTTGTGCAGTCACACAATCATACTGATGAGGTTGAAAAACAATTAATAAGTATGATTGACTCCAGGTTGGATAAACTGGAAAATAAAATAATCCAAAAACAAGTATTATAAATAAACGAACCGACCATTAATTACACCCCTCTTCACCGGAGGGGTTTTTTATTACACCTCCACAAACTTTTTACACTTCCGCACTATTTATTTATAAACAATATTATGGGTAAAAATAAATCAAAAAGGAAAATGGGTGAATGTACCTGTGACAATTGTGGTGTTGTATTTGAAAAACCATTAAGTGAATTAACGAGAAATAAAAACCTTGGTAGAAAAAATTTTTGCAATAGAACTTGTGTTGGGAAATATAATGCTAAAAATTTTGGAAATAGAGTTAATGTTTATGATATTACTAAACACTCAGATAATTGTCGTGATGAATTTACTGGGTTACGAGCACTTCTGAGACGAATTAAAAATAAATATCATAATTATGATGTTGATTTAGAATATCTGAAAGAAGTGTGGGATAATCAAAGTAATTGTGTTTACACTGGTGTTAAATTACAATTACCTAAATATAAAGGTATTAACGACCCTTTATATACAGCATCTATTGATAGGATTGAATCAGATAAAGGTTATGTTAAAGGTAACATACAATTTATTTCAATAACATCTAACCACGCTAAAAATTCAATGTCTCATGAACAAATGATTAAATTTTGTGAGTTAATTACTGAAAATAAAAAACCCATCGTATGATGGGTTTTTTATCTTAGTGGAGATGCCGACTTCGAAGTCGGGTCTTGTTCACCCTAAAGATTAAGGACTACACGCTTAGGTCAACATTTTTCTAATGTTCCGAAAATAGTTAGTTCGTTCTTCACCATTGTAAACTAACAACCAATGGATGACTCGATTTCGGGTTCAGTCATTTTTCCACCTTTGTAAGACCTTCTGTTCCTGGGTTATATGGTTACCGACCCGTTGTTGTTCAACTAATTAAGCTGTAACAACTTCTTCAGAGCGGATTAAACCTACTGCTGAAAGTTTTGCGATTGTTTCGCCGTTTGAATTTTGTGACCATAGATTTAAGTGATAGGAAACTTCTCACTGCGTGCCCCCAATAAATAGCAATGCCAATCAATACCATTTCATCCCCCATTGTTTTATTATACTACAAATATATATGATTATTTATTAATAATCAAATATAGAGTATATTTATTAATAAATATTTTTTTATGGCTGATATAGATAATAGTAAAAACGACGCATACGAAGGGACTCGTATTATTGTAAATACTGAAGACTTAATGTTTTTGGAGGTTTTAGCTCCGGATTCTTTAGGTTATTTTGGACTTGATTGGGTTAAGAACCGATATGATAGATTTAGAGATGGTAATTTATATTTAATTGTTGATAAGAGAGAACTCCCTGTAAATGTTAAAGTATTATATACTGACACTGATGGTGACTTTTTCGGATATTATCAATCTGGGGATACTATAAAGTATTCTGAACTACTTTTAGAGTATCCTGAGTTAGCGGACCAAATAACAGCTTTAGAACCGGTGAGTGAAATATATGACGCGTTACTTTCAATATCTGAAGGACAGGAATTATCAAAATATAACCTTAGAAATATTGATGACTTAGTTAGTGATTTCAAATTTAACAAACGAAGTCCAAGGGCTAGTTCTGTTATGTTATCATTTGATGATGTTGATGATATTCTTGGGATATTTGATGTTAGTGAGGACGATATGTGGTTTGTGAGAGCTGTAACATCTTATGACGGGTTTGAATTTGAACATTGGGATGGTATTCATGATGATTGGCAACAAGGGTATGGTTTAGACCATTTTAGTGGTGTTGAAAACGAAAATAGAATTGATAATATCTTAAAAGTTATATTACCTGGTCATAGTATAAATACGAATGATGATAAGGAACGAGAATTAATTTGTAGTACTTTAGAGGCTTTTTTCCCAAGTGAAATTGAGGATGTTTTAGATACCTACATTCATGAACAAAATTATTGTAAAACAAGAGGAGCGTTAAAGGAAATAGAATCAGATGTTTCTAATTTATTTGAACCATATAACATATTCAAAGTAGGTGAAGGGTATAATTATGTTACAAGTGTTAAAACTTTATTAAGTCTATATGCAAATGCGGGTTCTAAACAATATACATTAAAAGAACTTTTAGCTGAAATTAATAAAGATACTGAAGTTGGTGGTTGGGCTGATTATATATATGAAACAGATTGTCTTGACTTTGACCAAGTATCTATGGATAGAACTGTAAGTCAGGCTTTAGATTCTATGGAAGAAGGTTTAGAGGATTCTGATAAGTTTGAGGATATTGAGGAATTTAAAAAAATGGCGGATTTTATTTTATCAAAATATGATTTAAATAGAAATTATCAAACTCCTAAAGATAGTAATATCAGATTTACCATACATCAACTAGACCCCTCCGATAATTCAGTATTGGTTACGGTTAGAAACCTTGAGAAAAAAACTTCAGAAAAAAGAAGATTAGATTTGGAAGGGTTTAATAATTTATTAACTCAACAAGAATTATGTCAATAAAGATAGTGACGATTAAATTTCTTTTTATTATCTTTGTTTTATGGAAAGAAATTATCAACTATTGAAAGATGTTTTATCGGTTCCGACTAAAACATATAATGAAGGATTAATGGTGGAATTCATAACCAATTGGTTATCGGAGAACAACATTCCCTTCTATATTGACGAGTATCAAAATATTTACGCTACAAAACAAACTTTTGAGGTGGAATATTTCCCTTGTGTTATCGCACATACGGATACTGTTCATAACATTGACACTATCAATGTAAGAGAAGAAAATCTTAAAAACGCACAAGGTGAAATAAAACCTGCGTTAAAGGCTTATAATGATTTGGGTAATCCAACTGGTATTGGTGGTGATGATAAGTGTGGTGTTTATGCTTGTCTTGAATTACTAAAAGAATTACCAAATCTAAAAGCTGGATTTTTCGTATCTGAAGAAACTGGATGTCACGGTTCAAAAAACGCGGACCCTAAATTCTTTGAGAATGTTGGATATGGGATTCAATTTGACGCTCCGGAGAACTGGATGGTTTCAGAATATTGTATGGGTGTTAAGTTATTTGATAAAGAAAGTGACTTCTTTAAGTCCTGCGATGTTGTATTAACTGAGAACTTTAATGGCCGTCAATTATACCAATCACATCCTTATACAGATGTTTATAAATTAAAGCAGATTTTTGATTTTTCTTGTATTAATTTCTCAATCGGGTATTACGATTATCACACAAAACATGAATATGTAATTATTGAGGATGTTTATAGTGGTATTAAAACCGGGAAAGAAATGATTGAAAAACTAGGATATCAAAAATATACTTTAGAATACGAACAATCAACATATAACTTTTATTAAGAGACTTCGGTCTCTTTTTTATTTATCGGTATTTATCAATAAAATGTTTTTATGAAAAAATTAATAATTACTGAAGAAGAAAAAAATAGAATACTTAATCTTCATTTAAACGAACAAAGTGAAGAAAATTCTGCAGTTAAATTTATAAAAAATTTATTGGTGACTAATCCTAATTTATTTAACTCTAAAAAA
>Ga0181344_1000777_pt1 | contig 12321 bp, 8 predicted proteins | sample Su13VDMLBDD_FD_130098 | JGI IMG/M metagenome (GOLD analysis project Ga0181344, IMG submission 130098) | Freshwater viral communities from Lake Michigan, USA - Su13.VD.MLB.D.D | ecosystem: Environmental > Aquatic > Freshwater > Lake | place: USA: Michigan | collected 2013-07-15
CCTCTTTATTTTGTATTTGATGGTGTATATCAAGGTAAGAAAAATTTTATAGAAAAAGTTAATGATTTAGAAAAAGAATTAAAAACTAAAAAGACACAAATAGAAAATGAATTAACTAACGCTCTTAAAGATACTTTAGAATTAAATTTAGGATTTAAACCGACCATAAAAAATATGGCAGGAGTATTAATGGCAAATGCTGAGTCATTTTTAAGAATATTAGATGAGGTCCATAAAAACGCTTGGAACAAAAGAGACGACCCAACAAGAAGAAGGGCAATTATTGATTCCGTTTCAAACAGTACTTCTGTTGATAGACCAAAGATTGCAAGATCAAACTCACCTGTATTTCCTTGGCCACAATTTATTGTTGAAGATAATACAAATCCAAACAAAACCACATATCAAATTAAATATCCTGGAGATTATCCGGCAGAAACAGGGTCAAACGATTACAATATTTGGCCTGAAGTTGAATTTGTTGAAGAGTATTTATATGGATTTACACAGAGAAATGTAAAGTCAAATTTTGTTGTTACACAAAACCAACAAATAAATTTACCATACACTTCCTTAAATACTATAGAATACCCAACAACATATAACATATTTTCAAGTACTGAAGATGTTAAATTTATTTATGAAATATATGAAAGAGTTTTAACTTACGCTTTTTATTCAAAATTAAATAGACAGGGTAGTAGAGATAATAGTGTCTATAATGTTATTATGGAAATGGAAATGGAAAATATTAAAAACGCCATAAGTACTGACAATCCATTCTTAATACAATTATTAAAAAATTATAATTTTAATGCAAGGAATTTTGAATTAATTTTAAAACATATTTCTAACGACGGTAGTGGGGAAAGTTGGCAAAATTTTAGAAGAGGAATATATAATACTTCATATTTAAAAAGCGTTACAGAAACACCTTTCTTTATTTCATCGTTTGACCCACCAACTCAACCAGTGTTAGGTAATTCAACAGATGTAGATAATTTTTTAAATACAACTAAAAATAATGATTTTGACGAAACTGACGTTTATCCTTATGTTAATGTTGATTGGGTTAATAAAAATTTGGCAAATTCATTAAGTGTTACTGGAGATGTAAAAAAGGCGTTTAATACAAACAATTCTATTTTTTATAATACAAATATTGTACAAACTGCAAACTTTAAATCTGGAAGCGACTCAAACTTTGTAAGACCATTTACTTACTTCTTTAACAATGGGGTTACTAACCCAACTATTAATATTACAGATAAACAAAGTTTGTATAATTTTTATAGTGGTAGAACAGATGATTATGAAAAACAATATTTAACTGAGGGTAATATTAATTATATTGAGTATGAAAATCAGTTAATGTTTAATCAAACAACATCAATTTTAAACACACCATATTTTGTAAATGCAATATCAAAAGGAGTTGAGAATTTTAGAAATAGTAATCTTTACCCATATAAAGAGGCGGCTTATTTGTTCTTAAATTCTTTACCATTAACAACATTACGAGAAAAATACAAAACTTTAGAAGGAACCGCAACTAAACAATTAGATTACATGTTTGCCACGTTTAAAAAATTTGGTTCTGTTCATAGATTACCATATGCTTGGGTTTTAAAATACGGATCAATTTGGCATAGATATAAAAATTGGATTGAGACTGGTTTTGATTTTATGACTATTCCTTGGGATAATTTTAACTATACCGATAATTTTGATCCAGTAACTCAAAATATTTCTAAAATATATAATTTATCAGGGTATACAACAGTAACAACACAAAATACTGAAATATCACTACAAAGAGATGTTGTTTCTGGTTTTTTAAGTGCGACTCAAATGAATTTAGGGTTCTATCCTAAATTAGTAAGTGATCTTAATGTTTTTTATAATGGATTAAATTTATTTGAAAACTATACAGATTTAGAAATACAAGAAAAAATAGATAGTAAAAAACTTTATTTAAATTTATCGGATAATTCATTATTTAATTGTGACTTTGGTTTTGATCCTTCAGACCCTAATAGAGCATTAAAAATATCAACCTTATCTACATTAATTAAAGATGATTTAGGTTCTAACTATTTCATCACACCATCATTTGGTAATAGTTTTAATCAAACAAAATATGAATGTTTTACGGAAACTAATGGATTACAAAAATTAAAAACCGAAGTAAAAAATAATCCTGCGGTATTTAATGGTTCTGTAAGAATGTTTTGGTCTTTACCTAATTATGGGTATTTTGATAATAATAGGTTGGCCTTAAATTCTCCTGATGAGTATTTAAAAACTATGATTCTTGATAAAGAAAACCAACAAAACTTTTCTATTAATGGAGACACAACAAAATATACAAAGATAGACGAGATATTTTCAGTTTTTGAAAAAAGAGTTTTAGATTTATTTGAAGAACATTTTTTAAATTTCTCTAAATCAAAATATGATTATATAAACATAACAAAAACACCACAAGGAACTCCAGCCGCTGAAGATTCAATACTATTAAAATACAGGAATTTCCAACTGTTAGCAACAGAATTCTTTAAAATACCTGAATCTTTATTTATTAGTGAAAATATTAGCGACAACGCTTTAAGTCTTATTTCTAATAAACAATTGGAAATAACATACGATTTGTTAAGAAACTTTATGAATTACGACATTTTATTTAATAATGGAAATCCTTCATTCTATGATAAAAAAATATTCTATAGTTTAACAGATCTACCTTTAGTGGATAAAATAAGACCAAAATCATATACTCTTGATACTCCATATGCACTACCATCGGTAAATGGTACCACAACTTTGGCACAATCACAAAATGCTTATCCTGACGAATGGAGGGCTTTAGAGACTTATGTTGGGTTTTCTACAATACCCCAACTTGTTTATACAAACACAGGATCATCGATAACTGACTTTTTTATTGATTTAGACATATCTTTTTCTGTTGAAAATATTAGAGACTTTGCTCCAATCATTAAAATATATGCAACTCAAAAATTAAACGACAACACTTATAATGAATTTAAATTAAGGGAAACACTAAAAAATTATTTTGAAAAGTGTAACTTTTTTAAAAATGATATTATTAATAACTTAATGCCTGAAGTGATTAAAAGTCTACCGGCACAAGTTATAACTCCACAACCAAATAAGGCAAATTACACAGGTAATATAGGTAGAATAGAAACTTGGGAAAAAATAAAGGCGTTAAATGATAAATGGATCGCAGGAAACGATTATAAGCAAAACTCTCTTTTTGAAGATTTTTTATTTATAGATAGGGCGTCAAGAAATATCGCGGGTGAAGTTTATTGTGATGTTGTTATGTGGAAAGATAAACTTGAGGAATCAATATTAAAAACACCAGATAGACCTTTGTGGTTAATTTTAAGAGAATTAATTGAGGCTTCTGGATTTACTGTTTTGGATTATGCGGGATATGTTAATTACTATGACGTTAATGACGTAACAGTTAGACCTAACCCATCAAATCAAGGATCAACGTCAATTGCTAATGATATCTTCGGAACATTTTTAAATGTTGATTATAGAAATTCCAAAAGTAAAATGATTTGTACTTTTGCTAATGAAGCAAGTAAAAATTTAGATATACCTAACAGTGACTTTAGAAATGATGTATTTCAGTTAAATAGACAATCTGAAAATCCTTTAATAGAAAATCAAAGTAAAAAACAAGATTGGGGTCAATCTAATAAGTTAGTTGCATTTAACATGGACATTGGAAGACAAAACCAAGGTATTTTTACAAGTTTTGATGTTAATATGAATTCGGGACAAAAAACCGCCGAAGAATTAAAAATGTTAGAATATACCGCAAATCAAGCGGGAGGTGTTAACGCCACGGCTCAGAGTCAATCTATGTATAATTTTTATAAATATAGGGTTTATACTTGTGACGTTTCTATGATAGGTAATGCATTAATACAACCAAAAATGTATTTTAATTTAAGAAATGTTCCTATGTTTTCAGGACCATATCAAATACAAAGTGTTTCCCATTCAATAGGGCCAGGTAGTTTTACAACATCTTTTTCAGGAACAAGACAACCTGTTTATGAGATATCAGCACAAGACTCTTATTTACAAACAATTTATAAAAACTTTGTAACACCACTTTTAAATAAAGTTAAAAATACAACAAGTGTCAATATTACAACAAACATTATTGGACAACAAAATAGTAAGATGAATGTTGTTAATGGACCTAATACACCTAGTCCTAGTCAATGTGGACAGCTTTTAGTATCACCTTTCGACACATTTACATATACCGCATCAACCCCAACTACTATTTCTCAAACTAATATTGTTAGTGCGATTAAAGTAAGCGGAACTACCGCACCAAACGTAGTACCAAATCAAAATTTGGGTCTAAGATATTTAACATTTATAATCGGATACATATCAAATTTCCAAGGGTCAAACTTTGTTATTAACTCAAATAACTTTGGTAATATCCCATTAAATCAAACACACCTTGGAACTAATGACATTTTTATTTCGGCAAGAACCACAAATTATTTTTGTCAATCAAGTGGAAATGGCCAAGTAATTCCTACCGCAGTATTTAGTGCCGTTACAGACCCAATCGCAGTAATATCTAAAAAGTTTGTAACTTTAGCGAGTACAGGTGGAGATCCATTCTTGTCTAATTTAACTGATGGTCAATTAAATTCACCTACTGATGCCGTTTTAGATGAATTTGCAAAATTATATATTACTTATTGGCCAAATAAAGTTGGTGATGATGTATACACCCAATTACAACCAACGGATAAATCAATATTAAAAGATAAAATTAAAAACGCAATTGCTTTAGGTAAGTCACTTAATTTAAGTGTATAAAACATTTATATATAACGATATATTTATATAAAAAATAATAACTATGAATACAAAATTAATTTTAGATAACTATTTGGGTAAAAATACCAAAATTTCTGAAAAAGACATGGGAGACGGTACAAAACAAGTTTGTGATTTAGAAACAAACGAATGTTATGTTGTAAGAATGAAAGATGGTCTTATTGAAAGAGTGGACAACACTATGAATAAATTTAAAAAAATCCAGGTTGAAACTAAATCAGGTATAAAAACTTTATTAAACGGATAATATGAGCGTAGATAAAAAAATTTTAGAAGAAATAAGACGAGTTAAGTTTATTACAAAATACATTACTGAACAAGACGCACCACCGGCGGAAGATCCACTTGCGGATTTAGGTGGAGGAGGAGCACCTGAAGGGGGTGAAGTTGATCCACTAACAGGGGGAGCACCCGCAGGAGCACCACCCGCAGATCCCGCAGCAGGAGCACCACCCGCAGACCCCGCAGCAGGAGCACCACCCGCAGACCCCGCAGCGGCAGGACCACAACCAGTTGACACCGCAACAGATCCTGATGTGGAAGAAGTTGGAGCTGAAGGTGAAGAAAATGAAGAAGAATTAGACATTACTGACTTAGTTACCGCACAAAAAAATATTGAAGATAAACAAGAAGAATACTTCCAAAACTTATTTAAACAATTAGAGGCTATGGATAGTAAACTTAAAGAAATGGACGGGTTAACAAATAGATTAACATCTATCGAAGACAAAATTGAAAAATATAAACCTAAAACTCCACAAGAAAAATTAGAACTAAGAAGTTTAGATTCAGGACCTTTTAAACAAAAATTATCTGACTTTTTTGTTGATAAACAAGAAGAGATGGAAAAATCGGGTAAAAACGAATACGTGTTAACAACAGACCAAGTAAAAGAATTCTCACCAAATCAAATAGAAGATTCTTTTAATGAATATGGTGATGAAGATGAAGATATGATGTAATTTTATTAAAAGGGACTATTGTGTCCCTTTTATTTTTTTTTAATTTTATATATTGACTGCGACAAATTAATAACTTATATTTCTATAGTAAACTTTTAATAAATAATATATATGGCGACAAACAATGTTTTAGATGCGGTTTTGGCTCAGTATGAGAGCTCAAAACAAAGTGGATCTTCTTCCACTTCAAAAATGTCTCAAGAAGAAAGAATGAAAAAGTATTTTGCTGCAATACTTAAAGACAACGAAAAGCAAGCACAAAAAAGAATCCGAATCCTACCTACACCGGACGGTTCATCACCATTTAAGGAAGTTTGGTTCCACGAAATCTTGGTTGATGGTAAATGGCAAAAATTTTATGATCCAGGAAAAAATGACAACGAAAAATCACCATTAAGTGAAGTTTATGATGAATTGATGTCAACAGGTAAAGAATCGGATAAGGAATTGGCAAAACAATACAAACCTCGTAAGTTTTATATTGTTAAAGTTATTGACCGTGACAATGAACAAGACGGACCTAAATTTTGGAGATTCAAACACAATTACAAACAAGAAGGAATTTTTGATAAAATTATCCCTATCTATAAGGCTAAAGGTGACGTTGCAGATGCCGAAAAAGGAAGAGACCTAATCCTTGAACTAACAAAGGCAAAAACTCCAAAAGGAGCATTTTATACTGTAATCCAAACAGTAATGTATGATGACCCATCTTCAGTTCATGAAGATGAAGATACAATGTCAAGTTGGATTGAAGATGAACTTACTTGGGAAGACGTTTACTCTAAAAAACCTGTTGAATATTTAGAATCAATCGCAAGAGGAGAAACACCAAGATGGGATTCAGATGCGGGAAAATACATTTACTCAAATGACGAAGAATCAAGTGTGTCAATTGGAGGGAATAAAAAATCAATTAGTCAAGTAGAAGATCCACAAGTTAATGACGAAGTGGATGAAGAATTACCATTCTAATATGAATTGAACTTGGACATCTATACATAAAAGGTGTCCAAGTTTTTAATTAAAAAAAAACAAAAATTATATGAATAAAATAACTGAAAAGATGTATGAGGCGTTATGCCTAAAATATAGATCAGAAATGGCGGAAGCAGAAGCAACCCTATTAATTTATTTCAATAATCCTGTAGGTATTGGTGAACACCCACAACATTTAGAAGAAATGGATAAGTTTGTTGAAAAAATGACAAACGCTAAAGATAAACTTGAAATGTTGGAAGTTATATACAAATACAACTATAAAAAAGAGGAAAAGTTTGAAATAACTGAAGATATGTTAAGAATTATTGAAAATCAAAAAGGAGAAGAAAATGGCAATTAAGAAAAACGATTTTAGTTCGGTTAAAAAGAAATTCTCAACATCGGCGAAATATAAACCACAAAGATTTTTTGATTTAGGACAACCATTTTTAGATGCCGTTGGGTTACCAGGTCCCGCTATGGGACATATTAATATGTTTTTAGGGCATTCAGATACGGGTAAGACAACCGCATTAGTTAAAACCGCGGTGGATGCACAAAAGAAAGGAATTCTTCCTGTCTTTATTATTACAGAACAAAAATGGAGTTTTGAACACGCAAAACTTATGGGGTTTGAATGTGAAGAAGTTGTTGATACGGAAACGGGAGAGTTAGAGTGGGACGGATTTTATATCTTCAATAATAACTTTGATTATATTGAACAAATTACAGATTACATTAATGATTTATTAGATTCACAAGAAAAAGGTGAGTTAGATTATTCTTTGTGTATCATGTGGGATTCTGTTGGTTCTGTTCCTTGTAAAATGACCTATGAAGGTAAAGGAGGTAAACAACACAATGCAAGTGTCTTGGCCGACAAAATAGGTATGGGAATTAACCAACGTATTTCTGGGTCAAGAAAGGCCGACTCAAAGTACGAAAACACTTTGATTATTGTAAATCAACCTTGGGTTGAATTACCAGACAATCCATTTGGACAACCAAAAATTAAAGCAAAGGGTGGTGAGGCTATTTGGTTAAATTCATCTTTGGTATTTTTATTTGGAAATCAAAAAGGCGCGGGAACAACAAAAATTACCGCCACTAAAGACAAAAGAACTGTTAAATTTGCATCAAGAACAAAAGTATCGGTTATGAAAAACCATATTAATGGACTTGGATTTGAAGACGGTAAAATTATTGTAACACCTCACGGATTTTTACCGGGTAAAGAGGCGTCGGAAGAAAAGGCATCGATCGAACAATACAAAAAAGATTATGCGGAATATTGGAAAGAAATAATCGGAGTTGATGGTGACTTTGATTTGAAATCAGAAAAAGAAGAAGTGGAGTAAGAACACTGTAAAGATAAAAAAATGACAAAAACCCTATTAGTAGACGGGAATAATTTATTAAAAATTGGATTTCACGGAGTTAAAGATTTTTTTAACGGAACTGAACATGTTGGTGGTATTTGGCATTTTTTAAATACTTTACGAAAATTCTTAGAAGAGAATAATTTTAATAAGGTTGTTGTGTTTTGGGATAGCGATACTGCGTCAAGTCAAAGACGTTTAATCTATCCCAAATACAAACTTAATCGTAAACAAAAAAGTGAAGAAGATTTTAAAGATCAATCATTCTCAAATCAAAAAAATAGAGTAAAACAATATCTTGAAGAAATGTTTGTTAGACAATTAGAAGTCGAACAATCAGAGGCTGACGATTTAATTGCATATTATTGTAAAATATCGGAAGATGAGAACAAAACAATTTTTTCATCAGATAGAGACCTTACACAGTTGATCTCGGATATGGTAACCATTTACTCGCCACAACAAAAAAAATACTTTAAAAACGGAGATAAGATTAAAATATATGAATCTGAGATCCCACATTATAATGTTAAAACTTATAAAATATTAACAGGAGATAATTCTGATAATATAGATGGTATTTTTTATTTGGGTGAAAAAACATTTATGAAATTATTTCCCGAAATACTTGAAACTGAAGTTAAATATACCGATATTTTAACAAAGGCGGAGAAGTTACTTTTAAATGAAAAGGGAAATGTGGCCTTACAAAATCTTCTAAGCGGGAAAACTAAAGAAGGGATATTTGGGGATGAGTTTTTTACTATTAATGAAAAAATAATAGATTTATCAAATCCACTTATTTCTGAAGAAGGTAAAGAATTAGTTAAGTTATATTACTCCGAGTCATTGGATCCTGATGGAAGAGGACATAGAAATTTAATTAGAATGATGATGAACGATGGATTCTTTAAATTTTTACCAAAGGGAGATGACGCTTGGGTTAATTTTTTAAAACCATTTTTAAAGTTATCAAGAAAAGAAAAAACAAATTTTAGAAACAGAACAAAAAAATGAAAATGAAAGAACAAGAAGTAACAAAATTAGAGTTTTTGCTAATGTGTAATGACAACATTGTAGTACAAAGATTTTTTAATGTTAAAGGGTTTAATAAAAACGCCCATAAATCAGAAGAGTTTTATAATTACATTAGAACATTTTGTAATGAACTTAAGTACGATTTAAAAATGAGATCAGTAGTTTATATGTTGGAAAACAGATATGAAATTACAGAAAATCCTGAAGTGTTGAACACATCAATAACTGAAGGTGAAGAAATTTTTAACCTTTATATTAAGGTAGAAAACATGACAATTTGTCAGAGGTCATTTGACGCAAAAGTATACCCACCAAAGGTAAGATACACCGTAGATCTACGCCCAAAACTAAAACAGGTATTAACCGACCTGACTGACATTTTTTCAGGTAGAAAATTTAATTATTTTTATCCACAATTTATTCAAAAGTAGTAGTATTTATCATTACTAACATAAAGAAAAAATATGGCGACAAACAAAAATTTTGAGTATCTCGGTAACAATTTCCAAATTCAATTACTTAACCAAATTATTTTAGACAAAGACTTTTCTCACTCAATTATTGACGTTATTGAAAATAATTATTTTGAGAATAAGTACTTTAAAATCATCATTCAAATGATAAAAGAGTACTATAAAAAGTATGAACACACACCATCATTTGATACCTTAGAACAAGTCGCAAAATCAGAATTACAACAAGAAACTGCGGTTAAAGTAGTTCTTGATACGGTCAAGAAAATTAAAGACGCACCTATTGATGGTGTGTCTTTTGTACAAGAAAAAGCACTTAAATTCTGTAAACAACAAGAGTTACAGAAGGTTATGAAAAAGGCTCAAAAGATTATTGATGGTGGTGAATTTGAAAACTATGATACCCTAGAAGAATTAGTTAGAGACGCATTACTCGTCGGTTCAAAAGACACATCAATGTTAGATGTCTTTTCAAACCTAGACCAAGTCTTAGATGACGACTATAGACACCCAATCCCAATGGGAATACCAGGGATTGATAGACTGTTAAAAGGCGGATTGGCAAAAGGGGAAATAGGTGTAATATTAGCACCAACTGGTGTAGGGAAATCAACCATTCTAACAAAGATCTCAAACCACGCGTTTAACCTAGGATTTAACGTACTTCAAGTATTCTTTGAAGACAACCCAAAAGTGATACAGAGAAAACATTTTACTCTTTGGACAAAGATTCACCCTGACGAATTGTCAGAAAAAAAAGACGAGGTGATGACTAAAGTAAAAGAAATCAAGGAAACAATGCCAAATGAGTTAATCTTGAAAAAACTACCTTCTGACACAAAAACTATGTTGCAAATTAAGAATGAAATTAGAAAGATGATTGCAGATGGTGTTAAAATAGATATGGTTGTTTTAGATTACATTGATTGTGTTGTTCCAGATAAAAACTTAGGAGATGAGTGGAAAAGTGAAGGGTCTGTAATGAGAGGATTTGAAGCTATGTGTCACGAATTAAACATTGCTGGTTGGACGGCAACACAAGGAAATAGAGCTTCTATTTCGTCTGAAGTTGTTACAACAGACCAAATGGGTGGTTCGATTAAGAAGGCACAAGTAGGACACGTTATTATTTCAGTAGCAAAGACATTACAACAAAAAGAAATGAAATTAGCCACGATTGCAATTACCAAGTCCCGTATTGGGGATGATGGTGTGGTTTTTGAAAATTGTAAATTTGATAACGCGATGATCGACATTGATACTGAATCAACAACAACATTCTTAGGTCTTGAGGAACAAAAAGAAGAAAGACAAAGACAAAGGGTTAAAGAATTGTTAGAAAAAAGAAAAGAACGAGAACAACAAAAAAAATCATAATAAATAAAATAATTAAATTAACATAAAATGGATATTTCACAAAAAATATTAAGTGATATTACGGTGTATATGAAATACGCTAAATTTGTCCCTGAATTAAACAGAAGGGAAACGTGGGAAGAACTGGTAACAAGAAATAAAGAGATGCACCAAAAAAAATACCCACACATTAAAGATGAGATTGAAAGAGTATATAAAATGGTATACGATAAAAAAATTCTTCCATCAATGAGATCATTACAGTTTGGGGGTAAACCAATTGAGATCTCACCAAATAGAGTTTATAACTGTGCCTATCTACCAATAGACCATACAGATGCTTTTGCTGAAACGATGTTCTTATTGTTAGGTGGAACAGGAGTTGGATTCTCAGTACAAAAACATCACGTAGAGAAACTACCTGAAATTAAAAGACCAAACCCAACAAGAACAAGAAGATACTTAATTGGTGATTCTATTGAAGGATGGGCAGATGCAATTAAAGTATTAATGGAATCTTATTTTGGAACCAAATCATCAACACCAATATTTGACTTTTCTGATATTCGTCAAAAAGGAGCTTTATTGGTAACATCAGGAGGAAAGGCGCCAGGACCACAACCACTTAAAGATTGTATTCATAACATTACGAAAGTTTTGGAAAACAAATCAGATGGTGAAAAACTAACACCAATTGAAACTCATGATATCGTATGTCATATTGCAGATGCGGTACTTGCAGGTGGTATCAGAAGAGCGGCACTTATATCTTTATTCTCAGCAGATGATGAAGAAATGATTTCTTGTAAATCAGGAAGTTGGTGGGAACAAAACGCACAAAGAGGTAGAGCTAATAACTCGGCGGTACTTCTTCGTCACAAAATCACAAAAGAATTCTTTATGGATCTTTGGAAACGTATTGAGTTGTCAGGAGCAGGTGAACCTGGAATATACTTATCAAATGATAAAGATTGGGGAACAAACCCTTGTTGTGAGATCGGTCTTAGACCATACCAATTCTGTAACTTATGTGAGGTAAATGCGTCAGATATTGAGTCACAAGAAGATTTTGAGGCTCGAGTTAAAGGAGCGGCATTCATTGGAACACTTCAAGCGGGTTATACAGACTTCCATTATTTGAGAGATGTTTGGAAAAGAACAACAGAAAAAGACGCTTTAATTGGAGTTGGAATGACGGGTATTGGTTCTGGTGTTGTCTTA
>Ga0181344_1000780_pt1 | contig 12292 bp, 15 predicted proteins | sample Su13VDMLBDD_FD_130098 | JGI IMG/M metagenome (GOLD analysis project Ga0181344, IMG submission 130098) | Freshwater viral communities from Lake Michigan, USA - Su13.VD.MLB.D.D | ecosystem: Environmental > Aquatic > Freshwater > Lake | place: USA: Michigan | collected 2013-07-15
AATCTTTAATCTTGCTTCTTCATCACTTATTTGTTTTTTGTGCTTCCAGGAGTCTAAAGCCTTAATTAATGCCCGTTCCTTCTTTACTTCTGCTTCTCGTCTTAGTCTAAGTCTTTCTTTTGCTTGCTTTTGGGCGACATCCAGTCCATCTTGCTGTATGTTTTCAATAGACTTAGATAGGCTTTTACTTGCATCTCTGCTTGCGTCAAGACTTCCTGAAAGTCCTTTAATGCCTTCTGATATTCCGTAGTCCACATTGTTAGCCCACCTTTATATGGCCTACGCCAGCTAAATAAGTTACAAGTCCTATTGCTGCAACGCCTATAAACCAAAAAAACTTGGTAACGACTGATTTGCCAACAGAGGTATAGACATTCTCAATAACTCTTTCTGTTACTTTTTCAACAATATCTTCTATTTCTTTCTCTGTTAGCGTAGCCATCACGATTTCTTTCGTACAGTTTTCTTAGCTGCTGGTTTTTTAGCGGCAGGTTTTTTAACAACGGGTTTAGGAGTTTCAGCTATTTCAATCTTAGGCTGAAAACCAAACTTATCCAATATCCAAGTAAATGTAAAGTTCATATTAACCTACCAACGCTTTTACTTCATCTTGGGTTAAACCTAATGCGGCTAATTTAGCTAATGCAGATGTTTTTGCAGATTCTTGTGTTTGTTTGTCTGTTATAGCTTTAGCCTGCAATCTAACTAATTCAGCATCAATCTGTGCATCGGTTACAGGTGAAGATGTTGGATTTAACCAAGTAACTTCACCATTATCGTTGTTTACAATATATTCCGCAGTTGGAAATAAAGAAGAAATTGCCGTAGCTTTATCAATAATCATTGTGCAACCTCCATAAGGATAATAGTATCTGTACCTGCTCTTTGTCTAAATTGACCTGAAGCATTGCCAGTTTTTGCATAAACTGTATAACTTGTGGCAGATGTAGTTGCTGGAGAATCATAAATAGTAACTGGAATACTAAAACCTACATCACCTGATGGCGTATCATACATAGCCAAACAAGTACCAGTAGTTCTTAAATCAGTAGAATTACGATATATAGTGACATAAGATTGCGTTCCATCTAAACCATCCATAGTTACGCTAAATAAAGCCATTACATAAATTTTGCTAGTAGAAAATTTAGGAGTAATTGAAGCAGTTAATCCAGTAGTTACAAAAGAAGTAGATGTAATAGTTGCATTTGAAATTACATTGTTAGCACCAACTGTTTGAATAACAGTTCCTGCTGGAAAAGTACAGTTTGCTAAATTACCTGATGTTGGAGTACCAAGAACAGGGGTTACTAAAGTAGGTGAGGTAGATAAAACAATGTTGCCAGAACCAGTAGTTGTAGTTGGTAATGCTGCTGTAGCTTTAGTAGCAATAGTTTGCACTACTCCGCTTGAGTCTTTGTAAAACAGCTTGCCATCGTTGTTATTTAGCGCTAATTCGCCAGCAACTAAATTGCCTGCGGTTGGTGTAGCAGCAGCAGTTGTTGTGTAATACAAAGAAATGGGTGTAAATCCAGTTTGTGCCATGATTAGTATGTCCCGCCAAATATGCCTGTTAAGGCTGTTAGTGTACCAACATTATTGATGTTGTTTGTTGCCATGTTTAAAGCACCTGACATAGGTGTTTGCCCATCTGAAGCTACTGATTGAGTTAATCCGTCAGCTATGTTTTGCATAGTAGTATTAGCCCAACTAGATGTAATAGTTGTGCCTGTTACTACGGGATTACCCGCAGGGAGGTTATATGTACCGCTACCGTTTCTACTCATTATTTTCTCCTGCTTTCATTCTTTGTGTGCCAATTAAAGCACCTGTGCCAACTTGGGGTATTTTAAGTAATTTTGCTAATTCTTTTGCTGTTTCTGGGCGTTGAGTTAACAAGGCTTGGGTTATTTGGCGGCCTCCTGGCATATAAGGTGCAGCAGTAGCAGCGCCAATTAAGTAATCTTTCCAATCTGTAGCCAATATACGGGCAGCAGTACCAGAGTCTTTAATTTGACTTGGAAGCACTTTTTCTGCGGCATCGGTTAAATCTTGCATTAATGCTTGACCAGTAGCTGTTTGACCTTTTCCAGCAGATTTGTCAGCAGACCTTACAGCAGCAGATAATTGATTTGGAGTAAATGTTTCACTTGTTCCAGCCCTAGAACCAGCAGCACGAATACGGGAATAATTAGCATAACCAGTATTAATTTTTGCTAATTCGTCTGCAAATTGAGGATTACTGCGACCTAATGATTCACGAATATCAGCAAATGCTTGTTGATAAGCCCTTCCAATAGTGGCTTGTGAACCTGTAGAACCTTTGTAATCACCAATAATTTTCTTAAAATCTTCTTCTAAAACTTTAAAGTTATTGCCGTCCATAACGCCTTTATCAGACATACGGCTTTGAATCATATCTTTTACATCATTACTAACCATTGCAGCATCGTCAACTTTTAAACCAGCAACATTTTTTTTAAGACCAGATAAACTATCAAATAAAACTGCATCAGGTTTAAATGTTAATTTTGGCAATAATGCGTCATAAGCATCTTCTAGTTGATTTTTAACATATTTAACGCCTTCACGACCTGTGGCAATAGGAACTTCACCACCAATAGGTTCTACAGCACGCTTATAAGCTGCACGGTTAAAATCTTCAATTCCTTTGCGTCTTGCGGCATTAATAGCTTCGCCAACAATAGGAAAGCTAGTTGCTTTATCTTCAAAAGATTTTAAAAAGCCACCCATGATTTGACCAGGTGTCATTGAAATCTTTTCGGCAATCATTTTTTTAACATCTGGTGTCATTGTTGGGCTTAATATACGAGAAACGCCAGCCATTGCTGGAACTCCTAATGCGCCCAATCCTGTACCAATAGCAGTTGCTTGACCACGACCTTCATCGGTAGGGGTTGTTAATGCAGAAGTTGCGCCACCAATCGCAGCTTGTTCTCCCATTGCAGTTGCATAACTAGGAATTTTTCCAATAATATTAGCAGCTTGTGGTATTCCTTTAACAGCACCACCAACGACATTCATACCTTTTTGCAAAGCAGCGGCAGGGGCTAAATAAGAAGCAATTTGACCTGTGCCAGTAGCAATCGGAAATTCTTTTGAAGCGCCTTGAGTCATTGCACGACCAACATCAATAACATTTTGACTTGTTTGTGGTGAAATTATAGATTCGGGCATTAATTGAGAAGCAGCACCAACGCCTTTAATTGTTTCTCCTAAACCACCCATAATCATAGGACCAACTACACGAGTTTTTCCTTCAACACCTACAGGATTGCGTAATGCCTCTAAGGCGGCTTCCATGCGTGTTTGTGGTTTTGGCGCAGCTTGTTGTGGGTTTAATGATTCAGAAATTAATGATTGTGCTTGTTCAGGCGTAGTTCCCTCTGGAACTTCAAACCTTCCAATTTTTCCATCAGGCATTTCAAATCTAGCTACTGGCATTATTCAAATCCCAAAAATTTAACTTTATTTGATGTTTGTGCTGGTGCATTAGGAACAGCAGTTTGCACATTTTGTGGCGGTTGTACTTGATACAATTTTGCCATTTTTCCTACATCTGGGCTAATTTCTGCGCCAGTTTGCAATAATTGATTGTGCTGTTGTATTTGATATAAACCAGTTTCTCTTGCCCTTGTAGCAATCAAATTAAGTTCTGTTGGGGTAAAGTTAATATCACCAGAAGCAGCCCTTTGGTACAAATCTCTTTCATAGTTAGAAACTTGTCCTTGACCTTTAGGAGGTGCAGCCAAAGCCAATTTACCAGTTTCTTGCAACACTTCACGAGTTGCTGCAATTTTTTCTTTTTCGCCTTTACCTGTAACTCCAAGCGTATCAGCAATTTGCAATCCAGTTAAGCGTGCATTAGCTAATGGGCCAGTAACCGCTTTATTTGTAGAATTTAAAATCTTATCTGCTGAAGTAATAGCACTATAAGCACCAATAGCAGTAGCTTTAGATTCTTTAAACAAATCTCCAGCTTGTCCAGCAAGACTAGCGCCAACTTGATTAACAACGCTTGGTGCGCCAGCCCTTTTTAATTCAGCTTCATATTGGAAGAAACTTCCTGGATAACCTTGTTTTTTAGCTAATTCATACCCACGAATAGCCTCAGTTTTCTTTTCACCACCAGCAGCTATAGTTGTTAAACCGCCTTCAGGTCCAAAACTAAGCCTAGAAACAGTTTCACCTTCAGCAGTTTTAATAGGTTCAAGCATTTTATAAGCAGACGCTTGAAGTTGTGCTGGGGCATATTGACTTGTGCCAGCAGCAAATTGTTCTTGTGGATTTTTAGCAGACATATATTGTTGTACTGCTTGTTGTTGTCTACCACGCAACGCAGCAGCCAATTCAGTTTGTTTTGTGTCTAAATTAGCATTAGTTAATCCGCCAATAGCAGCGTTAATCATAGGCAATGCTTGTTGCAATGCAGAAGGTTTAACATAATGACCACTAATCATTTGACCTTGTGGTGCGTTAAAAGCCTGCCCTGTTAGCAAATTAGCTAACTGACGCTGACGCTGTAAACCTAATACTTCTGGGTCTTGCATCATTAATTGTTGTTCTGTTAAGTCTGCCATGATTATCCCTGCTTTAGTAATTTAGACAATGAACTTAAATCCATTGGTTGTGCATTTTGAATAGGTTGTTGTGCTGTAAATGCAAATGGGTTTTGATTGCCACGAACTGCTGCACCTAATGCTTGCCCTTGTGGGTTAACCCCTTGTGCAAGTTGTCCTAAAGAATTAGAAAGACCTGAGCCAGCACCTTGCGACAATAATTTAGATAAATTTCTAGCACGATTTGCATTAGTAAGCACATCTGAAGCAGAAAGTCCTGAACTAGGAACAGTACCAGCAATTCCACTTGCACCTGCTGGAATAGCTGCGCCAGAAGCATCTAAAGCAAATTGCCCAGGCGCTGCTGCCATGTAAGATTGACCAATAGTTGTGCCTAATGTTCCATCGCCAACCATAACTCCAGCAGGCATTGCACCAGTTAATCCACTAGCATTAGTAAGCGCACCAGCGCCAGGTATAGCACCAGAACCTTCTAAAGGTGGTGTAATAGTTCCAAAATTACCAGCGCCAGGTGGGGTTAAATTTGAAATTTGAGTTGGTGAATTTAATACTGCGTCTGCACCAGGAGTAGGTGTTGTTGGTGTTGGTGAAAGCGGTACATTAGTTTCAAATCCTGTTGGAGCAACACCGCTAGTAGCATAAGCAGATGCAGAAGCAGAACCAAGTTGTACCGCTTGTTCAGCAGTAATACCGTATCCAGCTTGTAAATTTTGAGCAATAGTAGCCGCATCATATCCATTTGCAGCCAAATTTGCAGCATCAGCAGCCATAAATGCAGCGTCAGCACTACTTGCAGCAGCAGCACCGCTTCCTGCAGCCAAAGCCCCTTCAGCAGCAACTTCACCACCAAGTTCTGCGGCTAATGCAGGACTTGCAGTCCCAGCAGACGCAATAGTTGCAGCAATAAGTGCTACAGTAGCCCATCCACCAGGAATAAGTGTGCTTACAGATTTATCTGTTTGTGCTAAAGCACCTAATGCGCCCAAGCCTTTACCATCTGTTCCTAAAATAGCAGAAGTAACATCTAATGGATTGCCATTTTTTGCTGATTGAATAATATTTTCTGTGTTACCAATAATGCCACCACCACTACCACTTGTTCCTAAAACACTAGAAAAGTCATTAGCAACTTGATTTGTCCATGAGCCACCGCCACCAAAAGGTGTGCGTGTTCCTGCAAAAGTCCATCCAAAATGTTTACTTTTAAACATTAGAATATTCCAAGATTGCCATAAAGGTTTTCTAAATAACTACTATTAGACAAAGCTGGGTCAAAAGCACCACTACTTGTTGCGCCAATATTATTCATATATCCTTGGCTACTTACAAAAGGATTGTTTAATCCATTATTTCCAAACATATTTCCAATACCGCTTAATCCACTAGAAACAAGACCTGGGTTAGCAGCAAGACCTAAAATACCAGCAGAACCTAAACCATATAATCCAGCAGTATTAGCTGTTTGTTGTCCTAATCTTGCATTTTGCGCTGCAATATTAGCGTTTGTTTGAGTAGCTAAAGCACCCATGTAATCAGGGCCTGCAACAGCAGCTTGGCTAGGCGCATTAATAAAGCTAGGTGTAGCTAAAGACTTAATTTGTCCAGCTTGTGTACCTTGTAATTGCTGTGCTTGCAAACCTGTATTCATGCCTTGAATTTGTGCGCTTGTTAACAAGTCATTTTGTTGCTGATTAAATGTACGCATAGCATTGTCATAAGCCTGTGTGCCAGGAACAATACCTTGATTAGCTAAAGCAGCCGTATTTGATTCTGCAGATTGTGCCATTTGTGGCTGTAATCTACGCATAATAGCTTGGCTGTAATTTTCGCCAGGATTAATACCATACATAGGATTTGCTTGACTTTGTTGCAAACCTTGTAATGAAGATTGTGTAAGCGACTGTAATTCTGGGCTTAAAGACTGTGTGGCTGTCCATGTAGGATTGCCATTAGCGTCTGTTTGCTGAGTGTAATTAAGGTTGCCATAAGGGGTAACTTGATTTACACGATTAGCTTGAACCGCTTGTTGTGCGCCAGCAAGATTGCCTAAAGTTTGGGCTTGTGCAGCACCAAAATAAGGACTCGTTGTACCGCCATACGGGTTAGTCGTATTAGCGTTTGCACCTTGCGAAAATGTTGAACCTGCACCCATTACCTTCTCCTATGCCCATTTACAGTATTCTGGGCGCATCTCTAAAATGACCAAATCCCCATCGTCATGTGCGTCAAGGATAGTAGCAACATCTTTGAAACCAAGGTGTCGGTCTAGTCTTAGGGCTTTTGTATTACTCCCTGCAACTGTGCCAATTATAACCTTTAATTTCAAGGTGTTAAACGGGTAATTAAAAACTTCTTTGAGAAAGTCTTTAGTTGCCCAATGCTGTCCTTCTGACCCCACATGAATCATGCAAGATTTGCCGTAAAAACCACAATAAACTACTACTGCCCTAATCTGTCCATCTAATACTTGACCTAAATAATGTGCATCTTGCGGAGTGGGCATTTTATGTTTAATAGCCCAATCTTTAAGATTTTGCTGATTAAGTAATATCAAACAACGCCTCCAGCCTCCATTACATAATCAGTTGATGCCCAATGTAACTCAATTCCTCGGCTTGCAGCATTAAGGTTTACAGAACCTGTATAGCCTATTCCTGTAACCCCTTGCCAAATCTTAGTGGTAATAAGTCCACCAGCCCATATATTTCCATCCCATTTTGCTGTATCCCAAACAGCATCTTTTTGAATACTAGGATTAAATGACACAGCACCTAATTGCGATTGAGTATCAAAATCCACGCTAATACCGCATAAAACGGCTGGTACGCCACCTGTAGACTGTAAGATTGGTCTTACCATAGTAAATCGTTTTAACTGTCCTGGGGTGTCAAAATAGCTATATGCTTGTTGTGCAGTTGCAGTAATATTTGATTCATCATCAGATGTAGCTGAATAGAAAATACCTACAAATCCATTGCTTCCAAAGTGCATATCGGCATCGCCTGACACTTCCCAGCAATACCCTTGAATATTGGTAAATCTAGCCCAAGACTTAGTAATGGTGTGCATTACATACTGTTCCATTCCGTTAGGGATTGGGATGTTAAGAATCAACATATTTTCGCCAGCAAAATAATTAATTTGCCAGCCAAATTCAGCGTAATAAAGACTTGCAGCTTGACTTACAGCAAAATAAATCTTATCTGTTAGGTTAATTCTAGGGTCTAAACGGCTAGATTGCAGGGCAGAAGCCAATGGTACTAATCCGTCTTGTGTAAGCAAAAGTAAATCGCCTGACCATTTAAAGAAACATCTACGGCTAAAGGTTTGACCTAATTGCCATACACCTTTTAAAGCCCAGGTTGTAGCAGAAGATGGGTCTGTGCCGTTATAAACAATAACTTCACCCATACTGGTTACAAACACAGCATAATCATCTGCGCCTTGTCCAGCATCTAATGTCCATGTACCCATTGCTTGTAAATAGCCAGAATTACGGGCAATAGAACCAAAATAAAGGGGTGAAGCTGCGCCACCAATAGAATCTACGGGTAAATACCAACAAGTTAAAGTGTCTTTTTGTGTGAAATAAAGTCTATTTTTAAACAAATTAACACCAATAAAAGTGTTGCTGTTTACGCCTGTTATACCTATAGTGGTATAAGTTCCTGTAACAGAAGTGACTGTAGAAGTGCCTGTAGAGGTATAAGTAAAAGTACTTGCGCCTGTTACTGTAATAACAAAAGTGCCATTAAAAGTGCTTTCAGAAGCACCACTTATAGTTACTCGATTGCCTGTTATTAATCCATGTGCCGTTGCAGTTGTTACAGTTGCAGTAGCAGATGGGCTTGTACGGGCAATACTTGAAATAGTAACGGCTGTAGTGGTTGTAGCTACATAAAACCATGCAGTACCGTCATAAATCATTACAGGGTCTACACCATTACAAGCCACTAAAAACTTACCTGCGGTGTTAGTTATATTGACTGATTGCAATTTATCGCTAGTAATACCGCTAAATACCTTAACAGCAGGGTTAACCTTAGTTTCCCAAATGTCTGTGCCTGCCGCACCAAATAGCTTATAGCTTGTATTTAGGGTGTAATTCATTAAAGTATTAACAGGGGTAGTAGCTTGGTTTAAATATGTGCCTACTACAGTAGCATTACCAGCAGGGGTGCTTGCCATTATGTAGGTAAAAACAGTAGTGCTTGTAACAGTAATTTTAAATACACCACTATATGCAGCAGGTGTTGTTCCTGTAATAGACACATAAGCACCTGTAGTTAAACCATGTGCTGTAGCAGTTGTTAAAGTAGCTGTAGTGTTTACATAGGTAATACTACTAATAGTTTTAACACCTGTAGAGGTAGTTAAAATAGAACCTACTGTATAACCTTTACGCATAGTGACATCAGTAGGCGTAGGAAACCAGTTGATTAACTGAACAGCGTCAGTAGGACTCATATTTGCAAGGGAATCCCTAGCGTTCCAGCCACCAATAGGTGCTGGTACAGAAGCCGTTTTAGCTGTGTTTTGTTTTGGGCGCTGTAATAGCATTACGAACCATAGCCTGTATCTGGAATATTAGCGTAGCCAATAAGCACTTTGCTTGGATATGGAGCAAATGACAGGTTAGGTGCGCCTTTATCATTAGCTTTAGCAATAGTCAATACACGCTGATAATCTTGAGAAACAACTGTAGTATCAAAGCCCTTAATGCCCCAATATTTCATTTTAGTAAACAAAACCATTAAACGGTCATCAAAAACAGTAGTATCTGAGTCAGCAGTAAAGCTATTTTTAACTGCGCCAGCAGCACTTCTTGCCCAACCTTTTGACCTATATTCCCAGCCCAAATACTCTTGGGTATTCATAACAGGCCATATTTGGAATTGATTATCTAGTATTCTCCAACGCACTCTTGGGCCTGTAGAGATGTAACCAGACTTTAGCCATTGCCATTGTTGTGCATCTTCTGGCCCTAACATTTCCCAATGTTTAGATTTGTCCCAATGGGTTCTGTTAGTAATTGTTTCAAAGTCATCAGGAAGGTCATAAGCGGTCTGGGCGCATACTACTGACTGTACGCCAGTACCACTAGCCATTTGACTCATTACTACTACTTTAGTAGTGTTATTAGCACTTACAACATAAGTGTCTTGAGGAATGTTATAACCAGTTAATTGCCATTGGCTTGTAACACCGCTTAAATCTGTGCCTGCCTCAAAAGTTAATGTAGTAGAACCATTAACAGTTGTGGCATTGGCGGTTAATGCTTGAGTGTAAAAACGATACTGCACTTGGAGGGCTTGCCAATCGTATTCTTTTAGCAAGTCATAGCCAGCACCATTCATCAAAGCAAGAATCTGCTGCACATCTTGTGATGTATTGCCGACTACAAAAGACGGTACAGCCAAGTTTAACTCGGCTGCGGTCTGTTGCACCATTTGAAGCATCGTTTGGGACATATTAAGCCTCTACTACTTTCGGTTTACGGGTTTTTGGGGTCTTTTCCGCAACCGCAACAAGTAGTGCATCCATTTGTTCCTGCATTTTGGATAGCTTCGCTTCGGTTTCTGCTGTTATTTTAGCATTTTCTTCTTTAAGTGCTTGCAATTCTGCCTCTCTATGTGCTACTTCAGCAGAATCATTGGCTAAATTTAAAAAAGCCTTGGCTTTTAAGCGGAAATTATGCGGTGACATACCAGCTACCATGCCAATACGCTGTAGCTGTTGGTCAGAACAGTCAGCAATAGACTCTACTGTGTGGAATTTAAGTCCACGCAATTCATCAGCTTGGCTACGGGTAACTTGAGGCCATTGGTCTAAAGGTGTACCAATAATGTCTTTATGGTCTGTTACTTGGTTTTGGTAATGCGCCCATTGACGAGGAAAACGCTGTTTATGGGAGTCTTGGGCGTATGTGTCAATTTCTGTCAAATTATCGCCAGGAATCATAATACGGACAAAATCGAATTCTTTAAAAATCGGTCTGCCAGCTTCGTCTGAAGCCATGTCTTGTTTAAGACTTTTTTTATAGAATTGGACTGCTAGTCTTGCATCTGCGCCTGAAATATCGCTTTCTATTGCCATTTTTAATTCTCCTAAGTGGTTAGGGGGTTATAAAAAAATAAAAGGGACTCCCCTTTTGAGAGAGTCCCAGTTTTACTACATATTCAATTTAAGAGGATTAACCTATTAAACAGAAGCTGCTGAGAACCAACCGTAGTCGCCAGAAGCCATTGCGGTTGTTGGTGCTAAGTAAGTACCAGCAGAAGCGGTAGCTACAAAAGTTGAAGCGTTAATAGAACAAGTAGCTGTAGAAGCAGTAATTGCTGCACCAGCTTTTGCCCATACATAACGGCGACCATCGGAAGCAAATACTTCTGCACCGAGTGGGCCAAATGTAGGAGTTGTGCCACCGTTTAATGCCATTTCAGCAACAGTTTGTGTATCAACTAAATCAATCCCTGATAGGGGGGTAATGGTATATGCCATGATATTTTCCTTAAATAATGTGGTATCAGAAAGGGCTTTCGCCCCGTCTATTAGGTTGTCAACAAGCCCTGTAGGAAGCTGTTAGAAGTAGTCAAGTTACCAGCCCAACCGTATAACTTCACGATTGCGTCTTGGTTGATTGACTGTCTTTCGCCACCAATAGGTACAAAGTTGCGTTCCTTATGTGGGCGCAGGAAAATGTAGTTAGTGTTCAACATATACATATATGTAGCTGTTTCTTGTGAACCATAACCACCACCTAATACCACATCGGCTGAAGTACCACCACCGTAGAACTTGAGGGAAGCAAAACCAGCAGCGCCTGATTCTTCAGCAGCAATACGCTGAATAGACTGCAATGCGCCTACATAGTAAGAGTACATTGTGTTACCAGCAACAATCAAGTCAGCTTTGTCTGTGCCACGAATCTGTTTGATAGCAGCGTCAGTCATTTTAGACAAGATGTTTACAGATGTAGCACCTGTAGTGATTTGGTTCTGCCAGAAAGTCCAAACTGCACGATTAATACCACCGTAAGTGCCTGAAGTTGGAACAGCAGCAACAGCAGCGCCTAGACCATCCAAGTTCTTACCACCGTTACCAGTACCATCACCATACAAGTCACCAGAAATACGGTTCAACAAGCGGGCTTCGGAAACTTGCATACGACCATCTAACAAGTCAATGATTGCTTCTTTAGAACTGTTTTGTAACATCTCTAAACCAGACATTGTTACTGAGTCTGCGTATTGTGAGATTTTGTACTGTGCAGCAGAAATAGGGCTATCTGGTGCAATGTTTAATACTTCATATCCGCTATAAGAGTTAGCGTTGTTTGTGGCGCTGTCGTCATACATGATTTCTTCCAAAATCACATTACCGCCTGAGAATGGGCGTACATTGCCCTTCTGGTTCAAGCGCTGAAGAATAGCGTTGTTTTGTGTTAAGTTGTCTGCCAATTCACCGCTACGACTTTGAATAGTGGTAGCGATAATATCGGTAATTGCTGAGTTAGCGAATGCCATGATATATCCTTAAAAAAATGTGCCAAAATTGGCTAGTTAAACCCTACGACTCATTGCTTCGCCTAATCCTTCGGCAATCAATGACCGTCTATCCTTTTTATCTTCTGGATTACTCACTTTTCCACTAGGTGTAGTGGACTTTGGACTAACCGCAGCAGCCTTAGT
>Ga0181344_1000781_pt1 | contig 12277 bp, 21 predicted proteins | sample Su13VDMLBDD_FD_130098 | JGI IMG/M metagenome (GOLD analysis project Ga0181344, IMG submission 130098) | Freshwater viral communities from Lake Michigan, USA - Su13.VD.MLB.D.D | ecosystem: Environmental > Aquatic > Freshwater > Lake | place: USA: Michigan | collected 2013-07-15
GGCTGAATGTTCAAAGACTGGGGACCGTTTGCGTTTTGCATTTGTTTGCGTTTTGAGTTTGAAAAATTAATGAGGGAGTGGCATATCAGGGCCGCAATTACCAAGTATAAAAAAAAGTAGGACGGCGAGAATAGCCAATAATGGCGCCAGGTCAACAGGCTGGTTACGTTTGTCATTTTGCATAATGTTTGGGTTTTTGCTGATGCTAAGATAGGGGGAAATTAATACCAAAGGTGAAACATAGCGGGAATTTGATAATATCTAAGAAATGTATAAATTTCTTAGAAATTAATTATTTGGAAAATAACCCATAATTAATTAATTTCGATGAAATTAATTAATTATGATATTAGAAAACGTCAATTATTTGGCGTTTTTTTTTGCAAATTTTCTAATGGCGCAACCTACCGATTAGAAAAATTCTAATGAATTGCAGAAATTATTTGATAACTTGCACTAACGGCCAAAAAATGCGAAATTTTATTTACATAGGTGGCGCTATTGTTGCGCTTTATTTGCTCGGACGCGCCAGGCTTGCAAATAATGTTAAAATAGTCTTTCGCGGCCTGTCATTTGCGGGCGGCCTGGTACGGCCTTCCCTTAATCTGAGATTTGGCATACAGAACCCGACGGATCAAACCGCAGAAATAAGATCCATAGTCGGAACCGTCCAGGCAAACGGCAAAACCGTTGCAGACGTCAATACCTTTATAGCTGTAAAATTGGCGCCCAATTCCGAAGCGATCATCCCTGTAAAGGCTGAACCCGCAGCGTTTGGCATAGCGTCAACAGTTTGGCAATATCTACAAAGCACCCAACGGGAAAAATTAACGATCAAGTTTTCAGGGACCGCAAACGTGGACGGCGTTAATTTTCCAATTGAAACAACGGCCGCAATATGAACGCTGGCAGCATATTGTCACAATTACCGCCGTACCGGGCCAAGGTTGTTACCTTAGCACGGCACCAGGATACGGATGACATTGTGCAAAATATGCTCCGTTATCATAGAACGTACAGGGCAGATTATGACCAGATAAGCGGCCAATTTTTGGCCGCGACGCCGCGAAAAACCTTGAAAAATATTTACGATTTTCTTAAAGAGAACGTAAAATATAGAATTGAGCCGGAAACCAGGCAAACACTCAAAAGTCCGGCCGCGATTGTAGCGACGGGCCGCACGACTGGCAGCGACTGCAAAAACTACGCGTTGTTTATTGCTGGTGTGGCAGAAAGTTTGACCCGGACCGGAAAACAAAAAATACCCGTTGCGTATCGCTTCGCGTCCTATAAATGGTATGACGAACAACCGCAGCACGTTTTCGCCGTCGCTTTCCCGGATACAGAGCGCGAAATATGGGTGGATCCAGTGCTACCTGAATTTGACCAGCGGAAAACATATAATCACGCAACTGATAAAAAAATGTCATTAGTCGGAATTTCAGGAACCGGTAACGGCGGCCAGGTCGCCGGCATAAAAGATATTTTCCGTGGTGTCAAAAATGCCGTTCTAACCGTAGCGGCCGCGCCTTCCCGCGCCGCCTTCCTTACGGCCGTTTCATTGAATGCCCTAAAGGTTGCCGAAAAATTGCGCCAGGCTGACATTAAATACCCGGCCGATCTGCAAAAATGGTGGCAAAATTTGGGCGGAAATTATACCAAGCTGCGCGAAGTGATCGACAAAGGGATGAGCCGGCGCAATGTTGGACAAATTGGCGAAGCCATTACATTTTCTGCAATTATTACGGCAGCGGCCCCGGTTATTGTTGCGTTAGTTGATTTTTTGAAGGCGCGCAACATAGACGCCTACGAATTACAGGGCGCCGGTGACGCGGCCATAAACGACCGCGCAAACCAAGCCGCGCTACCTTACGAAATACAGCAACAGTTGAACGCTGAGCAATACGCGGCCGGACAGGCGGCAGCAACCGGCGGCCAGGTCCCCAATTTTGCGATAATTGGCGGCGCGGCCTTACTTGCTTACTTTTTACTAAAAAGAAAATAATATGACGCCGGCACAAAAAAAGAACGTTGCGAGGTTTAAGGCGGCCGCGGCTGAAGCGAAGAAGATCCGCGCAAAGGATCCAAAATTAACACAAGCTGAAGCTGTTAAAAAGGCATTTGCAAAATTATACGGCGTCAAAAAAATTGCAACAAAAAAGGCCGTTGTAAAAAAGACCGTTGCAAAAAATAAACCAGCAAGAAAAAAGGTTGGTGAATATCACAAAGATCAAAAAAGCCACAATGTTAATATCCGCGTAGTTTCAGGCGTAAAAAAACGCGTTGGAGCATTGCCAGTTGGCTTTACCGGTAAGTTTTTAGGCTGGCCCTTCAAGGTACTTAATCAATTCACTTTAGACGGCGGCGTGACGGCGCAAATTGTTGAACTGGACCCGCCCGGCAGAATTATTGCTGAATTGGACGGCAGAAAAGAGGACGTAGAACGCGCGTACACAAAAATTTTTCAAAAAATTGCAATTCCTTACGCGGCACTAAATGTATCTTACAATAAACCGGCAGAGGTAAAACAAGATCAAAAACGCGTCGAAAATGCAGTACGTCAATTTTTGGTGCAGCTGAATAAAGAAGTAAGCGACTACAACAGCGGAAAAGATCGTAAAACCAAGACCGCAAAACCGGCCGTAATTAAATATACGGCTAAGGTTAAAAATTTGGCTGTAGTGGATCAGATAAAATCAATACTGGCAGCCAATACCCAGCGCCTTAAAAACGGTTACACATTGGTAAAAGGAAAACCGCGCATTAAAGAAAATGCGGTCGGCGCAATTAAGCGCGACGCCGTCCAGTCGTTGAAAAAAATGACTGATACGCTGTCCGCTGTTATGGCAGAAAAAGCCGCAACAAAAACCAAGGCGGCCGGTATGTCTGCGGGCGCCAAAAAAGTAACGGCCGCACATTTGCGCGATCTTAGCGCCAATGAACGCGCACTAAAAAAACGTATTTCAGAACTGAAAAGAGTAATCTAAATTTTTACCCAATATCTCAAAAAAACAAAAAATGGCACGTAGGAAAAAATCCCGCAAAATGCCCCGCCGTCGTTCTCGCGTCGGTGCTGTAAAAGGTGGCGCAATTAATGACGCCCTGGGCCTGATCGCTGGCGCCGCACTCGCTGGCGTTGTTAAGAAGTTTGTACCTGGTACTGACCTTGTAAAAAATGGCGCTGTATTGGCTGCCGGTTTGTTTACTCCCCGTCTGCTTAAAGGACGTATGGGCGCCAACCTGGGCGCTGGTATGATCGCTTACGGCGGCGTATCCCTGGTTAAAGGCCTGGTGGATCCTTCCGGAAAATTCATTGCTGGTACTGATGACACCCTGAGCATCCCGGTACGGGTTGGCCAGTCTGACGATAACCTGTCTGTAATTGCCGGCGCTCCCGCTGTTATGGCTGGCGATGCACTCAGCGTATTGGCCGGATATGACGAAGAAAATTTCTAATTTTTTCACCTGACTAATATTTAACAAAATGGCTTCAACCGTAGGCGCACGCCTTTCATACGAACGCGCAAAAGCAAGCATTGAACAAGCCGGTTTTAACATGAACCGCGCCGTCCTTTCTCAAAGTTATCTCCGTACTGAACACAATTTGAGTACGACCCAAACCCGCTACCGTTTCCCGATCCTGGTAAACGATAATTTTACTACTGTTTCCAACACGTCGCAGCTGCTGGCCCTTCAGGACGCGTTTTATGTTTCGCACATTGGTCTCTATTTCGCCAAACCTTCCAGCGCCACGGATACGACTTTCCAGCTGGTAACGTACCCCAATAGCGTTATTTTTTCCGGCGCTAATACCGCGTCAAGCCTTTACACCTGGTACAATGGTTATGCGCAACTGACGGTAAATAATCGCGTTGTTGTGCCTTCCTTGGATACCTACCGTTTTTACGACGTCCCGCAAACTCAGGACAGCGCAACAACGATCGACCAACAAAAAGGATCCGACAGCGCTATTTATCCGATCGAACCGGGCGTAGTACTTATCGGCAGCAAACAAAACGTTTTTGAAGTTATCCTTCCGGCGTCTCTGGCCGCCGTGGAAACGCACAGCCGCGCCGTGATCGTGTTTTATGGTCACCTGGCACAGAACGTTACCAGCGTTAACTAATCCCGTCTGAAAAACCGGCGGCGTTCTGAAATATGGGCGCCGCCAAAATTCAAAAAACATGGCATTTTTCGCTGATAAATTTGAGTTCGTAGAACTCCAAGTACAAAGCGGCGCCACGGCTACCCGTTATTTTTTCCCGGACCTTCCCAAGCTGCGGGCAAAGATGATCCATGCCGTTGAAAGTTACACCGCCGCCACATTGTCCCCGGCCCCGTCCGGTAACGTTGTTGCGCCAAACACAATTTTGGATAATGCCTACATTGTATTTTATACAAACGGCACCCAGGATCTGTGGCGCGTACCTTATTTCACGCTGAACAGAACCCAAGCCGGATCCGATCCATTTGTTCGTGAATTGTGGAAACTTCGTCCGCAGTCGATCACGTGGGATAAATCCTACATTGAACTGGGACAGACCCCGACATTTGCAGCCAATAGCAGCTTTTGCCTGGGCGTATATTACAGCTAATAACGGACCGGTAAGCGGGCGCCAGCCGGTACCCGCTCCCCGGCCCGCTATGTTTCACCTTTAATTTTTCAGATATGGAACTATATTCACCCGCCGGAGGTTGCAAATATGGCCTTGATGCAGCGTTGGAATTTTACAGCGCGCACGGTACGCCCTGGGCGGCCTTGTATGAAGGCAAACCCACAAGCGGGCACGGGCACGTATTATTTCACAACTGGTCAGGCAAGTATGAAGATATTGAGGACGTCGCAAACGTTATCCGCGACCGTTTTGACGGTACAGGATCCAGCGACCGAACAAAATTTACCCTATCCTGGTGGGATGAAAAACCCGCTATGTCGGCAAAAAAATTGCCGTTGGATCGTCCAGCTCAATCGGTGCAGTTTGTTTTAAGCACACCCGAACAGGCGCAAAATTTCGGCGCTGTTCGTATGATGTCCGGCGTTAATTCGGAAGTAATTTCCAGGCTGGCAGCTATTGAGGAAAGATTAAGCGAAGAACAGGACAGCGACGAACAGGAAACAAACGACGCGGGCGGCGTTGTTGGTGCATTGATGCAAAACCCGGCTATTATGCAAGTAATTCAAGGTCTTATTATGCGGGCCGTTGACAAGATTATACCGGCTGGATCCGGCGCCCCGGTGGCGCTGGCTGGCGTTGATGATAACGGCGACAAATTGGGAACGGCGTTGCAGATCCTGAAGGCCGCAGATCCTGAATTAGAGGACGATTTAATGAGGTTGGCCATATTGGCGCAGCAAGACCCGGCGCAGTTTAATTTTCTGCTTAAAATGCTGAGAAAATGAAACGCGACGATCAACGGCTAATTTTATGGATAGCGGGCGGCATTGTGGCGCTACGCGTTGCCGGGCCGTTGCTGTCCTCAATTGATCGCATATTTCAGGGCCTGGGCATATCACAAAGTGCGGCGGCCGCATCCTTGGAAGCCATGAAACGGGACCCCCAAAGTTTTTGGAACGGGCAATATTGGCGGAACGTTTCTAAACGCACGCCCGGCGGCCTGGTAAAAATATTAACAAACGCGGCCGTCAACGATCTATGGGCGTCGTTGAATAAAGCGTTTGGATATTTTAACGACGACGAAACGGCCGCAATTGCAGCGTTTCGCAAACATATACGCACGCAAACCCAGCTTAGTTATTTTTCTGAATGGGTGGCAAAGAACGCGGGCGTAGATCTGCTTACCTGGCTAGAGGGCAGCGGGTACCCTAACGACAGATTAAGCGCTGAAGAAATTGACATAATTACACAATACGTAAAAAAATTACCGGTAACATGAAAAACCGCGACATTGCAATAATAGCGGCCGTTGGTGTGGCTGCTTATTATCTGCTCAGGCAAAAACAACCGGCGCGCGGATACAGTATAACCGTACCGGCACCGGACGTATTATCCAGGCAAGAGTATGAAAGACAGATCGCAGCGCAGCGCCGTTCCGACGCGTTAAAAAACGTTGCAACCGCCGCGGGCAATTTTTTGCAGAAACTTTTTTCAGGCGATCGCAAAACGGCAACCGTTGAAACTCGCCGTAATTTGTCTGCTGGTATGTCCCCGGTTATTGGTCCCAAAAAAATAGGCATAATCTACTGATATGAACAATAAAAATTTACCCTGGATCCTCGGCGGCGCTTTACTTGCCTGGTATCTTTACAAAAGATCAACGCCAGCGCAAAAGACTGCGCAACCGGAATTGTTGGCCGTGGAAAACGCATCCAGCGCAACCGCCGCAACCTTTACCCCCGATTATACACCGGAGGAAAAAATCATAAACGAAGCGTTTAATAATTGCTAATGAACTGCCGAAAATACACGACCGACACAAAGATATTTCTACGCGACGGCCAAGCGGATACCGACTGTAACAGCGTGATTTTTTACAATACCGGTACTAACTCGGTTAACGTGGACGGCGTCGTATTACAACAGGGCCAACAGCTGCGGATCGAAGGAAACGAAAACGAACAATTGGTAAAGGTTTACAATTTTCAATTTACGGGCGCCCTGGTTAGTGAATTGACAGTAATCTACAAAAGGTATATCTAATGGCTGCGGGAATCGAAATTTACAATTACGTTACAAACCAAAAGGGATCCCCGGCCCTTTATTCAGACGTACTGGCCAACAGGCCAGCGGCCGGGTTTATCGGGCGTTTGTTTATTTCGACGGATACATTTGAAATATATCGGGACAATGGCACAACCTGGGATCTTATCTCAGGCGGCGGCGGCGGCGTCAATATTTACAATAGTGACGGATCATTGACAGCGGCCCGGACTATGACAATGGCAAATCATAATTTAACATTTGAAGGTGGAGCAAACCCGGCCAGGTTAATTATTTCAGCCAATAACAACATAGCAAAAATATTTCAATTCAGGACGGCAAACGTCGCGCGTTGGGATTTTAGAGTAGATGATAATGAAACCGGCGGAGATACCGGGTCCAATTGGCATTTACGCGCGCACAATGACGCGGGCGCCTTTACTTTTAACCCGATTAGTGTAACCCGGAGTAATGGCGAAAAAAGTTTGTACGCTCAGGAAAATTTAACCGTTGGCACCGAAGCGCTCGCGGGCGTCTTTAATATAAGCGCCGGCACGTATGGCGCCGGATTAACTTTTATAGGAGGAAATGCGCACGCGGCGCAGTTTAATAATTTTACAATTGCAAACGGCGGATCCTTAACCTTTGCGTCGTCGTCGTTTGTAGGGGCCAGCGGAAACGTTTTGCGCGTACAGGCCAACGCATCCGGTACGGTCACAATGACGCCGTCCACGCCAGGAATTAGGACCGCCGCCGTAATGCTCAATCAGATCCAGTATAACACCAGCGGCGGCAGAAATTTAGTTTACACGCACGCGGCGAATATTCAGACACTCGGCATATTGCAGCTGATTACCGACGGATCCTTTACCGTTACGAACGCATACGGCGTAATTATTAACGACTTAAACGAATACGGCTTCCCGTCGTCCGGGGCCGGTGCGCTGATCCTAACTAATCGCTGGGGAATATACCAGGATAGCACGACCGACGTTAATTATTTTGGTGGCACTACGTTAATTGGTACCACAACAAATACCGGCAATAAATTATCAGTTAGCGGGTTTGTATGGTCTAACTTAGGATACAAAGTAACGGACGGAACTATTGATTTTCGTATGTCCTGGGGAAGTGGTAACCGTGGAGCGTTTGGGACATTTACCAATAGTCCAATTGATTTTTATACAAATTCAACAGTTCGGGCAACGATTTCAAATGCCGGTAACGTTGGAATTGGCACAACAACGCCAGGCGGGAAACTAACTGTAAATAGCACCGCCGGGGATCATATACAATTACAAAGAACAGGTCAAACCGATAGAGCTATATTATTATCAGCAACTGATCAATTTGCGTTGGGTACCTGGGCCTCTCCGTTTCAATTAGTGATAACAGTAGGCGCAAATGTTTTAATAAATACCACAACAGACGCCGGCCAGCGCTTACAAATTAATGACAGCTTACGACTTGTCCCAACGTCAACCGTACCAACAGCCAGCGCCGGCGCGATGTATTACGACAGCGCAACCAACAAACTGAAATTGTACGACGGTACTAATTGGGTTGATCTTAACTAATTTATAAATTTACATCATGCAACACATAGAACCTGTAACGCTGTGGATCCAAGGAACCACAAAAACCGCTAACATTTACGACCTGAGCATTGTAAACGACGACCTAAGCAGCCGCGCGAGCCTATATTATCGCCTGGGATCTGAAACCGTTACCCCTGAGGGCGAAGCGTCAACCGTTTGGCTTCAGGACGGAAACCTGACAATTACCGGCCAAGACTATCAAGACTGGGACGCCGACCCGTCCGCCAATGAATGGATATACAATTGGTCCGCTGGACAGCTTAATATTACGCTGATATGAAAGAGTTGAACGAACTGAAGGCCCGCGCTTACGACATCATCGCGGCCCTGGAAGCTTTACAGCGGGAACTTTCCGCCGTTAATAACACGATCGCAGAAAAAACCGCAGAGCTGCAAAAATTAAATGAACAGCATGACCGGGGAAGGCTGGACATTATTGATTAGTTATATGGTAACGGGCGCCATATTTTACGGGTGGGCGAAATCTCAAATTATGCAACTTTCCCGCCGACTGGATCAACACGACGACGTCAGGGAACGGCTGGCCCGTATTGAGGAAAAATTAGATTTTTACCTGAAACATTTGATAAAATGAAAAAGAATTGGAAAACGTCGTTGCTCGGCATTGGCACCATAGTCACCGGCATAGCGCAATTTTTGACCGGGAACCAGGCTGAAGCAATTGGGTTGCTTATGTCCGGCATTGGTTTGTTGTTTGCTAAGGATCACAACGTAACCGGGCAGTAATGGAATTAATCCGGGCATATTACCAAGACGCCGTAAAGGCTACGCAAGGAACTAAACTGTTCCCGGATACGTTGGTATCTCAATTGGTATTGGAAAGTGGTTACAGCCTGTCTAAATTGGCCAGGGACGCCAATAATTATTTCGGTATCAAGTCAGGCACAACCTGGACCGGCCGCGTTATATCCGCCCCGACTATTGAGTATGTAAACAATCAAGCTGTAAAGGTGCCGGGTAATTGGCAGATATACTCAAGCCGAGCCGCCGCGATCCAGGCACGGCAGCCGGCCGCGTCATTGTTTCGCGTATATGATAACCGGGCGGCCGGGTTTGCCGGTTGGGTGCAATTCTTGTATAACAACCCGCGATACTCACGCGCCGGCGTATTTCAAGCTAAAACGCCCGTTGAACAATTCGCGGCCCTGGCCCGGGCGGGATATGCGACGGATCCTAGGTACGTGGATAAACTCAGCGCCGTATATAACAAAATCAAAGGTTTTTTTTTGCCCCGGCCGTGAAAATAGGGACCCCGATATTATTGGCCGTCGGCGTACTGTTATTTTTGATCGCCCGCAATAAATAAGCATCCCCGGGAGGAAACGACCGCGAGGGATCACCGGACCAAACGTCCGGTTTTTTTATGTACCTTAGACCCAGCAAAAACAAAACGCATGAACAACCCAAAACAAAAGGCCGCAAGTTTGCCGGCCTATCCTCCGCAATTATTACAGGACAATTTCGGCCGATTGATCGCTCCGGTCCCTGGCATGAATTTACGCGAAGCCGTAGCGCTGGCCGTATTGCCGGCGCTCATTAATTCAGACGGCGGCGGGATCGTGTGCGAGGACGTAGCAATTGCATTTTCGTATGCAGATGAATTTTGCGCGCGCGTTGATCGTGACGCCGAAGCGCCTGGCGATACTTTACAAATTGTACCATAATGGCGACCGTTCCGAAAATATCGGAACGGCTTTTTAGTGCTGACTACATACCAGCGCCGGACGTACAAATTATTTCGGTAAGGGAAAAAATGATTGCGACGACTTGTAATTATGTCGTTTATTCAGGCCTTCCCAAAACTGGAAAATCTACGTTTATCAGCGGGTTAATTGCATCAGCATTTTTGCCGTATCCCATATTTGGGCAAAAAATACATTTGCCCGAAGGTAGAAAACGGGTTGCGCTTATGGATACCGAAATGTCACCGTATGATCTGCATAAATCACGCGACCGGATCCGTAAACTGGCAGACGTTCCATTGGACCGGCTGTCCGACCGCCTGGACATTTTTTCCCTTCGCGAAGATCCGCCCGCTGTTATCCGTGAATTTGTAGAGCAATATTGCAAAGTCACGCCACAAACCGCCGTCATTATTATAGACGGATTTTTAGACCTTTGCATGAACTATAACGACGAAGTAGAAACAAGGGCCGTTACTAACTGGCTAAAGCGGATCACTAAAATTTATGACGTTTGTTTAGTGGGCGTTTTGCACCTGAGCAAAAACGCGGGCGAAACCTTGGGGCATTTAGGAAGCAACACGGACCGGTGGGCGCAAAGTACAATGACCATAAAACGCGTAAAAGAAACCGGCCAGTTAGTGCTTGAGCCTAAATTTTTACGATCGTCGGAAGATTTTGACCCCGTCGCTATTTCCTGGGATGAGTTTTCCGGTAAGTGGCGGGAAAATGAATTGATACGACCGCCGGAGCCAATTAAACGCGGACCAGGCCGCCCAAAACAAAAATAAAAAAAGGGCCGGAAATAAATTCCGGCCCCATTAGCAAAAACGCAAAACGCGCCCGCCATGTTTCAGGACAAAACTAATCAAAAATTATTTACCGCAATTGTTTTTTTCCCGGCCAACGCACAGCGGCCGCATAAATACCGAAACGTCAAATACCCGGCATTTATGCGATACGCTCAAACCCTGGGCGCCTATTATGTGAATTTTTACAATAAGGATAAAACATACTCGCACCGGGCATATTGTCCGCCGTATGACCAGGCATAAAAAAGGGCCAGCGTAAAAACGCCGGCCCGTCTGTTCATAATAGAAAGCAAGGGCGCAACGTGGAAACGGCGCCCGTTTTTTTTATCCTATCCCTTGAAAATTAATTTTATGCCATTCATGGCGCTAATCCATTCGGCCGTTTCGCGTTCCAAGTCCTTTTTGTAGTTAGGTTCTAAATTGTTACGATCTTGGAACTCGTCAAATATGTGGGCCGCGTGGCTGACGTGATCAATAGTTACGTCAATTTCATGTAGAAACAAGATCCAACGGTATGTGCCGTAACCAATTTTTGATACGGATACGTCAAACCCGGACGGCGTGATTGTTTTGCGTTTCATGTTTTGCGTTTTTGCTTATTATTAGAACGGCAAATCGTCCGCGTCGTTTATCAATACAGGCGTAGGTACATAATCTATGGACGTTATTGGCTTACTGTCAATTTGCTGAGCATCCGGCCAACCTTGGGGATATGTGGCAATTATGAAACGTTCATAATATTGCACAATGTCGGACCAGTCCCAAACGTCGGCGCCGTTTATGCTTACTTTTTTAGGCTGCGGCAGCGTTTGCGTTTCTTTCGTGTGAAATGCTTTATACCAGTTTTTCAACTCGGCGTCCTGTAAAAACACAGCTGCAATCTTCCGGCCGTTTTCTTCCTTATATGACGGCGAAAAAATAAACGTTTCGCCAGCGCGTCCCTGGGCATTTGCTGACGTCAAATAATTTGCCAGGGTGCGAAAATATCCACTGTCCGTCCTTACGGCTATTATTGTCCGTTCGCCGTCATATTCAGTATGAAATAAGCATATACGGAATTTTCGTCCTTCGTACGCGTCATCCTTCATATACTGGCCAACAATGCGGCCCGCTATCCTTCCGGCTGTAAACTTTTGGCCGTTGTGGTAAACTTCAAATTTTCCAGTTTTGATCGACGCCCAATATACCGGCGCCTGGCTGTTCATGGCTGCCTTCATAAATCGGCATTTAAGCGGGTTAAAATGTCGGTACATTTTAAGGTCTGCTGATGCCAATAATTTATTTCGTCCTGGTCCATCTGTAAAGATCTGCAAATGTGCTTTTGCTGTTCACAATAGTCGCGTTCTTTTCTGATCGACCGCGCGATCATGGCTAAATCATTAGGCTGAATGTTCAAAGACTGGGGACCGTTTGCGTTTTGCATTTGTTTGCGTTTTGAGTTTGAAAAATTAATGAGGGAGTGGCATATCAGGGCCGCAATTACCAAGTATAAAAAAAAGTAGGAC
>Ga0181344_1000783_pt1 | contig 12266 bp, 17 predicted proteins | sample Su13VDMLBDD_FD_130098 | JGI IMG/M metagenome (GOLD analysis project Ga0181344, IMG submission 130098) | Freshwater viral communities from Lake Michigan, USA - Su13.VD.MLB.D.D | ecosystem: Environmental > Aquatic > Freshwater > Lake | place: USA: Michigan | collected 2013-07-15
AGCTAAGTGATCCTACTGTCTGCCCTGAGATAGCAAAGTTAAGGTTTCCAGAACCTGATGAGTAATAACCCGTGGTGGTATCAGCAAAGGTCAATGATGGTGCCGCTGCTGATCCGTTAGCTAATTGCAGAGAAGTAATTGAGCTTAACGTACCAGAGCTTGCGTTATAGAGGTCTGTGCCATCACTGATGATGATCAACGCCTGATTGGCAGGGATCGCAATCGTGGTGCCAATAGCAGCCGTTCCAGCCGTGTTAGTAATACCAAATGTCAGTGTATAGGCGCCTGTGGTCAGGTTCCTAATAGAGTAAATCTGAACTGTCTGCGGAAGCAGAACCAACAAGTTTGCCGATAGCACGCCGGTAAACTCTTGGATCACGTTCTTCGCAAACGCCGCTGACATTTGATATGGGGAAGTCAGTGCCGGCGAGTTTACGTTGACGATTAACTGCGTGTAGTTAAAGACGTTTGTCTGAGCCAGCGCATAGGTGTACCAATACGTACCGTCGGTGGTAAATATGCTTGAGTTGGCTATCTGTATTTGTACTGATGACGAACCGCCGGGGCTTCCACTGCCGGGATTTACTGGGTCAATAAGAGCCGTATATGCACCGCCTGCGCCCGTGCCGGTTACCGTCACAATACCTGTGCCGTTATTCTTAATAGCAATAAACCAGCCGTCACCTACACTAGCTGGGTCAGGCAGTGTGACAGTACCTACACCGCCATTCCATGAGAAAAGATTAGCTCTGTCAGTAACGAGAAAAGTGTATGTGGTCGTAATAATACGAACAGGCGTATTCTCATTAAGCGTGTTGTTAATTGCTTTTAAACCGTTACCTGCAAGCGCACCAGCCGTCGCCGACGAGGTGCCGATACCCATGGCAATACTTGACCACGTACCATTGACCGTGTTGTTATCGGTTAGGTAGATGTAATAGGTATTAGAGTTTGCACCCGAAGCCGATAGCGGTATGTTGACAATTACAGTGCCGGAATTATTGGTTACGTTAAATGCAAACTGACCACCGCTACCTACGTTGCGAACAATAATTGCTTGACCTACAGACACTTGGGTTGCTGGAGGCAAGATCAAATTTAAGTTTGCCGCAGTAGCCGTTACCTCAATAATATTTGCAGCAATATTTGCCGAAGGCGTACCGTTGATAGGCCAATTTAGTGTCGTGCTAGTGCTAATCGTCAGGCTTTCATACGAAACCTGCGATGGGCTAATTGTTTGGCCTGTATAGGGATTTGTGTATGTAGTCATGTTGATTATCCGTTATCCGCAACAACAGCCTGACGATCAGGAATCCTTGATATATCTTCGTCTCTAAGCGATTTAATAGCCTCAGAATATTTCTGCTGAAAGATTTGCCGCTGATCATTTTTAAGGAACGGCATTGCTTGCAGCAAGGTGCCATATAGCATCGCTGTAGGCGCATTCTGTGTCAGCCAGTTCGTCTGATTGCTTGAGCTTAATGGTTGGATGCGCTCGTAGTAGAGCACCTCAAACGTGTATGCCTGACTAGGTGTCGGCGCTATGTACCACCAATCCCAGCTAGTATCAGCGTAATACAGAGGCGCTCCAGTAGTGGTACTGTTCTGCGAGTAATTAATTAGGTATTCGTACTTACGAAGCAGGAGAGGGTTCTTGTTGCCGCTGGCGTCCGTATAGTTGATTGATACAGTCTTGCGCCACCTAGCCGGCTTAGGCAGGTCTGGATTACCGGCAGTCATGGTGGCCTCAACAACCTGCAATTGACCCAAGGTTTTGATCTCTTGGGCAATCTCAAATTCAGCTAAGGTGACGAATGTAGGGATGGCGTTAATCGTAGCCTGATCAGATCTTTCAAGATACTGAAGGACAATGCTGGTCAGACTGTCATAAGTCATCACCCACGATGGTATGTTTGTAGCCATTTTTTCCCCGTTAATGCGCCTATTTTCCCATCAGGTTGACAATCTCACAAGGTCACTTCAGCCTTGGGGAAAAGACTGTATTTTTAGACGTTACGCTCAAAATGAGGGCAATCAAGTAGGCTCTTGAAGTTGCCGCCCCAACGGTTCTTTGGATGCAAAGACTCCCAATAAGCCCCTAGCGGCGCAAGTATGGCCTTATCCCAAATAATTTTGCCGTCTTTGAAGAAGTTTAAGTCGATTGCACAACGCTTCAAATGAATGCTGTTCATGGTCTTGGAACGACCTGTCTTGAAGTAAATAGCCTGCTGCTCAGGAGTACGAGCTAATTCACCGCCGGTGACCACAAAACCCTGCTCAGTTGCGTACTGAATAAGCTTGCAGGCGTCCAATAGAAAAGCTGCTTGTTCTTGTGCGAGGCTCATTTTTTGCCTCTCATTTCTGCAAGCTTCTCAATCGTGCGACCACCAAAATATGCACCCATAATCAGCATGCCCCACTGCCCAAGCAAATTAACATACGACTCGTTAGCGTTGTATCCGAACGCCGACATCATCGCAAATAAGAAATAGCCCGTAAAAATGGCTATAAGGCTCATGGGGCGAATATTCTTAGATAGCCAAGAGTCGGATGCCATATCGGCGTCCCATCGGTTAGACACGTTGTTATCTTCGTTTTTGGCAGCATCAGCTAATAGTTGCAGCTCTGCTAGTTCCATCTTGGCTTTTTCGATACCAAGCTCTAGTAATCGTTCTTCATGGTCGTATTGGAGCTGACGTAGCTTCTCAACGTCTGCAGGCGTAGGGTTGTCTGGAATCTTAATGCCAAGAGTATTTTCTACAACCTCTTTGCCTTTAGCTTGAATGGCACTAGACAATAGACCTAGTCCACTTTCTGCAAGCGTACCAAGTAACGCACCGATGACAGGTATCATTTCTTAGCCCTTTCTTCCATCAACTTAATACGAACTTGTAGATCATGAAGGTCTTTGTAAATGTCTTCTTTTAACTTGTGCCTAGCCTCTGCACTTAGCGGACTGTCCGTAGGTACTCCCTGTGGAGTAATCAATGTCGGCATTTGTCCTTCAATCTTAGTTAGGCGAGTATTGAATGATCCTACCTCACCAAGCAGCCAAGCCAAACTTGCAACTACAATAGGAATGATTGCTTTAAGAGCGTCTGACCAGTTCATAATTAAATCCCAAGCATCTTTTTAAACAACTCTGCAGCCACGCCGGGGCCTAGTAATACAAGAGCCATCAATGCGTAAAGCAGATACTCAATCTTCTGCATGCGCTTAGATCCTTCGTCGAATCTATTCTGAATGTTTTCATAGCGTTCAGCGCAAACAGCTTCATGCACTGACAAACGTGTCTGTGTATCCTCAGCCATTTGCGACCTCTGTGTTAGCCGCCTGTATCTGAGGTATAGCTTGATTATGAATAGCTTGGATGAGCTGGAATGACTGAGTGTATGGAAGCTGACCTAATGCAGTCAGCAACTCATTCACCTCGTCAATCGTAAATTGTAGATTGATGTTCATGCACGAACCCAAGAGGTTGTAGCCTCATCCCATGTGTAAGGGCTTTCCATTGTGCCGTCTGTAGGCATAGGTGTAGGTGCTTGCCACTGAGCATTAACATCTAACGTCCAGCTTGGATACGGCTGTGGCGCAGCAAACGCATCAATGTCTTCGTGGTACTTGTAGCCAATACCAGCGTAGTTCTTACGCTTGTTGCCATTGTAGCTGGTTTGAACCCAACGACCGCCAAGCACGCGCTCACAGAACGCGGCACCGATATGTTCTTTCTCAGTACCGTAAGCATCAGCCGTGTCTTTATTAGCGACCACGATGACTTGTATAACGATGTTGTTTGAATCAAGCTGGGCAAAATGTGCCATTACTCTTCTCCTAAATGAAGTCCGGTCAGACTCTCGTCCGATCCAATGTACCCTTTTACAAAGGTGTTAAACGAAATGCTAATGCGTGTTCCATCGCCCTGCTTAGTCTGAACCATGTGCGTTAAGCTTGATGGGAAAATAATCAAGTCGCCAGTACCTGTCTCATACCACCAGCTTTCACTATTCCAATGATTCCAGTTTTCTGTTGGAACTTTGATGCGCTCGTAACCGTCTTTGTAAAAATAAATTCTGTCTGTTTCTCTGTCTGCTTGTGGGTAAAACACACCAGAGATAATGCTGTTAGGGTGAGCATGTTTATGGTGGTACTGACCCTTATCCGTATAATTAGCCCACGACTGCGTTATGTATGGCGTTACATTATTCTTAGGCGCATACACAGACTTAAAGTAATCCAGCATCGCGTCTTCAATAAACTCACGAATCTCTGTCATCTCAACCGACTTCAGAATCTTTCGGTTTTCGCTAGTGGTATTACCTTCATTTGGGTAACGCACTTGTTCTTTGATGAACAGCAATTCTTCTTCCGTTAGATCACGGTCTAACTTAGAAAAACCAACCGCTGTTGGAAATAGGTTGTTTATGTTCATCCGTTCACCGCCATATCGTATGCGCGTTGTTGCCCAAGCATTTGCTCTCTTTGCTCTTCAGTCCACACCGTATTGATGCTGTCCTCAAAAGCTTTTATCTTTTCCATTGTATCTAGCACTTCTTCCATCGTAGGACACGGGCGTGGGTCTTCCCATCGTGTAAACATGGTGTTGCTGATCTCCCACTTAGCGCCCGGACGGAGCAAGTGCATAGCTGTGTCGATACCGTAGAGTTGATAAATTTTAGATTCCACGCCTTCTCCTTAATAAGCATTAAAACTTATGATTGTTCTGTTTTTAGTGTTGTTAGCAACATCGTTTGAACCGTGACGTAACCAAGAAGGAAAAATATATAACTCACCGTTTTTTGGTTGAAACTTTGCCCATAAAAAAGAATACTCAGTGTTGCTTTTGCAAAAAGTGTTATATATATGTTGATTAGGATTAAAAAAACAAAGAGGGCTACTGTCCTCATCTACATTTATGTATAACACCCCGCTAAACGTACATAACGGATGCGTGTGGTTTTCTAGCTTGCTGCCAACATCTTGAATACTGTACCAAGAATTTTCTACCTTACTAAAATTAAAACCAGACACAGACGCATAGTTTTGTGTAGCTATTTGTATCTTATATTTAAGGTCAAGGCAAACAGGTACATTACTAATAAAATCACCGCCAAGTGCAAAATTTGATTTTGAATCGCCACCTAAAATTAAATTATGTTTTTTACCATCATCTAACTTTTGAATGTAATCAAACATTGTTGCGCATTCACTAGCGGATAAAAAATTATCAACTTTGTGAATTAGTGTTGGGAACAACGAAAAACTATTTGTGTTCATTAGGAGTTAAGTTTAAGAATAACAATACCAGAACCACCGTTTGAACCGTTTATAAAACTAGTAGATTCCCCGCCACCGCCGCCGCCGCCACCTAAACCGCTTGTTCCATTAATACCAGAACCACCAGCAGTACCTCCTCCAGCCCCACCAACGCCTCCCGGTCTTGAGCCTCGTGAATCACCACAACCGCCACCGCCACCTGCGTATGTTACAGATGTTCCAGTAATAGATGACGCTGTGCCAGCACCTCCTGCTCCACCTCGGCTACCATCACCGGCAGTTCCAGCAGCAGATGCCCCGCCCCCGCCACCACTTGTATAGTAAGACGAACCATCAGTAGAACCGCCTGCACCGTTGCTACCTTGGCTTGGTGATGTTGATGGCGTATTTCCTGTGCCGCCAGAATAACCGGGAGGGTTGCCAGCACCACCACCGCCAGAACCTCCATTGCCACCACCAAAAGATTGGCTTCCGCCATTACCGCCACCAGCAGAAGTAACAGTGCTAAATGTAGAGCTACTACCACTTGAAGCATTTGTGCGTGGGCTACCAGCACCGCCAGCACCGCCACCGCCAACAGTAATTGTGTATGAAGTTCCGGGTGTAACGGCTAGTGCAGTACCCGTTCTAAATCCACCAGCTCCGCCAGCGCCACCTGAAGAACCACCCCCTCCACCTCCACCAACCACAAGATAATCCACACTAGCTACATTAGGCGGCATGGTAAAAGTATAGGTGCTGTTAAAAACAAAAATACCAGTAGTAGGGGCTACGTATCTGATGATGACTATACCGCTGCCACCGCTTCCGCCATTTCCTGAATTAAATGGCCCTCCCCCATTTGTTGCACCGCCACCGCCACCACCGCCGGTATTTGTTGTTCCATTTGAACCAGCTCCTCCACTTGGGTTTGCAGAGCCGTTACCCCCTCCACCGGTTCCACCTGTACCGGCAGTTCCTCCACCAATTGTCCCGCCACCACCACCACCAGCATAGGTTACTGAAGAACCAGATAATGTTGAAGCAGTTCCGTTTCCACCGTTACCTCCAGCAGTTGACGAGCCATTAGCTCCAACAGCAGAAGCCCCACCGCCACCTCCACCGCCATAATTAGGGCTACCACCCGGAGCTGATCCTCCGTTATTTCCTTGGCTTGGAGTTGTAGCAGGTGTGTTACCAGCCCCTCCATTAGGCGAACCAGCCGCAGCGTATGCGCCGCCACCTGAACCGCCGGAAAGACCAGTTCCGCTATTTAAACCCCCGCTTCCACCACCACCCCCAGCGGAAGTTATGGCGCTAAACGCAGAAATACCACCGTTTGCGCCAATATTAGAAACAGAATTGCCGCCTGTAGCTCCAGCGCCGCCAGACCCAACAATAATTGCATACGTAGTGCCGGGGACAACGGCTAACGCTGTGCCTGTAAGAAAACCTCCAGCTCCACCAGCGCCAGACCTGTCAGACCCCGCGCCACCACCACCAGCCACCACCAGATAATCCACCTCGGTAACACCAGCAGGTGCAGTCCACGTAGTAGACCCAATAAAACTTTGGACAATAGTTTGTCCAATACCGGGCCACACGCCTGATTTGATAGCTTGCAGCGCTTGGTTTAGCGTCCAGATACCTGACGCTTGTGTAGTCGATATTGTTACCGGATTCTTTGTGATGATCCGACCGGGATAATTACTCATCGTTCACCTTACGCATTGAATTTTAGGATAACAATACCAGAGCCGCCATTACCAGCAATTGAAGGAGTACCGCTTGCACCTCCCCCACCACTTCCTTTATTTGCAGTTCCATCCCCGCCGTTTACTACTGGGGAGGCATTCCCTCCATTACCACCGCCGCCAGAACCACCAGCATAGCCAGCAGTATAATTACCACCACCTCCACCGCCAGCATACGTTACGCTTGGGCCAGTGATTGTTGACGCTTGACCATTACCGCCTATGCCATACGGAGCTGGGCCAGCATCACCGCCAGCACCGCCAGCTCCACCACCGCCACCAGACCTAGAACCAGCAGCTCCCGCGCCACCATTAAATCCTTGATATGCAACGGCTGGCGCACCGTTACCACCTGCTGATGGTTGATTAGGAGTGTTACCAGTACCACCTGCGCCAGCAGTCAGCCCTGCTCCGCCACCGCCACCGCAACCGCCATTACCACCTGCTGTCTCAGTTTTACCTCCATAACCACCGCCAGCAGAAGTTATGGTGCTAAAAATAGAATTACTACCGTTTGATCCATTATTATTTCCAGAGGCTCCACCATTACCACCACCGCCAACAGTAATCGTATATGTTGTGCCAGCAGTTACAGCTAAAGACGTACCTGTCCTAAATCCTCCAGCTCCACCACCGCCACCACCTTCTTGATTACCAGCAAGAGTAGATGTTGCGCCACCACCACCACCACCTATAACTAAATAATCAACGCTGTTAATACCGTTAGGTATTTGGAATGTGGTTGTAGAAGTAAAACGAAGGACATTACCAACAAGTCTTGGTACTGTGTATCTAAGGATGACTATGCCTGAGCCACCGTTTCCACCTGCTCCGGTTTGTGCTCCACCGCCACCGCCACCGCCTAAGTTTGGAACAGCGTTAACACCACCGCCGGTAGCAAGGTTGGTTTGTGCATTAGCGCCACCGCCAAGTCCACCTACTGCTGTTCCTGTGCCAGTAACACCCGGCGAACTAGAATCTGCACCGCCACCGCCACCGCCAGCATAAAATGTTCCAATACCAGAAATAGAAGAAGCAAGACCATTTCCGCCATTTCCAGCAATTACAGTTGTACCTGATGCGCCAGCAGCTCCAGCACCACCACCGCCTCCGGCACTTTTTGTACCAATAACACCGTTACCACCACTGCTACCTTGGCTTGGGGTAGTTGATGGGGTATTACCTGCTCCACCAGAAACTGTTCCGTATCCACCACCACCACCACCAGAGCCACCTGCATTTCCAGCGGCGTTATTTCCAGCACCACCTCCGCCACCGCCATTTGAAGTAATAGTGCTAAATGTTGAATTTCCACCATTATTGCCAGCAGTGTTAGTTCCATTTGCTTTTCCTGCGCCGCCAGCACCGACTGTGATTGTGTAGGAAGTTCCGGGTGTAACGGATAATGCAGTGCCAGCAAGAAACCCACCAGCGCCGCCGCCGCCTCCATAAAGTGTTCCACTTGAACCACCGCCAGCGACAACCAAATAATCTACAGACGTAACGCCAGCAGGAGCAACCCACGTATCTGTATAAGTAAATACCTGAGAGACAGTTGTGCCGTAAAGTGGAAAGTTTCCAAGCGTCCAAATGCCAGAAAACCCCGAAAGAGGCGTAGCACTTATTATCTGACCGGGATAACCATGAATTGCCATAGCAACCCCTTATTAAGACGATATATCTTCGTAACTTATTGAGTAGGTGATCCCACTAGCTGTACCAGATGTAACAGTAATGCTCGTACCCTCTTCCAAATAAATCGCAGTGGTTTTATCCGTAACGATTAATGAAGCATCAGCAGGTACAGAAATTGTACTTACGATTGGGTAAGCTGTACCGCCCGATGGTGCAGAGCCTTGAGCAACCGCGCCGTTTGAGTAGATAGATACCGTAGTATCTACAGCAGCGGAACCGTTTACGTTAGCCGCAACAATCTGGTTGATCTTTAAGACCTTGCCAGACGAAGCCGCATTAGGCAACAGAACCAGCGCAGTAGTACCGCCGGGTGTGAGATACGTTGTCTTACCGTAGATGGTAGTGACGTTAACAATATTTGGATTTGCCATTTAAAAACTCCTTAGAATCCGAAGATCATCGCCATAGCGATAGATTTGCCTGTGGTGATGCCGCCTGATGTCGGTGTCTGCCAAGATGCCGCAGTACCATTAGATGTAAGAACTTGACCGTTTGTACCGATTGTCGATAAACCAGTACCACCATTTGCAATCGATACCGGCAAAGTTACAGCAGCAATTGCTTGCGTTGCCAATACCGTGATCACGCCTGATTTGTTGAAATACAACTTACCATCAGCGACGTTTAACGCCAATTCACCTACAGCTAAATTACTCGTCGTCGGTAGATTACCAGCCGTCGTGCTGTTGAATAGAATAATTGGCGTGTAATTAGTTTGTGCCATTAAAAGGTTCCTCCTGAAATACCGCCAGTTATGCCTGATCCGACAGTCAATATGCTAGTTGACGAATTAAAACTAAGATTTGCAGATTGTGCCAAAACACTGGTACTTGATGCAAACAGTACCCCATTGGCTGTATACGACGATAAGTTCGTACCGCCATTCGCAACCGGCAAAACTCCAGACACGCCCGTCGTCAAAGGTAGGCTGGCACCCTGAGACAAGTCGTAAGTGTCACCGACCTGAATCTCCTGAATGGTAGTCGTATTAAGTACGAGTGGATAACGTGCTGTCATTTTTTAATCCTTAGAAGCAGGTCACATTGACCGTAGTAGATCCGTTATTCAGTAATACCGGTAAAAATCCATTTGCGAGTGAAACATTAACTTGGCTTCCCGCATGATTCGTCACCGGCAAAAACGTAGGGTTAAGCTGCCATGCAGCCGTTGAACCCGTGGATTTTAATACGTAGCCTGCCGTTCCGATACCCAAACGAGTGGCACTGTTAGCACCATTACCTATAATCAAGTCACCGGTTGATGTGATTGGCGATAGGTTATTAAATCCTACACTTGCAGTTGTTGCGTTTGTACCGCCGTTGGCAATTGATACAGGTGCAGTAAGACTAAAAACAGTGCCAGTTAAAGTAAGCCCATTACCTGCGGTGTATGTGCCTTCACCGGAAAATTGCGTCCAGCTAATAGGGCTAGTACCTACCGTAGTTACTGGTAAAGTCTGTACCCAACCAGTATTTGCATACTGCGTACCGTAAGTAACAAACGTAAAGTCACCGTTTTTAATCTCTACATTTGAATCAAAGTCAGTTGCACGGGTAAGAACTGTACCGCCTGTAGCCCATGTGTAAATACCGTTTTGCAACTGCGCCGCTTGGTCTTTAACCAATATTCGATTGCCATTCAAGATTGTGTAGCCATCAAGAACGGTCAGAGCAACCGACAGTGTGAGCGTAGCACCTACACCTGAAGATCCGTTGTTGTACGTTACTGTGCCGCCAGTAATGCTTGCCAGAGTGCCTGTGGTCGCCGCATCGCAGGCTGCATGGACGTTCAAACCTTGCGCCACCGCATCTACGTACTGTTTGGTAGCCAACTGAAATGCGGTTGTTGGGTCTTGCGTTACCTCAATTGAAGTTAACCCAGCCAATGTCAATGCTGTGGCGCCCAACGCTACACCGGTAGTGCCAAGCGTTAATGAACTGTTTGTCAAACCAGAATTCGGTATGTTGCTAAACGTATTCGCTGATCCGCTAATGGTCTTGTTTATCAGCGTCTGCGTATTCGTCAATGTAGCGACAACAGTCGTGTCAATCGTTAACGTGCCTGTAGAAGTGATAGGGCCACCTAACAAGCCATTGCCAGTAGCCACCGAAGTAACACCAACGCCGCCGGCAGACAAGGTAGCCCATGCTCCGCTGATATAAACCTCAAACACTCCAAGTTCAGTGTTGTATCGTATGGTTCCATTTACTGCCCCCGCCGGACGAGCCGCAGTATTACCAGACGGCAAAATAGTGCCGCCAGTACCCGGCAACGTCGGGTTCGGAGCAATACTAATTACAGGGACGGTTGTGCCGTTTACAACTGCAATTTGATTTACTGTGCCCTGTACGTTGGTAACAGAACCGTCGCCAGTGCCAAGGGTCGCCCATGCGCTGCCCTGATAAACCTCAAACCGCGATGTGTCTGTGTTGTAGCGGATGACGCCATTAACACCCAATCTTTGTGCCGAACTGCCTGAAGGTAGCTGAGTACCGCCTGTGCCGGGCAATATCGGATTGTTGGCAATACTTACTGTAGGTGCACCACCAACGCCTGTTCCGTTAGCAATAGTAATCTGATTACTAGTGCCCTGAACCGATGTCTGACTAAACGTCGATCCATTGATGGTCATCAAACCTGTGCCGGTCAAACTAGCTAGGTTTTGTAGATTAGCATTTACACCGATTACAGGGTCACCAGAGACGCCAGAACCATTGGATATGGTCATGCCTGCGCCGACAGTTAATTGTCGATTGGTGACCGTACTAGCGCTGTCCTTGACAATTATGCCGGTGCTTGCGCCGTTTAGGCTTGCTGCAGCGCCCGTCATGTTTATTGTCAGCGTGCTGCCAGCACCACCATCAGTTAACGACAACCCTGTGGTAGCCGATAAATAACGAGCCTGCGTTAAGCCAGCCGTCGATCCAACAGTCAGAAATGGGTAATTAAGAGCACCCGCACCTGAGATCGCACCCGTCGTCGTCTGTACCGTTACGCCATTTTGCACAACCGGCACGGACTCCGCGCCAGTTAGCGCAGCAGCATTCGGCAGTTGGGTTATGGTTACTTGTCCACTCATGTCGATGTATTCGTGTTAGGTGATGGTGTAATGATGTCTGTATTGCCGTTCTGTAACGGAGTAGTCGTTCCATTCTCGGTGCTGATATACCACTCACTTGGGTTACCACCCGGTATATTGTCGCCCGTTGGCGTCAACACTAATCCGTTATCATCAGCCGCAACATTCACATCAGGCCTTGGGTACTGCAAATTAATACGCTCAGTCTTTCTAGCCGGTAGTCTATATGGGTCTTTCTCATCTGCACAACCGCGAGTACACACCTTCAAACCCGGAAAGTTTGGGTCTGGCATGGCTTCGATAATAGGGCGCTTCATCTTGCATCTGTCGCAGATGAAGATGGCAATTAACGCATTCCCAGTAGTATCTAACCATTTTGGCATTACTTTGTGTACACAGAAATGTTAGGGGCAAAGTAGATAGGCGACTTATCGCGCTCTTCGTTCTCAGCCATGATGAAATACTTCTCTGCCTGATTTTCTAAA
>Ga0181344_1000787_pt1 | contig 12249 bp, 9 predicted proteins | sample Su13VDMLBDD_FD_130098 | JGI IMG/M metagenome (GOLD analysis project Ga0181344, IMG submission 130098) | Freshwater viral communities from Lake Michigan, USA - Su13.VD.MLB.D.D | ecosystem: Environmental > Aquatic > Freshwater > Lake | place: USA: Michigan | collected 2013-07-15
ACCAGCTTCAACGTTAGTAGCCGGTGTATACGCGTATAATGATAACGTAAGTGAGCCTTGGTTCGCTCCCGCTGGTATTAACAGAGGTGGTTTATCAACGGTAGTAAGAGCTGAAAAGAAATTAACTCAAGCAAATCGTGATACTTTATACACTAACAAAGTTAACCCAATTGCTACGTTCCCTGGAACAGGAGTTGTAGTTTATGGACAAAAAACATTACAAACTAAAGCAAGTGCTTTAGATCGTGTAAACGTTCGTCGTCTGTTGATTGCTCTTAAATCATACATTGGTCAAGTAGCAAATAACTTAGTGTTTGAACAAAATACTATCGCTACTAGAAACTCATTCTTAGCCCAAGTTAATCCTTACTTAGAATCAGTTCAACAACGTCAAGGTTTGTATGCTTTTAAAGTAGTAATGGATTCAAGCAACAACACTCCAGATGTAATTGACAGAAACCAATTAGTAGGACAAATTTACTTACAACCAACTAAGACTGCTGAATTCGTTTACTTGAACTTCAACATCTTACCAACAGGAGTATCTTTCCCAGCATAATTTTTTAAAAACGGAATATTTATAACAAAACAAAATAAACAAAATGGCAATCTTAGATCCTAACGAAATATTTTTTACCGCCTTTGAACCAAAACAGGCTAACCGATTCATCATGTATGTTGATGGTTTCCCATCATACATCATTAAAGCAATCTCAGCTGTAACGTTTGAACAAGGTGAAGTGGTTCTTAACCATATAAATGTTTACTCAAAAGTAAAAGGCAAAACCAAATGGAATGATTTAACTATGACTTTATTTGACCCTATTACTCCTTCAGGTGCTCAAGCCGTTATGGAATGGGTACGTTTGCACCACGAATCAGTAACTGGTCGTGATGGTTATAGCGATTTCTACAAGAAAGACTTAACTATCGACGTATTAGGTCCTGTAGGTGATATCGTTTCTGAGTGGGTAATTAAAGGTGCGTTTATTAAAGGTGGTAACTTCGGAGAATATAACTGGGATACTGAAAACGCGGCTATTAACTTAAACTTAACAATCGGTATGGATTACTGTGTATTGAATTTCTAATTAAAAGTAAAAATAAATCAAAGAAAGCTCGCATTTTTTGCGAGCTTCTTTTTTTCTCATATATTTATAACAAAATAAGTTTATGAGCGAATTAAAGTTTCCAACAGAAATGGTTGACCTGCCTTCAAAAGGTTTATTTTATCCCGAATCTCATCCCTTAGCATCTGGAAAAGTAGAAATGAAATACATGACTGCTAAAGAGGAAGATATTTTAACAAACAAATCTTATATTGAAAAAGGAACAGTAATTGATAAATTACTTCAATCTTTACTTGTAACTCAATTTGATTATAATGATTTGTTATTAGTAGATAAAAACGCAATTATGATTGCGGCTCGTGTTTTGGGTTATGGTAAAGATTATGAGTTTATGTATAAGGGGGAACAATGTACTGTAGATTTAAGTACATTAGAACCAAACTTAGTAGACGAAAAATTATGGAAAAAAGGTAAAAATGAATTTTCATATACCTTACCTACAACAGGTCATGTAATTACTTTTAAACTTTTAACTCATGGAGATGAAAAGAAAATTTCTGATGAAATTAAAGGTCTACAAAAAATATACAAAGATACTAATCCAGAATTAACTACACGTCTAAAACACATTATTTTATCTGTGGACGGGGACGTTGAAAGTAGAACAATTAGACAATTTGTAGACAATAATTTACTGGCTAGAGACGCTAGATCTTTCCGTGAATACGTTCGTTCAGTAACACCAGAAATTGAAATTAAATTTGATTTTGAAGGATCTAATGGTGTCGAGGAGGGTGCTACAGTTCCTATTGGACTTAACTTTTTTTGGCCTGACGCAGCAATATAGATTAAGTATATTTACCCAAATTCATGAAATGGTATTTCATGGGCAAGGTGGGTATGATTATAATACAATTTATAACATGCCTATATGGTTACGTAATTTTACATTTAATAAAATTAAAGAATATTACGAAAATCAAAACCAAGAACAGAAAAAAGCCGAAGCATCTTGGACTAATAAAAAAGGTATCCCAACACCACCAGTTGCTCCAACTGGGAAAAGGGCATCATATAAATGATGCCCATATTTTTTATTTCTTTAATATTTATAATAAACTAAGTTTATAATGGCTAATCCAAACGAAAACGATCAATTTACTAAAGCAGCCGTCGAACTAGCCGCTAAACTAACACGTGAAGCTAGAACATTAAAAGAAGAATATAAAGAGCTTCTAGGGATAAAGACTAAATTAAATGACTACGATAAGGAAGCAGTTAATTTAGCAGATAAAGTCCAACAATCAGCAAAACAAAATTTAGTTGAATTAGGAAGATCTAGTGATTTAGCTAAAGAAATAGCTAAAGATAGAAAACTATCATTAGATCTAGATCGAGAACTTTTAATATCTAGGAAACAATTAAGTCAAATTGAAGAGATTAATGCTCAAAAAATAATTAAAAATTCTGCATTTAGAGAATCAACTTTAAATGAAATAGAAAATATACAAAAAAGAATTTTAGTTGCTGAAGGTGAAGAACTTAAAACTTTAATAGCTAATAGAAAAGAACAAGAATTCAAATTACAAAAATCTGAAGCACAATTTGATTTACTTATAGAATCATCTAGTTTAGATTCTCAACGATATGCTTTAGCTTTAAAAACTAAAGAAATACAAGAAAAAAATGTAATAGGCAAAAAAGAAGAAGCTAATATTCAAGACCAAATAAACCAAAAATTAGGTATTGCTGGTAATTTTTTAATTGGAACTGAAGAGTTTCTAGGAAAATTTGCTAAAGGTTTTAATCTAGAAAAAGTTACAGAACACATGAAAGAATTTGCTGATGAAGCAGTTCGTTCAGGTAAAGAAGTTAGTAGACTTCAAATTTTAGGTGAAGGAGTAAAATCCGCATTTTCCAATTTAAAACAAACTTTAACAGATCCAACTGTAGTAATTGCAGCTATGGTTGAAGGTTTTGGTGAAATGGAAAAGCAGCAACGTGAATTTAGAAAATTAACAGGCCAAAATGTTGATGTTTTTGATACTTTAAACGGTAAAATTACTACATCAGCAGAATATATTAAAGCTGCTTCTGAATTAAGTAAAGAATTAGGAGTTAATGCTTCTGTAGTTTTTACTCCGGAAACAATAGTTGAAGTAGCTGAATTAACAGATAATATGGGATTGGCTGTTAAAGAAGCAGCTAATTTAGCTAAATTATCTAAAGGTACAGGAACTGAACTAGTAGATAATGCTCATGCTATTGAACATGGTTTCCAAAGTTTTGTTAAAACTAATGGTGCTGCCTTAAATTTTGGACAAGTAATGTCTGATGTTGGAAATGCCTCATCTGCTTTAACTATAAGTTTAGGAAGCAATCCTGAAAGAATAGCTGAAGCAGCTATGGAAGCTCGTAAATTAGGATTATCTTTAGAGCAAGTAGATAAAATAGCAGAATCATTATTAGATTTTGAATCCTCTATTAGTGCTGAATTAGAAGCCGAATTATTAACTGGTAAAGACTTAAATTTAGAAAAAGCAAGAGAAGCAGCCTTAAATAATGATATCGCTACTCTAAGTAAAGAAATAGGAAAAAACCAAGAAGTATTATCGGCATTTTCTTCAGGTAATAGAATACAACAAGAGGCAGTTGCTAAAGCTATGGGAATGAGTAGGGAAGATATGGCTAAGATGATTTATCAACAAAAAATCCAAAATGGTCTTTCTTCAGAACAAGCTTCAAAAGCAGCAGATATTAGTTTAGCTGAAGCCCAACGTTTAACTGCTCAAGAACAAATTTCTAAAGCTGTTGAGAAATTAACTCAACTTGCGGGAATGCTTTTAACTCCTCTTAACTTAATATTAAGTAATACTGTAACTCTAGGTATAGTATTTGGTGTTATAGCAACAGCAACACTACCTATGATAGTTAAAGGAGTAAGTGGATTTGTAGGATCCTTAAAAGAAGGTCTTTCAACAACTAAAGAATTAGCAAAAAACTTTTTAGGATTATTTAAAAAGGGAGGTTTACAAGAAGCTGGAGGTAAAATTAAAGATTTTTTTACTGGAGGAGCCGATAAAACAAAAGAAGTAGCAGATAAAGCAGGTGAAGGAGCAGGAGCAGCAGCAGATAAAACTAAAGGTATAACAGGTAAAGCTGGTGATAATATTAAAAACTTCCTTAAAGGATTAGCTGCTGGTTTAAAAGCAATGTCTGATGGTAAAGTACTTATGGGAGCTTTAAATTTAATCCCTACAGCAATAGGTTTAACTTTAATGACAGCCGCTATCCCCGCTATCCTAGCTTTATCTATTCCAGGATTAGGAAAACTATTTCAAGCTAATATGACCGGAATTGCTAAAGGATTATCCGCATTAGGAAAAGCACTCCCTGAAATAGCATTAGGTGCCGCTGCTTTAACTCTTATAGGTGTAGCATTAATTCCTTTAACATATGCTTTATCATTACTAACACCTTTAGTTGAGGCATTTGGTAAAGTAATACTATCTGTTTTTGATGGATTAGCAACTTTAGTAACAGCAGTTGCCGATGGATTTGTAGAATTTTTAGGAGCTATTACTTTAGAAAAAGCAGCCGCATTATGGGTATTATCTGGAGCACTTGTTGCTTTAGCTGCTGGTTTTGGAACTTTTGCTTTAGCTATGGGAGCAGCAGGTATTGTTTCTTTCTTTGCCGGTGATGGGGTTTTAAGTCAATTAGAAAAATTAGCTGAAATGGCAACTCCATTACAAACAGTTGCTACTTCATTATCCCAAATGGCTGCTGGGTTATTAGGAGTAGCAGAAGCATTAAATCAAATTGATGAAGATAAATTAGAATCATTAAACGAATTTGCTGAGGTTAGTCCTTTAGCAGCTGTTGGAAATGCTATTGGTGGAGCTATTGAAGCTTTATTTGGAGGAGGCGAAGAAAAACAATCCTCTCCCGAACTTGCTGAAATTAGAGATATATTAAACCAAATCCTTCAAAAAGAAACTAACATCTATATGGATGCTACTAAAGTAGGAACTGGATTTGCTATGAGTACATCTAAAATTCAATAATTTAATATTTATAATAAAATAACTATGGGACTCTTAGACAAATTAACAAAAGATGGTTCATTATTAACCGCTTTAGATGGTAAAAAACCTTTAGAATACGATAAAGTATCAAATTATCCAGAAGGTTTAAAAAAATCACAATTAGATTTAGATGGTAAAAAACCATTAGAATACGATAAAGTATCAAACTATCCAGAACAATTAACTAAATCACAATTAGATTTAGACGGTAAAAACCCAAACAAATATTTAGATAATCCTCCAAGATAATGGGGTTAATCGACTTAAAGACTGATCTTAAGTCCCTTAGATACGGGAAGGATACCATCGGAGGAGGGTATAGTGGACAACCCTATATTCAAACTCCAATTCCCGAAAGTTTTAATGATTTAGGTGCTAACGAGGATTTTATTTTACGAGGAGGTATCAATGCTGTAAGAGATTCAGCAACAGATATTCGTCGTTTAACTAAAATGTTTAGTGATTTAAAATCACCTAATGGATTACTCTTTATTGCTAAACAAAATGTATTATCTAATGCCGCTGTTCGAACTCAAACAAGTGGTATTGTAAATGAAGGTATTTATACACCTTTAAATACATTAGCTGAAGCAGGTGTTGTTGCTTTTGGTGGACATTTAAATAAACAAGGTTTAAATCCTTTTGAAGAAACCGGAGCTTATTCTAATAGTGATATTTTATATAGTGTTAAAGTAAAACCTACTCAATTAATAGAGGAAAATAGATTAGCAGAATTATATAAAGCAATAACAAAAGATCGTTCCGTTGAAAATTGGAACTTTTCAGGATTTGATCTAAATGTAGGACCTAATGTTTTAACTTATAATGGTGGTCCTAACTCTATTTTAGGAGTAGGCAAAACAAATATTAGATTTGCTAGTCAAAGAACTGGAAACAATAATGCTTTAAAAACATCAAATCCTAATTATTTTATAGGAAGTGATGGAATTAGTGGAACCCCTGTTTATTTAAGTGAAAGAGAAGACATTCCTAATTATATAAATTCTTTTACTGGTTCTAGATTAATTGATACTAATAATACTGCTAACAATCCATTACTTGCAAGAGATGAATTTAAAGTATTATCTCCATTTGTAGTAAATAATTCCCTTGTTACCACTGTAATACCAGAAAGCCAAAGAACAACAAATTCTTTTTATGTAAAAAGTGTTGATACTATTTATTTAGAAGGAAAAGGAAAACAACAAGGTGGTTTAGAAATAACTACTGAATTTAAACCTTGGATTAAATCTGATCAATACGAATTACCTGATTTTAATGTAAATTCACCTCAAAGTGGTAGTTTATCTAAAATCCCAACAGGACCATTAACTTGGACTGCTAAACAAGATGTAACTAACCCAAAGGGTGCGACTTACTCAGATCAAATTAATGATATTAGTAATTATGTTTATGATGGAGGAGCAGGTAATAAATATAAAACATTAACTAACCAACAAACATCCCCAGCATTTACAGGATCCTCAGTAATAGGGGATAAATTTAAACCTAATTGGGAAAATAATGTTTACACTCAGGGAAATACCTTTCCAGAAAATAGCCCAGCTATTAATAATAATGGAACTTATACTTACAACCAACAAGATATAATTGATCAGCAAAATAATGTTGGTAAATTAAGTGGAGGTTCATCAATTCAAGATTTTAGAAAAACACTACGAAATTCAATAAATTTTCAAAAAGGACTAACAAAAGAACAAGCAGAAAAATCAGGAAATATTGTTCCATTAGATTATATTGATTATAGTGATAAGAATGTAGGAGTTAAAAATTTAATAGGTAATCCTGGACAAAGAACAGGCAAAGATTATTCTAGATTTAATGCCGGACAAGCTGCCGTAGCTTTAGATAAAATAAATGCTTCTGCTGTAGGGACAGATTTATCTAATGATGATTTAGTTCAATTTAGAATAAAAGGTATAGAAGGAACTAATATTCAAACATTAGCTTTTAGAGCATTTTTGGGAAGTATATCAGATAGTTATTCTGCAACCCTAAATACTCAACAATATGTTGGTAGAGGAGAAAACTTTTATACTTATGGTGGGCAATCAAGAAAAATTTCATTATCTTGGACTGTTGCTGCTTTATCTAGAGCAGAACTTATACCAATGTATAAAAGGTTAAGTTATTTAGCAAGCATGACAGCACCTATATATTCAAATGGATTTATGCAAGGACCTTTAGTAAGTTTAACCATAGGAGGATACATTTATGATCTACCAGGATATATAGAAGGTTTTTCTTTAGAAATGGCAGAAGATTCAACTTGGGAAATAGCAATAAATCCTGACGGAAGTAAAGATGATACTATTTCTCAATTAACTCACGTTATAAAAGTTAGTGGATTCAATTTCCAACCAATACCAAATTACCTTCCAGAAGTAGGTGCAAGATTTATAAGTATTGTAAACCCAGCAGGAGCACAATTATAATGAATAGATATCAACAAATACCAAAAGAAAAAATACAAGGAAAACTAGTGTATAAAACATCACGTTATCCTGAGGTTCCACTATCTGAAAATGATATTTATGTAATTACAACTCAAGGAGATAGATTTGATGTTTTAGCTCAACAATATTATAATGATAGTTCTTTATGGTGGATTATTTCTATAGCTAATACCGGAAATGCAGGAGCAGGAACATTACCTGTTTTACCTCAAAATTCATTAGTAATTCCTGAAGGTATTCAGATCCGTATTCCAAATAATCCATTAGAAGTTTATGATGTATTCAATAGAATAAATTCTTAATTATGGGAAATATAATAGGAGAAGGTTTTAATAAAAAAATACATGATCAAGTTCTTAAAAGACAAAGTGTATTTGGTGCTACTAATAAAGCTCCATACCAAAGATATTTAAATGGGAGAAGTCCTTGGATAAAACTAACATCATCTGTTAATTTAGATGCTACTAGAGTAGCTCTATTAGCTACAAAAGGCATTACAGTTTCTACTGGAAATGAGTTAGCAAAAAATAATGTTTTGTTTGGGGGAACCTCTATCGGAGACACTATACGAAAAGGATATGATCAAACATACACAGTAGGAGGACTAAGCCAAGGATATAGACCAATGCCCGGTATCACTTCTTTAGAATCTAAAAATAGAAACCGAGGTTCAGTAAGAGAAACTACTATACAAATTAAAGCATTTAACACAGAACAATTTAACATAATTGATGTTTTATACTTACGTTTAGGATTTACAGTATTAATAGAATGGGGACATAGTGTTTATGTATCAAATGCTGGTGTAGTAGAAAACATGAATGCTTCTAATACTTTAAGCTCTCAATTTTTAAATGGGGATTTTGCAGATCATAACGCATGTATGGATGCCCTAGTTGCTAATAAAAAAACACTAGACGGTAACTATGATGCTACTTATGGTAAAATATCTAATTTTAGTTGGAGTTTTGAACAAGATGGTACATATAATATTACTTTAACTGTATTAAGTTTAGGAGATGTTATAGAATCATTAAAAATAAATACAATAGCTATTGGGGAAGTACCTCCAACAGCAGAAGAATCAGAAGAAGCAGCCGAGAACTTAGCAAATGCTGATACTGAATCAAAAATATTAGAATACAGTAAAAATAAAGATAGTATTTCTAAACTATTCTTTGATTCTAAGGAACTATTAAATAAGGGTACAGCTACTGGACAAATTACTTTAGCAGCTGAGGCTGATGTAAAAGCTTTAGGATTTGAAGGATCTTCAGATATAGTAATGTTTGTAGAAACTACGGGATGGAATGAAGAAAGATATTATGTTAGATTAGGAGGTTTTCTTTATTATTTATTAAATAATAGACTTTTTTATAATAAAAATGTTCCTGTTATTGAAATAGATTACGATGAAAATACTAATTTAATTTTTACTACTCCTTATGTTCTATCTTCAGATCCTAGAGTTTGTATAGTACAAGCAGACATATCTATGTCAGGAAAAGATGCTAAAATTTTTCCTGATTTGCCTAAAAAATTTAAAGAAAAAATAGGGGATGTTACTGTAGGAAAATTAATGAATGTTTATTTAAACATGACATACATAGTAAAAGCTATGGATGAACTAAAAGATAAAGATGGAAAAGTACCTTTATATGATTTATTAAATAAAATATGTGGAGGAATTAATAGTTCTTTAGGTAATGTTAATAAAATATCCCCTACTATTGATGAAGAAAATAGAAATAAACTATATTTTTTAGATGAAACAACAATCCCGGATGTATCAAAAATTATTGAAAATAAAAATCCCGGAGCTTCTATTGAATTAACTCGTTTTGAAATATTTGGTTATAAACCTGAATTTTCTTCTTTTATTACTTCATTAGGTATTAAAACTGAAGTTACTAATGATTTAGCAACAACTATTTCTATTGGAGCTCAAGCTAGTGGTGAGGCCGTTGGCGAAGACGCTACTGCTCTCTCAGCATGGAATAACGGATGTACAGATAGAATATTTCCGATAAAATCAACAGAAAAAACAGAACTTACTACTGAACAAAAAGCTCAAGCAGCAGAAACAGCAACAAAAAATCAAGAAGCTCTTAATACAAAAAATAAGAATACTGTTGATGAGTATTCAAGTTTTATTACAAAAATGGAGGAATTAAATTTTGATGATTCTGTAGATAATTTTCCAACTGTTCTAACTAATTTTTTAGAACTTATGCAATCTCAAGAAAGTGTTTCTAAAAATCAAGCATCCCCCACTATTGGTTTTATTCCTTTTAATTTAAATTTATCAATGGTAGGACTTTCAGGAATGAAAATTTACCAAAAATTTAGTATTAACCAACAATTTTTACCATCTAATTATGATGAAACTCTAGAGTTTTTATTAAAAGGTATTACCCAAAAAGTAGATAATAAAGAATGGTCAACATCTATAGAAGCTCTTTGTATACCAAAAAATGTATCTTCTGGAGCATCTCCTGCGCTTACATATACTGCTCCTCCATTAACAACTACTGAAACTGGAACTTCATATACAACCGGAGGAAGTGTAGCTACTAGTGCTGCGGAACAAAAAGCAGTAGCAAGTGTATTATCTGGAGTAACTCCCGGAAAATGTGGAGCTAAAGTAGAAAATACTTCTGTTCCTGGATTGGATAAACCAACCGATGTTTTACGAAAAACAGCTTTACAACAAGGATATGATGCTACTTTTTATAGTGGTGAATATATAAAAGGTAGATGTAGTAGATATACATTTAATCATGCTTACAATTATGTTCAATCTTTAAATAAAAAACCACTTTCTAAAGGTGCAAACATTTCAGCTGGGGGTGATGCTAATCAACCTGGTTATTGGGCTAGTTTAGTTAAAATAGGATACGCACAACATGTGGCTGGAAAAAACATTACAAAAACTGAACTTACTAGTTTAATAAATGGAAAAATTCAATTTAATTTAGGAGATGTTATAGTTTATTGGGCTAATACTGGAGGTGGGTCTCCTCAACAATATGGTCATACCCAAATGTATATAGGAAATGGAAATATTAAAGTAAAAAAGGGTGGAAAATGGTCTGAACCAAGCGGATGGATTACTGATAATTTTACTAATTATTCAAGTACCTTTGTCTATGGAAAGGTTGCAAATAATTGTTGGAATTTATTAGTATTTAGAGCCCCTATTAATTCAGGAACAATAATAGATACAAATACTTCAAGGGGTAATTATATTTATATTGTTCAAGAATTAAATAAAATTTTAAGACTTCAAGATAAGCTTTATAGAGCAAATGGAGAAGCATTATTAAGTGATGCAAAATCAAGATTTGGTGATGATGAAACATTAGCAATAAATCATCTTAATGAAGTTTTAGGTTTTAGTTCTACAAGCCAAGTTTGGTATAAAAAACTTCAACCATATTATTTAAAATTAAATGCCGCTGATAAAAAACTATTTGACTCTGAATATGATAAATTAAAAAAAGCAATTGAATCTGTAGGTATTACTACTAATGCTAATGCAAGTATTAATTTTTCATTACCTTTAAGTACTGATCCTAAAGTAGATAAATTTATAAGTGTACTATATAATTTCTAATTATGTCATATTTTCCAAAACACTATATTACCCCTAACCAATACACATCAGGTGGAGAATTTGCATATAAATCTTCTCAAATAGAATATATAGGTTATTATTGGAAAACAGGTAATGGAAGATTTTATACTGGTAAAACTCCTCAATCATCAGAAACAATAGAATTATTACCTATATTAACTGTTAATCCTGGAGAATTTACATCAACCCCATCATACACAGAAAAAATTGTTATAGCCACTGCCGGCGAAGCACCCCCAGACTATGGTATAGGATTAAATTTACCAGTAGATGATAATATTATTACAAATTATGCTGTTTTAAAAAATAAATCTTCAAAACCAATAGCTAATAAATATATCCCTCAATATAATCAAATAATTCCAACTACCCAAGATTACCAAAATGGTGAATTTAGACGTTATTTTGCTAAAAAAACAAATGAATTACAATATATTGAGGTAAATCAACAAACATATGCTTTATTACGTCAAAAGGACCCAACAATAGAATGGAGTTTGTATCAACCCTTTAATATACCTTGGCAATTAACAGGTGATAAAAATCAAGTAGAAAAAACAAATCGTAATATAGTAGAATTAACTATTCAAAAAAATAAATTATATAAATTTAATGAATACTTAAAGTTTGATTATACAAAATATTATCAACCTGAGGTTGGAAGTACAACTTCTGGTTCGTATATTAATGGAGTAAATCAAGGTTATGTTTTGGATAATAGAAACGGAAGAAGCACTGGAGTATCTTACTCACAAAACGATAGCGGAAGCATTCGTTGAGATAGTTCCACTACATGATAACATACACCCTGCTTTAAACGACGTGTCTTTAGTGTATATAAGACCGTTTAACGACACAAAAGGTTATATGTTATGCGTTGACCATAGCGAGACATCCTCGCTTAATAAGACAACTATAGACGCGTTACTACAAAAAATAAATAAAGTGTGGGTGCGCGATAAGAAGACAGCATTGTA
>Ga0181344_1000788_pt1 | contig 12226 bp, 6 predicted proteins | sample Su13VDMLBDD_FD_130098 | JGI IMG/M metagenome (GOLD analysis project Ga0181344, IMG submission 130098) | Freshwater viral communities from Lake Michigan, USA - Su13.VD.MLB.D.D | ecosystem: Environmental > Aquatic > Freshwater > Lake | place: USA: Michigan | collected 2013-07-15
GATTTTAGTTATTATGGTGAAATATATGTATTTGACAACAATTCACCATATAATCAGATTTATAGTTTTTATTTTGAAATTTTAACGGGTAGTCCTGGTGCTGAAACAGGTGGTATGTTTGAATGGTACGGTGAAATTTATTTTACGTTTAGAGCTTGTTACCAATGTGCTCAAGTATTATATAAAATAATACAACAAGCACCATATGGTATTTCTTTATATGCAACAATTGACCCAGGTCCTTTTTATTATATAGATGGTGCTTCTAGTATATTTGATTGCCCAACCCCAACCCCAACCGGAGTAGAACCTACCCCGACCCCTACAAAAACAAACACCCCAACAAGACCTACGGCAACACCAACTAGAACACAAACTCCAACAAATACAAGAACACCTTCTAAAACCCCAACGAATACACCAACACCAACTAGAACATTGACACCTGGATTACCACCAAGTCAAACACCAACATCTACCCAAACACCAACAATAACCCCGACTAATTCAAGAACTCCAACCAAATCAAAAACACCGTTCTTTACTCAACCAGTTTCTCCCACCCCTACAAAGTCTCAAACTCCTTTTTCAACAAAAACTCCAACAAATACACCACAATCCTTGGTGGTTTCACAAACCCCAACAAGTACAAATACACCAACGAAGACACCAACACCAACAAGAACAAAAACACCTGGAGGAACACCTGACCCCACAACATCACCAACATCTACTCAAACACAAACAAGTACCAAAACTCCTACTAATACGCCAACGCCAACTAGAACAAAAACACCTGGCGGGACACCTGACCCAACATCGTCACCTACCTCAACACAAACCCCAACAAGTACCAAAACTCCTACAATAACACCAACAAATACATCAACACCCCCAAAAACACCTGACCCTACAACATCACCAACTCAAACTCCAACTAACACCCCAACTAAAACAAAGACTCAAACACCAACAAAAACTTTTGTACCTGAAGTTTTGAAATTACAAGTTAAAAACAGAGACGGTGTTAATCCAATGAATATTGTATTAGGTAGTAACAATACGGGAGCATTGAATGGCACCGTTGATTGGGGTAACGCATTACCATTACAAAATTTTAATTTAGGAGCTTCGAGCAATACTACATTGACAAATACTTATGGACCGGGCACATTCACCGCAACAGTTAGCAACTTTAATCCACCGGCTCCTTTAGGCGAGTTAATCACAATAACATTACAAAGAATAAGTGAAATAATTCCTTTAAATACATTCACAAGTACAAACTACCCTTCATTGAGATTTGTAACAATATCGGCTTCAACATTAAATGAAATACCAATAACGTTCCCTAATAGTATTGAAAGTATTAGGTTCGAATTAGTACAGGGAGTGTTTAATTTTAACCCTGTCTCGATTGGTGACGGATTAAAACAAATTTATTTCATTGTAACCTCCGTACAAAATATAAATTGGGATTTTTCCAACACTGTTTTGGAATGGTTCGAGGTGTTAGGAAGTCTTGGAACCTCTGGAGGAGGAAGCTTATCTTCAATAAATGTTACATTCCCAACAACTATAAAAAATATTCTAATTAACAAGAATTATACATCAATATTACCACTACAAAATATGTCATTTAACTTAAACTTGGCATATACCTCTTTAACTGGAATCACTATTACTGATAATAGACTATCCGCTTTTAGTGAAATCATCCCTCAAAATGTTCAAATAATTAATTTGAATAATAACAGTACTTCAAGTTCTGATTTGAGAAATAGAATTAGTAATTTTACTCCAAATTTTTCAAATGCGACTAGTTTAACTACATTAGATATCAGTAATAATCAAGTTATCCCAAGTATACCTTCATCAATATCCTCATGTTCATCTTTGATAACTATTGATGCTTCTACAAATAACATTTCTACATTACCAACGTTACCTAATTCGGTTAGAACCTTAGATTTAGGGGCTAACAATTTTTCAGGAAATTTCTCATTTCCACTCCCTACAAACCTGAGAGTACTAGATTTGGGTCAAAATAACGTGGCGAAAAGAAATAGTATAACTACTTTTTCATCCACACTAACTACAACTCAAATTTCGGCATTTACAATAAATGCGAATTTGTTAACTTCGTGGACCACACAGTTCCCAAATACCATTAGAACTGTAGATTTCGCGGGTGCCGCTAATAATAGAAATCGCATTATTACCTTAGATTTAAGTTTGTTACCTGGAATTGTTTCATTAGACATTTCCCAGCAGACTTACCTTTCAAGTGGAGTTACTTTAAAAAGTTTTACAGGGTTTACTAATTTTAACTCAGTATCCGCAACATTAAAATCTTTAGACATCAGTAATAATATTTTTACATCTGGACCTTCAAATCTAACTCCACTACCACCAGGACTTACTGCGTTGACTATGAATAATATTTTTGGTCCGGGTGTAGTAGCAACGGTAGGTGGTTCTTATCCTTTTAGTAATTGGAATATACCTTTATTACCTACTTGCCCTAATATTAAAAATATTGAATTAAGATATAGTAAATTAACACAGACTGCGGTAGACTTTATACTATGTAATTTATCCGCAACTACTGTGGTAGGTGGTACATTATACTTGGATAATGCAAATGGCACTGGAGACGCGGTTAATTCAGCTCCATCAGCCATTGGAATAGGTTGTAGAAATACTTTGACAGGTACTCCTAAAAACTGGACAGTACTTGTTGCTCAGTAAAACTTATTATGTTATTTAAATAATTTTTAATCTATTTATATTTAAAAGTAAAAGGTTAAAAATTTATAATGTCCCAACAAATTGTAATCGAAAGTATTAACTTCGATGGTGAATTAGCTATCATTTTATTTACCCCACTAGGTGAAAGTGATGTCATTAACTTAGGTCAGGTTATATTACCTTACGAATTTAATCCTGGTTTACTATCCCCACCTAAAGATATTTATGGGTCCTATAATGTTTTAACATCGGGTGGGACTTGTTCTAATATATTAAATGTTTTACCAACAACTCCAACTCTGACCGCATCAAATACCAAAACCCCTTCACCAACTTCATCCCCTACAAATACTCCACAACCATTAACACCAACGTCAACTCCATGCCCAACAAAAACCCCAACCAAAACAAGAACTCAAACACCTACTAATACTCCTTCGAATACCACCACTCAAACAAATACTCCTTCAAACTCTCAGACTCAGTCTAATACACGAACCCCAACAGTTACTAAAACCCCAACTAAGACTCCCACAAATACCAAAACCTCAACATTAACCGCTTCTGTTACCAAAACACAGACCGGAACCAATTCCCCTTCTAAAACTCCAACTAAGACCCCTACAATAACGAAAAGTCAAACATCAACAAACACTCAAACTCCATCACAAACAGATACTCCAAATCCATCGAGAACCTCAACAAAAACCCCAACCATTACAAAATCTCAAACATCAACAAACACTAAAACTCCAACTCCAACCGATACTCCAAATCCCTCAAGGACTGTAACAAAAACTCAAACACCTACAAAAACTCAAACAAGAACTCTAACTCCGACCCCCACACTGACTCAAACTTCATTCGCCATAGTAACAGGAAGTACTGAATGTGATGAACCTTTAACTGTATCATTGGCCGGACCAGGACAATTTACATATTCTGTTTTTGTAGGAAGTGAAATTGGGAAAGTTCCTTTTTATTTCAACGCTCAGTTTGTTCCTGATTGGTTTAGAGTTTATTGGGATGGTGATTTAGTAATTGACACAGGATTTAGAGGAGACCCTACACAAAATCCAAGATTAATTGCTTTAGGATATCCCCCTGTTTCAGGTACAGGTCAAGGGACGGATTCTTTTTTCAAATCGGCATCAACACCTGATACCGTAACTGTGGTGGTTGTTGCTCCATTACCTGGCACAGTATGGAGTGTTGTGTTAGATTGTCCGACAAAACTTGATACTCCTACTCCTACTAAAACTCCTACACAAACACAAACACCTTCGAACACACCTACTAAAACTATTACCAAAACACCATCTAAAACACCAACTCAAACTAAAACACCAACAAAAACGCCAACACCATCAACCACTAGTCCTGTGAATTTCTCAGGTAATGTTAACTGTGATATACCAATCACGGTTTCTAATGGTTACAATGGGATATACACTTATGATATTGAATTGGGAGCTCAAACAGGAGTTGTAACATTTACATTTAACTCAGGAATTGTACCAAATAGATTTATATTATATTATGATAATTTGGTAGTTATTGATAGTGAATTCTGGGGTGACCCATCCTATAATCCACAATTAAACTCATTGGGTTATCCATCGGTAATTGATGTTGGTAACGGTTCATATCAATTTACAAAATTGTTAAGTTTCCCAACTAATGCAATATTAGAAGTAATTTCCCCAATTTATAATGTTACATGGACTGCGGAAGTTTCTTGCCCTGTACCGATACCTAGTGAAACTCCAACCAAAACCCCCACTAAAACTCAAACTCCAACTAGAACAGTGACTAAGACTTCAACACCTACTAAAACTATTACAAATTCTCAAACATCAACCCCCACCCAAACAAAATCACAAACACCTACTAATACTCCAACTAAAACATCTACAAAATCACCAACACCGACAAAATCACCAACATCAACAAATACCACAACAATTACGAATACCCCAACTCCGAATCCGTCAAGAACTCCTACGAGTACACAAACCCCAACCAAGTCAAAAACACCATCGAATACTCCAACTAGAACGGTAACAAAAACCAATTCCCCAACCCCAACTGTTACAAAGACATCAACAAAAACTCCGACAGTTACAAAGACTTATACTCCGACATCCAGTATCCCAGAAACTCCGAAACCAACTTATACCCCAACTAAGAGTCAAACTCCAAGCTCAACTGTAACTAGAACTTCAACAAAAACACCTTCACCGACAAGAACGTCAAGTCAAACTCCAAGTAATACAACTTCACCAACAAATACACCATCTAAAACACCTACTAAAACACCAACATCAACTAGCCCTCCACCAACACCATCTAACACTCCAACAAATACTCAAACTCCAACAAAGACACCATCTAACACTCCAACAAATACGGTTACTAAAACACCATCTAAAACACCTACCAAAACACCAACACAAACAAGAACACCGGATACAACTCCACCAGAAACCCTAAGCCCAACTCCAACTACCTCACAAACAAAGACTCCGACACCGACAAATACTCAAACTAAAACACAGACACCGACAAATACTAAAACTTCAACTCAGACCCCAACTAACACACCATCTGTAACCGTTACCAAAACATCAACACAAACACCAAGCTTAACCAAAAGCCCAACTCCGACAAGAACTCAAACTAAAACTCCGACAAGAACTCAAACTCCAACTCAAACTAGTGCTGGCGGTGCTCCAAGTTGTGGTTATGAATGTATTATTATTTTTAATACCGACACTGACTTATACATTTATAATTTTACCGCAAATACCTCTTATAACATAACACCGTTATCAGGTTGGTTTGATTCTTATGATGTTGCCCATTATTGGGATGATTCATTAAATTTAGGTAAATTATGGATTTATAAGAAACCTGCATCAGGAGGCGAATTCTTTAGAGAATATGAAATAATCTCACTATGTCCATGGACGTTTAATCCTACATATGGAGGAGTTAGACCTTATCGTGACATCCCATTCCCACCTGGAATAACAGAACTCGGTAATGGTTTAACATATGCTAGAACAGTTGCCTCCACTAATTACTTAATAGGAAGTCTACCTGGTCTTCCTAATAAAATGGTTGAATTTACAATTAATTCGGTATCTTTGCCATACACATCATCATACTCAATTCTATTTGAGATATCGTCCGCAGTTTTAACTCCTGACAGTGTTTACGGTGATGTAATCTTAACTAGCCCTTCAGCTTTTGGAGGACAGAAAATAATATTCACGAAATACGACCCAAGTCCTCCTGGTACATCTTATCTAACACAATATGATTACACCGGATTATTTTATGAAATGGACACAAGTCCAATAGGTCAAAATACCCCACCTTTAGCGTCAAATAATATTAATCGACCACAAGGTATATTCCAATGGTCAGGATTGACATATGTTATTCAGGAAGATACCGGTGATGTTTATAACGTGTATGGTGACATTCCTTATAATAGGACTTTGGTTGGAAATGTGGGTCAAATTGATGTGAGAGGTGCGTCACAAACTATAGATTGTTTAGGTAATAATTTGAGTGGGTCGACACCATTTTTTAGATACGTCACTAGATTAACGTTCCCTCCATTTAATAATGAATATTTAGTAATGAATTTTGTTACTGGTAACAAAGAACTTATAGTAGATTTTGGTGATGGGTCATCCATTATTACTTTACCGTCACCAATTAATAGTACATCAGCTAAAGAAATTCACGTTTATGCCGATTACAACCAAACTTATACCGCAGAAACATATGGTTTTAAGCTAGACGGTACATTTAACCCAAATATATTTTCAACTAATGCTGCCGGTTCAATTGCATTAGGATTCAGAAATGTATCTCAAATATTAGCCGGTGATGATGACCCGTATACATTCGGGTCGTTCCCAGGTATTTTAGGTATTAGTTTTATTAATTGTAGTTTTGAAAATCTTAACGGAATTGAGACAAGTCCTTATTATGAAAGAATTCTTTTTGATGGTCATGATAATCAAGCTTTAGAGCTCAATACATTCAATTTAGGGTCAAAAAACAATTTGAGAATTATCAATATGCAAAATTGTGATATGACAGGATTCTCTCATGATTTAACTTCAACTCTATTAAACGGAGGTACTAATGCTTTCTACCTTTTAAATAACGTAGATTTGATTGACGTTAATATTGAACTACCCACAACAATTCAAGACTCATTTGCATTGGGAGGTTCTATCTCTTGTAATTTAAATTATATAAACACAAATAATGGATTTGAAAATTTAACAGGTTTAACTGATATTTTTGTATCAAGAAATAGTTTAACCGGATGGACCTACAATTTACCACCAAGTTTAGTTATATTTCAGGCTGAATATAATGCAAGACCTATTATTTTCAATCCTAACTTGTATGGATTAAGAGAATTCAATATAGATTTAACAAATAATACTTTATTAGAAACAATAAATTTAGGGACAAATAGAATTACCGCAATAACCGAAACAATAATTAACTGCGTATCATTAATAAATTTATATTTAGGTGTAAATCAATTAACAACCATGCCTGAATTACCAAATAGTGTCGAAATACTTGAACTTCACTATAATGATTTGGTTGACCCATTTATTCCATCATTACCTAATAATTTAACTACTCTTACAGGGTATTTTAATACATCATTAACATCATGGTCTATAATACTATCCAATACTAATCTTGTAACTTTTGATTTTAATGATTGTAATTTATCAGGAGTCTGGGAAACTCAATTCCCATCAACAATAAGAACAATTGATTTATTTAATAATGATATAACTTCGGTAGACATTAATTTAATGAATGGAGTTACTAATCTAAACATGTCGGCTAACAATAACCTAACCGGATTCACAAATTTATCTTCTAACGCAACAATTCAAACATTAACATTAAATTCTTGTGGGTTTAATGATTGGTCAGATTTATTCACAACTTCACTACCATCATCTTTACTTAGTTTTGCGTTTTCCTTTAACAATATAACTGGCACAACTTGGCCAACTAATGCTTTCTTAAACCCCCAATTAAATAATGTTGCAATGAGACGGTGTGGATTGAATACTGACTCAATAGATAATATAATAAACGATATTTATGCAACAACTACTCAGTTAACTGGTACTCTTACTTTGGGTCCTAACGCGGGTAGTACTTTGGGGGCTCCTAATGAAAATAGAAGTTCTGCAAGTAATACCGCTTTTGACTCATTAACAGGTACAGGATGGAATATTGTCCTCCCATAATTTAATTTTTTGATAAATGCAACAAATTGAAATCATAGATTTATGTGGAGAACCTCCATTTAGTGTAATAATCTGTGATTCAACAATATCATCGTGTTATACTGTGTCGACAGGAGAAACAACAGTTCCTATTATCGTAGATGTTCCTGAAACTTTACAAAATACATTTAAAGTTATTGTAGAAGTCATTGATGTTTCAGGATGTTCTGAGTTTAAATTTTATGAAACAGTTTCTATAACACCAACAGTAACTCCAACAAAAACCTTAACCGCAACTCCTGTATTGGGTTGTAGATGTATAGTTTTTGATAATATATCAAATGAAGATATATATGTAGGATTTACACAATGTGACGGGTCAGGGTTTTTTGCGCCTATAGCATCAGGAACAAGTTATTATGCTTGCGGTTCGAACCCTTATGTTACCAATACAGGAGTGACTTATAATATATACACAGATTGTATTGATGGGAGTTGTCCAAGAATCCCATTCCCAACAACCCCTGACCCGACACCAACCGTAACCCCAACATTATCATTAACACAAACCCAAACACCAACAGGTTCTGTCACACCAACACCACAATCGCCAACCCCAACTAAAACATTAACAAGAACTCCAAGGGTTACTAATAGCCCAACTCCGGCACCATTCAAAGCTTATCTTTTTATAGAACCAAATACAGGTTCAACATTAATTGGAGATTGGATGTATACCGTTAATAGTCAAAATTTCTTCGGATTTAGTAACGCTAGTCAACCAACTCAAAACCAATCAGATTTTAATAATGAATTAAATATATATGTTGATTTTTCAGGCTGGACTGCGGGAACTTTTCCTTCGGTAATTACGGCAACTATTCCTAAAACTACAGGTGGTAATGACTCATTTGGTAATTCAATAGTTGCAAATAATTTTATAACCACGTCAGTTTCGGCAAATACTTTAAATGGTAGTGGGTGGTTTGTATGGATGATTCCAACTGGTGCAACAAATGGGTTGTATCAATCTCAAATTGATTATAGTTTATCAAGTCCAAATCTTTTGACTCCTTTGTTTATGGAATCGACAATATATAGTTATACATTCTATTATACAGGCACCACAATACCAAATACTACTTATCGAGTTTATACCACATTTCCTGGAGTAGATTTTAATTTATCAAACGCAGGAACAAATATTTATTTTAGAGGTAACTCATTAAGTTCATAGTATGGCTAATTCTTTTAAACTTCCATTATCCCCCGAACAATTAAACGGAATTCAATCCGTTTCAAGAACTGAGGTTTTTGGTACTAATTATTCTATTTTGGGTATTGGTGGTTATATGGAAGTATATAACCTTTTAGATTTAGAGTTTACAATACCTTCAGGTACAACTGGCACGGTAAGTCTAAGTTCAAATACAATACCCATTAATTTTACAAAAGGTGATGGCTCTTTGTTTTCACCTGATGTACTTGTAATGGGTTCTGATAATATGTCATCAGGTAGAAGAAGACTTGGTATGTTGGTATATGTATATGAAACAGACCAAATCTACCAATATCGTATAGATAATTATGACACACTTTGGGATGCGGCAACAGGTGCCACTGGTACAGGAGGTGATACCGTTGTTATGTCTGATTTTGGTACTACTGTAAAAAACAATTCCGTTGCCGGTCAAAACTTTATAAACGCGTGGACCGCAAATACTATAGAAGATGTAAGTGGTGAGACTAGTGTTACTGCTGTTTGGAAAAAACTTGTAACAGGTGGAGGAGGAGGTGTTTCTGGCATTACTGGCGGAACGTATTATCCAAGTACATTAACCTTAGATTTAGAATCCACAGGCGCAACAATATCAATAACTGATGTGACAGGTCTTTACATATCAGGTGGAAGTTATTCATCAGGAAGTTCTACTTTAGATTTATATAATTCAACAGGAGGAACCGTTTCTATTACAGGAATAACATCAAGTTCGAATTTTACAGGTCTAACACAAATGATTGAATCAACTAGAACTGGACTAACCCCAACTATTGGGTATATGGTTTATCAGACAGATGGAAGTGATGGAGTATATGTATATAAAGCTTCAGGGTGGGTCCAAATGATATAATTACAGACCTCTCAATCTATTAAGAATATCCTGTTTTGTTAGTTCAACTTTACCTGTTGATTGAGTTTTCTTAACTTCAACAATCTTTGGTTTTACAGGTTCTTCTTTTTGTTCAGCAACAACTACATTAACTTTTGGTTTGTCCTCGACTTGCTCAGCAACAACAACATTAACTTTCTTGTTCGTCTTAACATTAAAGTCAGAAGCCCACGGCTCAAAATATACATCGTCTGCAATAACTTCCAATCTCATATTACCTTTTGTACCTTCAGGTAAAAAGTGTTTAGTTTTAGGAATATTAACTTCACAAATACCTGTATTTTCTATTGAACCGTTAAACATGTAAGACATTTCATCGGTTTCAATAACTAATCTAACTTTAGACTTAGATAGTGAAGTACCTTCAATTTCAATATTACAATTGAATTTGTTTGCTTTATCTGTGTATAAATTGTATGCCATATCTCATAAATATATCGTTAATCTATATTTTTCACATTGACATTTATAAATCTTTGTTCTTTCATTATAACCTCAACATCCTTTAATCTTATTTTCACTTGTTTGTTTTTTCCTTTTGTCATTTCTTTTTCAATCACAATTTCATCCACCTCAAGTCTTAGGAATAAATTTATAAGAGTTTCTTTTTCATCTTTATCTAATTCCTTTATTTTTTGACGAAACCGACGTATGGACTGCATACCCCCAGCACCTTGAACCAATTTTTCAATAACGCAACCTTCTTTCCAAGTGAAAGGTGTTTCATTCCAAGGAAATGGTGTATCATCCCATGCGTAACAAACGAGTGCCATACTATTTATAAGTAGTATATTTTTAATAAAATTAAAGGATGTCCGATATATCAAACCAATTAATAAAGGATTCGTACAATTATGTTCTTCAATCTGACCTATCAAGTGGAACGGTATATCGTATAGGAGGAACGATACCTGTCAACCCAAAGTTTTTATCCGGTTTGACGGTTATGGAAAAGTTCGTCTATTCTGACGGAACTGAACAACCAAATTATGCATTGTTAACTGATGGTACGGGTCTTGCGTTTTGGGGTCCTGTGTCAGGAGCGACTCCTTCTTCAGGTGTTACGAGTTTAACCGCAGGAGTTGGTCTATCGGGTAATGTTACAACAGGTGCGGTTACAATAATTAATACCGCTCCTGACAGAACAGTTACAATTACAGGGGGGACCAATATTCAAATTACAGGAACATATCCTGATTTCGGTGTAAACTTTACAGGAACAACAACAGGAGGAACCGTTAGTGGTGACTACCTACCATTAAGTGGGGGAACCGTAACAGGAGGAACCGTATTCCAAAGCGGATTAACGGCAAATACATTTTATTCATCAGGTCAAGTTGGTATTGGAACGGCAAGTCCAAATACTAAGGCAATCATAGAAATTGCATCAACAACCCAAGGTGTTTTATTTCCAAGAATGACAAAAGTAGAAAGGGATGCAATTACTTCTCCACCTATTGGACTTATGCTTTTTGTGACTGACGATAATGAAGGTTTGTATATTTATAAAACAAGTGGATGGGTTCAAATAATTTAAGAAATGGCAAATAACGGAATATTTTATAGTTCGGGTAATAGTTTAAATTTTACAACAAATTCGACAACTTGGGCAACACTTACAAGTGGTGGAACATTTGTAATGAATGCCGTGTCGGGTGGAACTTATTATAACCTACCTTATTCTGGTACTGTTAATGGAGGAGGAACAAGTAATTTTGTTCCAAAATGGACCGGCTCAACAGGTCTCGGTGATAGTCAAATATACGATGACGGAACTTTTGTTGGTATTGGAACTACCGCTAAAACTTTTAATGAAGTATTAAATGTATACGGTAACGGAGGTATTCTTAATAACACAATAAACTTCGTTGGTCATACCTCATTTAGTATTGCAATTGCCGATGGTGATTATAGTAATTGGGGAAGTGGAGGTAGTGAAATTGCAATAGGTGGAGGTTCACCGTTATTAAATAGTCAGGGAACCTACAATATCGCAATTGGTTATGCTGCTTTACC
>Ga0181344_1000791_pt1 | contig 12202 bp, 16 predicted proteins | sample Su13VDMLBDD_FD_130098 | JGI IMG/M metagenome (GOLD analysis project Ga0181344, IMG submission 130098) | Freshwater viral communities from Lake Michigan, USA - Su13.VD.MLB.D.D | ecosystem: Environmental > Aquatic > Freshwater > Lake | place: USA: Michigan | collected 2013-07-15
AAGCGGGAAGAGACTAAACTTTACAAGTAACCTACTATTATACAACTACTAACAGGAGAAACTAATCATGGCTATTGACCTTAATGCACTTCGTAAGAAGCACGAACAACTTAACAACAATGGTGCCGCTACCAGCAACAGCGGAGACGATTTCCTCAAGAAGTTCTTCCAGATCAAGGATGGAAGCAACATGGTTCGCATCCTGCCTTGGAAGGATGGCGAGAAGGAATTCTATGCGGAGACTAAGATTCACCGCATCCCCGGTCCTGATGATACAGTAAAGAACGTACACTGCCGTAAGGTTCATGGCGAGCAGTGCCCACTTTGTGATCTTTACTATGCGCTGTGGAAGACTGGCCGTAAGCAGGATGAAGATCTTGCCCGTACAATCAAGCCTCGCGCTCGTTACTACATGAATGTGCTTGATCGTGAGAGCGGCGATATTAAGATTCTTTCTATCGGCGTTGTCTTGTTCAAGAAGATTATTGCTTCGATGCTTGACGAAGACTTTGGTGATATCACCGATCCTGATAAGGGTCATGATTTCAAGATTGTCAAGGAGATGGATGGTCAGTGGCCTAAGTATGACCAGTCGGCTCCTCGTCCAAAGGCATCTCCTCTCGGCACGAAGGCTGAAATTGCTTCGAGCATGGGAAGCCTTCACAACATCCATGAGCTTGTCAAGCTTGAGGATTACGAGGAAGTGAAGCAAGCTGCTTCTGCTCTCATGGGTGGTAGCATTCCTAAGGGTAAGCCTAGTCAGGCATCTGATGATGTCTCTGATGATGATTACCTTAACAAACTACAAAGCTAAATTATGAATCGATTTTTTGTAAACTCTCTTATTGTTTCAGTTCTCGCTATGGGAACTGTGTCCTGTCAGGCTCTAGGTAATATGTTTGGCGAAGAGCCAGTTATTACCACTCCTAGTCAACTTGAGGAAGGCGAAGTAGGAACTCCAATTCCTGTTGAAGAACTTCCTGAAGAGATTAAGCAGAAGCTGCCTGAAGGAACACAGGTCGTAATTGCTGAGAAGGATCAGCTAAAGGAAGAGGCTGCATATGTTCCTCTTGGAGAGCCTAAGGGCGTAGATGTTGCAGCGATTATTCAAGCAGTATTTGCTGCATTGTCAGCTTTTATCCCCGGACTGGCTGCTTGGGAAGGTGTTGTGGCACTCTTCTCGAAGCGCAAGAGAACTCAATATGCTAAAGCGTTCACCTCTATCATGCCATTCGACAAGAAGATTGACGTAGGTAGTGCTGTGACTGCTCTAGCGGCTGCAATAGGTGCTGCACACTCGTCGGAAGCCTCGAAGCACGCTGCCGAGACTCCACCTCCGACTCCCCAAGATCCACGATATCTGATGTGATATAAAAAACTAGGACTATGATAGGAGGACGCTCTAAAAGGCGTCCTCCTTGTTTATATAAACACTATGACAGAAAAACTAAAAATACTTTGTGTCCCTGCTAACGAAGGTGGCTGTGCATACTATAGGATCATTGCCCCTTACAAGAAGCTTCAAGAGCTATACCCTGACCGTGTGGAGATACGATGGAATAAGAATCCTTTAGGTATCGATGAAAAGACTGGTCAGTGGCTTCCTGATTGGGACTTTGCTGATATGAAGTGGGCAGATATAATCTTTACACAAAACCTATGTAATTATGGTGGTAACTACACAGCCAGAATTATAGGTAAGGGTAAAGAGTTTGGAAAATTTGTACATTATGATACAGACGATCTTCTAACCAATATTTATCCCGGACATAGACTATATCATGTTTATAAGGAAAAGGGATTAGAAGAGATTACTAAGTTTATTTATCATCATTCAGACTTAGTTACAGTAACTCAGAATAAGTTTGCTGCTAGAGTAGCTTCTTATTGTGGGCCTAATACCACACTAGCAGTAGTTAAGAATACCATAGATTATAATCTGCCTTGTTGGAATATGCCTCGTATTGAAAAGCCTAAGAAGAACTATACACGTTTCGGCTGGGTAGGAGGCATTCACCATGAACAAGATTTAAAATACTTCTCAGGAGTTCCTCACCTTGTTAATCAACGAGTAGGTAGAGAGAATTGTAGATGGGACTTCTACGGCCATCCACCACCACAAACTCCTAAGGATGATTGGCAGATTGATGTATGGCGTAAGTACAAGGAGATCATTCTCCGAGGGTTCAAGGGTATAGGAAACTGGGCTATACATTACGCACAAACACCAGATCGATACGGTCAGATGTTCACTAACATGGATGTCGCACTAGCTCCGCTTGAAATGAATGAGTTTAATGATTCTAAATCGGAGATCAAAATTGCTGAGTGTGGTAGATATAAGATCCCACTTATCGCATCTGATGTTGGTTGTTATAATGAGTGGATTAAGGATGGAGAGACTGGCTTCCTGATTAAGCCAGAAAAGGGTATTCCTGAGTGGATTCGTATATTAACTCTATGTGCAAAGAATCCAGATCTTGTAAAGAGAATGGGTGAAAATCTACACAAGATTACTGAAGCTAACTTTGATATGAATAAGATGGCAGGATCAAGAATAGATTTATATCATGAGGTGATGAATGCAAGAACAAATAAAGCTAGTTAGTGGTTGGTCTTCTCCGGGAGGAAGCACAGAACATCATATTAAGTTAACAAACTTATTGAATGTGAATGGATATGATTGTACTTTTTATGGCCCTCATACTTGGCATCTAGATAAATGTAAAGCTGCAAAACTTGAAGATTGTAAACTAACTGTTTACGACACAGTAATTAGTCACTTTGTTCAAATAGGTGCAAAGAATTTAAAAAAGCATATACTAAGTTGTCATGAATCAAATTTGTTTCCATTAAAAGAAATATACCATAAGCATTATGATGTTATTCATTTTGTTAGCAATAAACAGAAACAATATCATTCAATAAACCATCCTTCAACAATAATACCTCCCATTGTTGATAAAATTAATTGGGTAGCTCCTAAAGCAAATAGAGCAGGTGTAATAGGAAGTATAGATTCTCACAAGCAAACTCATATATCAATTAAACAAGCACTTGATGATGGGTATGATGAAGTTTATGTTTATGGTATAATCACCGACATAAACTATTTTAATGAACTGGTGTCTCCTCTTTTAAAAAATAAAGTTTTTATAAAAAACCACTGCGACAATAAAGAGGATATGTATAATTCATTGGATGCAGTATATCACAATTCAAAATTTGAGACGTATGGTTTAGTAGAAGCTGAATGTTCTGTAGCAGGTATACCCTTTTTTGGAAAAGCAAATAATCCAGAAGTATTAACAGAAGAAGAGATTTTAACTAGATGGAAAAGTATTCTGTAGTAATTCCTACAATGTGGAAACCTACTGGTGTAGTAGGATTATTAGAAAAGATATCTGCTAGTGATTTAGTAGAAGAGATTTTAATTATATCAAATGCAAAGGGACCAGAACTTCCACAAAATAATAAATTCAGACTCCTTCAACAAGATAATAACTTAGGAGTTAATCTTTCTTGGAATTTAGGAGTTTCAGAAAGTAAAAATAATAAAATCTGTATTGTTAACGACGATGTTGATTTTGATATTAAGGTTTTTGATTTTTTAAATGATAAAATTACTCAGGATATTGGACTAATTGGAGTATGTCTGGAAGAGGACTTAACAGGCATGAATCTGATAGAGATGAAGCAAAGATCTCATGGATTTGGTTGTTTATTCTTTATACACAAGAACAATTATGTAAATATTCCAAAGTCTCTAAAAATATTTTTTGGCGATGATTGGTTATTTAATTTAAATCTTAAAAATAAAAATTACTGCATAAAAAACATAGGATTTAAAACAGAAATATCAACAACTTCAAAACTATTTAATCATGTGGTTACTGGTGAACAAGATAATTATTTTAGGGAAATGTATGCTATTGGAAAAGAGCCTATAAAGTATTCCATAATTGTTCCACACTATGATCAGGTTATTTCTGATGAAGTTCTATCCAGAGGATTAACCAGCCTTATAAATCAAGAGTATTCTAATTTTGAAATCTTATTGTATCATGATGGTCCTATGAACAGGACATTGAGAATTCCAAAATCAGACAAGATTAAGGTGTTTGTTACAAATAAAAGAATGAATGATTGGGGTCACAGTTTAAGAAACTTAGGCATAGGACAAAGCTCAGGAGATTACATCCTACATTTTAATCCAGATAATATACTATATCCTAATGCCTTAAAAGAAATAACAGAAACAATAGTAGATACCAAGTACAGAAAGCATAACACAAATATAATTATCTTCCCAATATACTTAATGGGATATACTGCCTTGGGAGATCGCCATATCAGATTGCAGGGTGAAGAAGATAATATAAAAATACCATTAGTCGGTAATCCAGCAATAATGAATTATATTGATTGTATGCAGCTAGTCATGAAGAAATACATATGGCATAATTACGGTGGATGGTATGATAAATCTTTTGCTGGAGATGGAGTTATGTATGAACGATTCGTAAAAGAAAATAGAGGAGCTAGATACTGTTCTAATATATTAGGAGAACACAGATGAAGATCGCTTGTTACGCACTTGCTTATAACGAAGAATTAATGTTACCACATTTTATAAAACACTATAAACAATTTTGTGATAAAATTGTGATTTATGATAATATGTCTACGGATAATACTAAACAAATAGCGTTAGACAATGGATGTGATGTTATAACTTGGGAGTCTTCCGATAAAGGATTAAATGATCAATGTTATATCGATATAAAATCAAATTGCTATAAAAAAGATAGAGAAAACTTTGATTGGGTTTTAACAATTGATACTGATGAGTTTTACACGCATAAAAATGGAATAGATTCTTTATTATCTACTTTAGAAAAATATAAAAAAAATGGTATAACTTTACCCAAAGTTCAAGGATATAATATGGTTGGTAGTAGCTCTTTAGAGTCTATAGATTCTGTATTCAACATAAATGAAGGAGTTCCAAGCGTGTCATACAGCAAAAGATGTATATTTAATCCAAAAATAAACATGAATTGGTCTTGGGGATGCCACCCAGAACACGGTAAAAAGTATTTAAATCATCCAAGCATAATTGAATCTGAATGTGCTGAATTACTTTTATTACATTATAAGTTTATAAATTTAGACTATGTTATACAAAGACATAACTATTATAAAAATAGGTTGAGCACTTTTAATAAAGCATATGGATTAGGAATTCATTATACATATGAAGAAGAAAAGATAGCAGAAGAATATAAATCTCTGTTACAACAGAAAGTAAAAGTTATCTAATAAAATGAATAATATTTCTCTAGTTTTAACTAGTTGTGGAAGATTAGATTTACTTGAACAAACAGTAAAATCAATCCATCCATACATACTTGATAATATCAAAATTAAAATTTTGATTGATGATTCTGGAAATAAAGATATTTACTCTAGAATAGAGTCTAATCCTTTATTTTCAAATTGGAAAAAAATATATAACGAAGAAAATATTGGACAACCTAAAAGTGTAGACAAGGCTTATTCATTTGTAGATACTGATTACATTTTTCATTGTGAGGATGATTGGATATTTGATAATAGATTTGATTTTATCAATGATTCTTTAACTATATTAAAAACGCATAATAATATAATGCAAGTTACTTTCAGAAAAGATTGTCCCCATCCATTAATAAATATGAATGGTATAAGTGTAAAAACACCCGGATGGAGAGGTGAGTGGTTTGGATTTACTTATAATCCATCAATTATAAAAACTGATGTAGTTAGAAAAGCTCAACCATATTCAGGACAAAATGAGCAATCTCTGTCAAAAAAATTTAATTCTCTTGGATATGTGACTGCTTCCATTTATGGAGTTGTCTCTCATATAGGTTGGGGAAGATCTACAAACTCACATATAAAACTGTAAAGAATAAAAATATGAATTTAAATAAAAAAATTTCTATTGTCATCGCATACTACAATAGAAAATCATTATTAAAAAAAACATTAGAATCTATAGCTTTTTTTTCTAATTACAACAATTTTGAAGTCATCATAGTAGATGACGCTAGTGTGGAAAATGAAAGAGTTGAAGATTTTATACCTTTATTTAAGTATAAAATAAAGGTACATAGAATTAATCCAGAAAATAAAAAACATATAAATTCTTGTATACCATATAATAAGGGATTTGAATTAGCTGAAGGTGATATAATTATCATTCAAAATCCAGAATGCGTTCATGATGGAGATGTAATATCTCAGTCTTCAAAAATTAAAGAAGGACAGTATTTTTCTTATCACTGTTATTCTCTAGATAAAATAAACACCAATAATTTATTAAATTACGAATTTAATAGCGGACGAAATTACCCGTTTACTCTACAAGAAAGAGCAATTACCCATGACGGAGATAATGGTTACTATGTTCATAAAACTATTCGTCCCGGAGCAATGCATTTTTGTACAGCCATAACCAAGAAAGATTTAGATAAGCTAGGAGGATTCGATGAAAGATTTGCTTACGGATATGCGTATGATGACCGTGAGTTTTTTGATAGAATATGCAAATTAGGACTTTCTATAATACATATAGAACATCCTAAGGTGTTTCATTTGAATCATTATAATGAAAACTCTAAGAATCACACTAGCTATCCAAACAATGCTAATTTGTATTGGAAAACTACAACAGAAAATAAAATAAATTGGAGAGTATGAATAACAAAATAAACAATCCTTACAATCCTAATAAAATTGTACATCATCAGGACAAAGTTGAACAGATGAGACAAGGTAAACAGCCAGTCCCACTACAGGTTCAATTAATAATATCTGATTTATGCAACCATAACTGCTCTTTCTGTGCTTACAGGATGGAAAATTATACTTCTAATCAGTTATTTGGAGAAAAAGATAAATTAACAGGAATTATAAATAATAATCCAAATAGAATGATTCCATACGAAAAATGTTTAGAAATTTTAGAAGACTGTAAATCTTTAGGAGTAAAAGCTATTCAGTTTACCGGGGGTGGTGAGCCTACAGTCCATCCAAAACACAAAGAATTGTTTCAAAGAACAGTAGACCTTGGTTTAGATTTAGCTTTGGTAACTAATGGAACTAGAATGCTAGACGGTATCCCAGAAATATTAGCACAAGGTTCTTGGGTAAGATTTTCTATAGATGCTGCGACAAAAGAAACTTATTCATCAGTTAGAGAGGTTCCGATAACTTACTTTAATAGAGCATTAGAAAATATAAAGAAAGTAGTTGACGCTAGGAACAAGACTCCAAACAGTAAATTAATTATTGGAGTAGGCTTTGTGGTCACAAGAGAAAATTATAAAGAAATTTATGATGCAGTTAAAATCTACTCGTCGCTGGGAGTAGACAATGCTAGAATTAGCGCAGTGTTTACTCCAGACGATTTTGAATATCACAAAGAAATATATCCAGTAGCAAGAGAGCTTGCTATTAAAGCAAAGCAAGACTTTAGCACAAAAGATTTTACAGTGTTTAACTTGTTCGGAGATCGCGTCCAAGATCTAATTGATGAGCGTCCAGAATATGAGTACTGTGGATATATGCATCTAAACACTTATATTGGGGGAGACCAAAATGTTTACACCTGTTGTAATAATGCATATAACAAGCTAGGTTTGATGGGATCAATCAAAGATCAGTCCTTTAAATCTTTTTGGTTGTCAGATGAAAAAGTAAAAAATTACTTAAAGTTTAAAGCATCTTCTTGTGAGCGGTGTATGTTTAATAATAAAAATAGATTCATTAATTATATGTTAGAAAAGGAGCCTCTCCATGTCAACTTCATATAATTTAAATAACGTATACACTAATGTATTTAATACATTTTCTTGGTATAATCAACACCCACATGAAGAACCCAGATATGTAAGATCTTTGGAATTTGTAAATTTATATTCTCCTAAAAGTATATTAGATGTTGGATCTGGTAGAGGTAATTTTTTATCTTTGCTTAAAAAAAATAATGATTCTGTACTTTTATATTCCTGTGATTTTAATAATTTTCACAACTTAAAATACGTTGAACATTATAGTTTAGATATAAGATACGATAAAGTACCAGTTAAAGCTGAATTAATAACTTGTTTAGACGTTTTAGAACACCTACCAATTAATGATATAGAAAAGGCAGTGAATAATATGAGCAAAACTGCAAACAAGTTTGTTTTCTCAGTTTCAAATCATTCTGATGTTATAGGAGGTGTAGAACTTCATTTAACTCAATTAGATTGTAATAATTGGATAAAACTATTAAATAATTTTTGTCAAATAGAAGGTTACTCTATTCTAAATGGAATAACTTATTTTTTTCATGGAACTTTTAAACCATGATAAAAATGTATAGACCATTGATAATAGGGGAGACTTGCTTATTAAGATATCAATTGAGTAGATTAAAAATAAAAAATGATCAAACAAATTTGTTTGACGATATGAAAATAAATTTAGATTCCGTGTCTGGGGTCATAATGGATAATTTTGCAGATATACTAAATCCAGATTATTTACAAAGAGTTAATTATTTGTATTATCCAGATCACAATATTTGGCACAATAAGTTTTTGAATTTAAAGTACTCAATAGATTTAGATAATTTATTTTCTTGGAAAGTATGTTGTTTTTTTCATTTTGATATTTATAATCAAGAAGAACTTAGTAGTTTAGTTAGAAAAAGAGATAGAACAAAAATACTAGTAGAATCTGAAGATGCTGTAACTCTATTCTACTACTACAGGAATAGTGAAAAACAAAATATAAAAAAATTAAAATTAAAATTATATAATTTTATTAAATTTTTACAAAGCAAATACGATAAAGAATTTAACTGTATTTTAATAACTCAAGATGTTGGTAATTTAGAAAATATAAATGTATCAGAGGATTCAAATGTTTCTCATGTGCATTTTACAACTCTAAACTCTTGGGTGGGTATAGACGATAACTGGGATGGACACAAAGAAAATCATATGTTTGACACATTCTTTTCAAAATTTACAACGTGAACTCTATTATACTATAGAATAAAAGTAAAATGATTATGAAAGACTTCAATAAATTTCAGCAAGAGGCTATCCGTACCGCAGTATACCCTGATGTTGGTAGGAACCTTTACTACCCTGCTCTTGGCCTAGCTAGTGAGGCGGGCGAGGTTTGTGGCAAGATTAAGAAGATCATGCGCGACAAGAATGGCGTAGCCACAAAGGAAAGTATCGAAAATCTCTCTAGTGAGCTTGGAGATGTTCTTTGGTATGTTGCAGCCACCGCATATGAACTCAACATTCCTCTTGATAAGATCGCTGAAGATGTCCTGAATAAGCTCGAAGATCGCAGAAAGCGTGGAGTCATTCAAGGATCTGGAGACAGTCGTTAATGCCTATTTACGATTACCACTGTTCTTCTTGCGATATGCTTTATGAGATCTTTGAGTCTATGACTCAGAACTCAAAGAATCCAGTGCCGCACTGCCCTAAGTGTGATCCTAAAGAAAAGAAGCCCACCACTATGTACCGATATCTTGGTAACTCCAAGCACTCGTTTAAGATTACGGGTGAGGGTGTTTACAAGCCGGGGTGGCACTAATGGAACCTCCGCCGCTTCGGGCAGCGAAGCTTGAATCCAAAAAGTCAAAGAGTAGATTCAAGATTGGCGCTGCCATAGCTCGTAAGAACCAAGTGCTGGTGTCAGCACACAATATCAATAAGACTCATCCCGAGTTCGGATCTGGTAATTACAAGACCCTCCATGCAGAGGGTCACGCAATCTACAAAGCTATCCGTATGGGGATTGATATTTATGGCGCGACTATTTATGTTTATCGCGCAAACAACAACCTCGCAAAGCCCTGCAAGTGTTGTGCTGGCCTCATCCACAAATACGGAATAAAAGAGGTTATTTATAGCAAAGGATGAGGGACCAAAAAGTCAAAGCAGCTATAATAGGACATGAACAAAGCAGTATTAGATCGTCTCAAGAACGCAGGTTTACTCTCAGAACAAGTCCCTGACATGGGATTTGTTTCAACTGGCAGTTATGCCCTAAACAAGATTATCTCTGGTGATTATACTAAGGGCATCCCTATTGGTATGATTACCCAGATCCACGGAGAAGCATCTACAGCTAAGACTGTATTTGCTACCCATATCTTGAAGGAAGCACAATCCGCAGGATACTACACCATGCTTGTAGATTCTGAAAATGCGTACAACCCAGAATTTGCTACGCATCTAGGATTAGATCCAGCCAAACTCATTTATGCCGCGCCTGAAACATTGGAAGACTGCTTCCAAGTTATAGAAGATACAATTAAGGCTATCAGAGAATCAGATGCTGATACACCTATAATCATCGCATACGATAGCATCGCTGTCTCTCCCTCAAAAGCAGAGTACGAAGCGGAGAGCTACGATGGCAACAATATGCAGGGCGCAGTAAGAGCTAAGGCTACGGGTGCTTGCTTGAGAAAGATAAACCCACTCATGCGTAAGTACAAAGTAGCACTCGTAATCATCAACCAGATTAGAAACAAGGTTGGTGTAATGTACGGTGATCCTACGACTATGGCTGCTGGTGGTAAATCGTTAGAGTACTATCTCGGTGTTAATTTGAAGACTATCTCTAATAAAACCAGCGACCTCATCCGTGATGAGTTCAAGGTTGTAACAGGCATCAAAGGTACTGTAAGGAATACAAAGAATAAGGTATCCGTACCTTTCCGTGAGTGTGAGTTTGAGCTAATGTATAACGAAGGCTTGAATCCATACGCAGGTGTTCTACAGATGTTAGAGGCTGATGGTCTAGTAAAGAGAAGCGGAGCATGGTACTCTGTTGATGGAACAGATAGCAAGTTCCAGTCTAAAGACTTTCAGCAAATGCTTTTAGATCGAACCTGTGCAGGGTTTGCACCACTTCACAAGATTTTCGGGATTTGTTAACGAAAGTTTTGGCCGAAGCGGTATAATAGGGGGACCAATACGAAAGAGATAGCCATGCAGAAGCCTTACGACAAGAAGTCTTACGATGTTCTCGCCAACATGATTTCTGATGCTTTCGACTCCTCTTTCGGTCGTAAACCTATTCAAGAAAGAACCTACAAAATGGAATACACTCAAGTTACTACTCCCGCGCAGACCTCTACCAATCCTGCTTACAAGTCCATCGAGGACTATTCCGCTAAGACTGGAAAGCGTTTCCGCATGACCAAGGACCAGAAGACTCGTAACATTTCCCGTGAACAGGCGTTCGAAGAATTCCTCAACGAAATGAGCAAGGGTAACTGATCATGATTATCAACGAATCTATCCTCCGTGATTACGCTCCTGCGGCGTTCGCTACTGCCCCTGAAGAGGGCAAGGTGTCCGACCGCTACACATTCCTCCCCACTACTGAGATCATCGAGATCCTTCAGGAGGAAGGCTGGCGCGTCCATAGCGCCCGTCAGGTTGGCTCTCGCAAGTGGAGCCGTGACCATGCGAAGCACATGATTCGTATGCGTCACGAAAACCTTGATGTCAAGAACTTTGCCGTTGGTGATAGCATTCCTGAGATGCTTCTTGTGAACTCTCACAATGGACTTGGTGGATATCGCCTTCAGGGTGGAATCTTCCGTCTCGTCTGCTCGAACGGTATGGTGATCTCTGAGCGAGACTTCGGTACGATCCAGATTCGCCACATCGGGTTCAATCCTGATCAGGTCAAGGATGCTTCTCGTCGCCTTGTGATGAATGCGTCCCGAATCTCGGACAGGATCAAGACTTGGCAGGATATCAAGCTGACGGATCGTTCTCGCGTGGACTTCTTCACGGATGCTGCACGAATTCGGTTCAGCAATCCTGATGAGGGTATCATCAAGGATGTTAGCACCGCTCGCCGTCAGGCTGATATGGGTAATGATCTCTGGAGCACGTTTAACGTCGCTCAGGAAAATATCCTCCGAGGCGGATTCGTGAACGGTACGACCCGTCGCAAGGTTCGCTCGATCTCCAATATCCAGAAGGATATCGATCTTAACCAACAACTGTGGGAACTTGCCAGTAATTACGCTGGTAGCCTTAACTAGACACCTAAATATAGTTAGGGTTAACCTCTAACTAATCCTTGTGGGGTAGGGGCGAGCCTTGTAAACCGTCCCTACCCC